>Ga0206682_10003230_pt1 | contig 14046 bp, 19 predicted proteins | sample M240m12015metaG_FD_155444 | JGI IMG/M metagenome (GOLD analysis project Ga0206682, IMG submission 155444) | Ammonia-oxidizing marine archaeal communities from Monterey Bay, California, United States - M2 40m 12015 | ecosystem: Environmental > Aquatic > Marine > Intertidal zone | place: USA... | reverse complement strand
CTTTCATTTCATCAATTTCTTTTACACGTTCTTCTAATCCAGCGGCTTGTTCTCTTGCTTTCTTAATCGCAATAGTTTCTACTATAGCCGCTACATCTGGGTATTGTTCTGCCCAAGCTTCAATGTCGCCATCAGACTTAGGTAGTTTAATTTCTTGTTTAGTTGAGTCTTCAAGTTGACGCTGTAACGTTTTAAACTTGTCATCCCAATCTTTTTCTTTGTCTTGCATATGTCGTCTAAGATCACCGTAGCGTTTCTTAAAACTTTTTTCTTCTGCATTGGCTGGTTCAGCTTCTACTGTTTCTTCTGTAGTTTCTGCTACTTCACCTTTTTGTTCAGCCATAAGTTGTTCGAGTTCTTCCTCTTCCATCTTACGCTTATCTTCATTAGAGTATTTACGATTTGCAAATGCTACTTTAGTTTCTGGCTTTACTTCTTCTGCCATTATTTTATCATTCATGTTTCAGTCTTTCATACTGGGGCCGCCGTAGCCTATTGTTGGTAGGGGGATGGGTAGCCAGTTCAAATTTAGCAGAGGTTAAATAATTGGTGCTGCTAATCCACGTCTTACAGGTGCAGTAGGTTCAATAACATCAGGTGTACCTAAGTCAAATAGTTCTGTTCCTAACACACTTATCAAAAGTTCTCCTACAGAGCTTCTTAATAATTCAACTAATTGTTGTCGTTCTTCATCTTGTAGTGTATCAAACCTACCAGATACTTCATTTTTATATTCTTCAAAATCCATTAAAATCCACCACCTTTATACGAGTCTTTAGTCACTTGTCCATCTGCATTAGCATTTCTTGAAATTGCGGACTGTGTAAACTTTGTAGCAGATGCTTGTGCTTGTTGTTGTTTTTTCCGTCTATCTTTACTACTACTACTGCTACTTGACTGTGCCGCAGCTTGTTGTTGAGCATACGCTTCATTAGCTCTTCTAATAGACTCTGCTCTAATCCTAGCATCTTCAGCTTTTTTATCAGCAACAACCTGTCTAGTTTTTTCTATATTATCTTGTTTGGTCTGTTCAACTTTTAGTTTTGCCTTCTCAGCCGCTGTTGGGAATCTACGACCCAGTGCATTGGTATTAGGTATTTTGTACCACACAGCACCTTCCATATTAGGATCACCACCACTCGCATCTGTACCTATCTTAGCTTTAGCAGTTGCTGATAGTTCACCTTTCCTAGCGGCAGTAACTGTAGAAGCCCTATCTGTACTAGCGATACTAATTTTATTTTTATCATAATCACCTACATCACGTTGCTTATAGCTAAATCCATTCTTTATCATTTCACCCATTGTAGGTTTGTGGTATGAACCTTGTTCGTCTACATATACAATTCTACCATTCCCTGCTCTAATAGCAAAGCCTTGATCGTCAGCAAGTATGCCTGTTGAAGTACCATCTGAAATAGCACCAACTGCATAGCCGTTAACTGTAGTACCGCCTGTAACTTTAAATCTTTCACTTAACTCGTATGCCTGACCTAAATTTGCATCAGCCAAGTTTTGCCATGCTGTTGCTTGATTAGACTGACCAGTTTTATATTTTACTTTAGGTTTGATTACCTTAGCACCCAAACCAGTCTTGTCTTCTGTAACTGGTTTTGTTTCCGTAATATCTAACTTAGCAGTCTCTGCAATATCTAAAGGTACTTCTGGAGTGACACCAAAACCACCTTGTACTTTTTGTGTAGCATCAGGTGTGTATGCATCTGCTTGTCTTCGTGCAACTTCAGATGCTCCATCACCACGACCACTACCAATTGGTTTAGATGGTGTTATACCAGAAACACTAGGTTGCGTATATGCAGGAAATGCACTATCAGTTTGTTCTGCTACAGTTGCAGGAGTGGCAGATGATGGTATACCTAAACCCAAAGCAGGGTCGCCCGCATTTTTATATTCTGGAAAACTCCCTACGGCACGATATATACCAGACTCATCTGGCGTAAAAGAAAACTTTTGATAGTCATCAGTTTTTCCCACGGTAGGGTCTGGCAACGTATTGAGTGCAGTATTTCTTTGGTTTACTATAGGTTGCATAAAAGGTAGTACACCAGAAGGTGTTGTATAGTCTATGGGAGGAGCACTAACTAATGGATCAGCACGTTGTACTGGGGGAGCTACATATGGTTGTATCATTGGATCGGCACTAGTTCCTGTAGGAGAAAACCCCATAGAAGAAGGTGGTGTATATGTAGAAGTATCTACAGGCGTAGTAGCTGTTTCACTTGGATCACCGCTTGCATTTGTAAATACTCCAGTAGTACCTGTTTCACTAGGATCACCACTTGCGTTTGTAGGTGTGACAAAACGATTACTTTCTGTACTAGCTAATGTATATTGATCAGGTGTGACTACACCAGTAGTACCTGTTTCGCTAGGATCATCACTTGCATATGTGGGTAATACAGCTTTTGTTAACTTCATACCTGTGTTTTGTGGTAAAAATACTCTAGGTGTTGGGTCTACGTTAACACCAGTTTCTACAGCAACCTTTTTAACTTCTGCTACTTCTTCTGGCAATTTACCTAAAGCACCTGCTACTGCATCAATAACACCACCAAATACATCACCTAATAGGTTATTAACTAAACCACCAGCGTGTTCATTTATACCCTCAGTTCTAGCTTTAAGTGCGGCAATTTGTTCTGCATTTAATAACCCAGAGTTTAAAAGTCTAGTAGCACTTAATAGTGCTTTTTTATCTTGATGCGCCATCGCCGCCATAGGAAATAAAGCAAGTGGGCCCATAAACAACATAGCCGCTTTAGCAAAGGTTCTTCCTGTACCAACTAAAGTAGATGACTTATCCATGTACTCTTCATAGCTTAGGTTATCCCAATCAATTGCTTCTGGTGGTGGTAGTGCAACATTAGTACGATCATCATTACTACTACTACGTATTTCTTGTGTGGCGGCATTAGCATCAGCAACTATGTCATCTACAGGAGTAGTGCCTGTACCTACAGAACCTTCTCCTGTATATAAACTATATCCTTCTGGAATAGAGAACATAGCTTTGCCATCTAAAAATGGTATTAATATATTTTCACCACTTGCATTTCTATACTCTTTGTACTCAATGGATGCTTCACCCATAAACTTTTTAAAGTCTACACTAGTACGTGCAGGTTGTGTAATTTCTGGTGTAAGTCTACGTACTCCAGATGTAGTTGCTGGAACAACGGGTTGAGTTACAGAAGCTGTATCAGGGTCAGGAATACGTGTAACACTTGTAGTACCTGTAGTTAAACCACCAACAGCCATGTTGATTTCACCGCCATCGTCAGGTTCACCTCCAGCTACAATAATTAAATCGTCCATACCAAAAGGTAAATCATCTGGCATAGTAGCTTCATCACTATTACCCATCTGACCCATAGCATCCATTTTCTTTAAACCCATCTTAGCTTCTTGGCGTAATCTCATAAGTTTATCTAAACCAATATATCTTGTAACATCTTCTGAAAATATAAACTCACCATTACTTACATTAGCTTCAATATCATCTCGAACACCTTCACGAGTTCCACCTACAGGAACTTTGTTACCAGATTCTTCGTCGATCATACCGCCCTCATCTTTAAGGCCACCACGTGAGAATAATTCCATTTGTCTGTTCATTGGTGTTCCACCCTTATAAAATTTTAAACTTTTACTTCTGTCTATAGCCGCTTTAATAGCTTCTTCTTTTGTCTGATGTGCACTTGTAGGTTGTATTTCACCTGCCATAAATTTCCTATACACTTCATCATCAGAGTATCGAACACCATCATGTATGCTAGGAATATTTACAAAAAGACCATCTACTTCAAAAGTAATAGATTTTTCAGAAACCATTTCACCGTCAGAAGTTTTATAAACATCTCTACCAGCCTGTGTCTTTTTATTTGTTTTAGTGCCTACTTCTTCATCAGCCATTTTTTAATACTTCATCTCTTAATAGTTTTAATCTACGTAACTGAAAAACTGCACCCTGCGCTCGATGTATAATCTTATCATTGTCAGCTTGTTCCATAGTTCTATGCTGTTGATCTATTAAAGAATCTATATAACTACTGAACTGTTCCCATTGCTGGTGGTTGCTGACCATCGCCTTGAGCTTGCTCAGGTGCTCCTTGTCCTTCTGCATTTCCGCTAAATCCTTGTTCTTGTGGTAGAGGAGCTTGTCCTGTACCTATGTTACCACCACCTGCGCCCGTAGGGTCTGCTGGATTAGCTCCCGCTGGTGCACCCTGTTGTTCTGTTGGTTGTGCTTGTTGAAAACCTTTCATGAGCTCAGCTTGAATAGCCGCCTCATCCATATTGTTAGTAACCTTGTCAGGGTCTAACTCAAGAGACTTTGCAATCTCTCGTATAATATACTGAAATTTTGCAAAAGGTGCAAGTGCTGGACTAGAAGAAATTTGCATAAACTGCATTAATCTTTGACTACGTACTTCATTAGCCATTAAACTCTCTGTACCACGAGCCTTAACTTCTAAATCACCTTTGATCTTAGGGTCGTAGTCAAACTGCATATTGAATCTAAATAGGTTCTCACCTAATGGTCTTAATAGGTAGTCATCAATATTCTTGATAACATTCTTAATACCACCTTGTGCAGCACCCATTAGCATACTAATACCAGAAGCAGTACGACCTACACCTGACACACCTGTCTGACCATGTGCGAAAGATGGAAAACCTGTAGACTCATCCGCAAGGACACGTGCCTTATCAAAGAGTTGTAGGTTCTCCTGTGCTACATTAGGGAACTTAGTTCCAAAAATGCTTTGTCCGGGTGCACCACCTTGGCGACGAAAGACTTTGCCGGGATACACGGACATATCCTGTCCCGGTACTAAGTTGGTTTCGTCTACCTCTATTAGTAAGTTTCCTGATAGTACAGCATTATCTACTGCCATACGCATGAAACCATTCATTAATGTTTGTGTATCATCCATGTTCTCAGCAATACCTACACCAAAGAAGCTGTAAGGATTGAGTTCGTATGGTACAGCCATGTAAGGGATACGTGCAGGTTTAAATGGATTCATAACCATACGTAGTAGTTTACCATTACAAATCCATACATTAGCTTGTAACTCATCTACATTAGTTAATTCATCTGGAATATCCACACCTTGTTCTAGTAACATTTCGACATCTACCATGCCCCAATACTCTAGTACTTCAAAACGTTCAATACCATGCTCTGGCGCATAATCGGATAAATCATCTTCCCAATGCTCTTTACTATAGTTTTCACCTAGTGAAATAGCTTCATCAATTACAGATGAACGGAAGTGTGGTCTGCGTTTAAGTGAACGTAACTGTGTTCTTGACATCTTATGACGTTCAATAACAAACTGTGCTTCATCCATATTAGTAGCATCAGGATCAGGATAGAAGTTCCATACAGATACATGAGATACTTGTGGGATTGTTTTCATTACGGGTGAATACTCACCATCTTCATCCCAGTTAGGATACTCTTTATCTACTGCGAATGGTCCTTTCATTACGCCAGTACCAAACAATGCCATCTCGAATGCTGTACTACGTAAATGTTTACTAGCACTAGACTCTTCTAACTGATCATGTATCTTCTTCTGCATCATCTTAGCCGCTATCATAGCAGGGCTAAATGTAACAGATGTAGGAGTTTTACCTACACCCTCACGGACGTTATCAATCTCACTTAGTTTATCTTTAAGTGGTCCGATACTATCAAGTAATGTTTTAGCAGTAGCACCTGCAGGTAAGTCTTTACCATCGCCAGAAAAACCATATGGGTTAACTTCTTCATTTAGTTCTGACTCACGTAATTGCTCAGGTTCTTTAGGATCGAAATGTACATCTGATACTACACCTTCTGGTAGTTCAGTAGGATCAACTGTTAACGGAAACTTCTGTCCAGCAAATAGTACATCTACTATCTGACCATAGGCAGCAAGTGTCTTAGTTTTAGTTACTTTAATAAATACTCTTGACTTCTCAGCCTCAGTAAACTGTACATCAGGACTATATAAACCACGATAGTTACGATATGCCTGTAACCAACGTTGTTCATCTTGTTGTCTATAATCGTCAGCACGATTGTACTTCTCCATAATAAATGGAATTATCTTTGCTGTATCTGCATCATCAACCGTAGAGTCATCAGTATCCTCTAGGATAATTGCATCATCTTCGATAAAGCCTTCGTTTTCTTCTGCCATTTATTTGTCCTTAATATCCAAACGTGGAATCTGCTACATTCATACCACCTGATGGTCGCCCATTTGGATCATAATCAAATATGCTAAATCGTGGTCTTGACATGATACCATAACGTAATGCATCGTACAAGTGATCTTCTGAGGTAGTATCTATATCTTCTGGGTTTCTTTTGTCTATGGGTAACGCAGGTAATTGAGCTACCATGTTAGTACATGTATCAAAGAATACTAGTCGTGGCTCTTCGGTATATTCATCTACCTGTAACCTTCTATGTATCTCATTCTTACCTGCTACACGTGAACCTTTTGATCTATCTGATGGTCGCCATCTACAACCTCTTTGAACCATCTGTTCTGCTAGGGAAGGTCCTGTATCACCACGCTTGTGCCATAGTGAGCTATCAAGTACTCCATACTTAATATTACCATCTCCAGCTTCTAAGTCAAGTACTTGATCAGCTAAATCTGCCGCTAATACTTTACTTACATATAACTCACGATACACTATTAGTTGTTCACTAGGTGATACCGCAAACCATACTACACCAGATTTACTACCATATCCATAATCACATGCTCTAAACTTAACCCAGTTACTTGGTATATCGAATGGCTTAACTACGTGTATGTTTCTATCAAACTCTGTGAAGGCTGCACCTTCTTTAATATCCCAATCACCATCTAGTAATTGTCTTCTTTGCTGTTCTGGTAAGGATAGAAGCATTGCTTCATAGTCACCTTGTTCAGCTAAATATGGATTATCTGCTAATCGTGCAGGTATAAACTTACGTTTGAATAGAGCTTTACCAGCTTTCTCGTGACCTGCGGGGTATCTTAATACTTCTGTTGTTTCAATGTCTGTGGCATCAAATGCTTTATTGTGTGCCGCAGGGTCAATGAACATCTTCTTAACCCAATGATGTCCTCTACCACCGGGGTTAGTCGTAGCCCTCATATATACAGGAAGGTCATGTGCAGTAGAACGTAAACGTGAGCGCATGTAGTTCCAAGCAAAGGGTGTAGGCCACTGTGTAAGTTCGTCAAAGCCTATCCAACTAAATGCTAAACCTTGGTATCTTAATACATCATCCTCTTTATCTAGGTATGACATCCACAGTCTTGCACCTGATGGTGCTGTCCATTGCATCTTACGTTCTGACCACTTAATACCCGGCCATATCTTAGGATACATTTCTTGAGACTTAAATATAAGTTCTCTTAATTCTTCTGTAGTATGTCTTAGTAGCAACCCTGAGAATGATGGGTGTCCCATAAAACGTAGTGGATCAGCTAACATAGCATATGATTTGCCACCACCAGCACTGCCACCATACAGTACTTCACGTTCACCTGCGGCAAGGAAGTCAGTCTGTGGGCCAGCATTAGGTTTAAATATTACATTATGCTGTTCTTCAACTTTAGCTAAATCATAATCAACTACAACTTTAGGCGGCTCTGGTTTCTTCTGTGTCTTCTTTTTCTTTTGCACCGAGTCTTGTGCGCTCGATTTCTTCCGCTTTGGCGATTGCCTTTTTCGCATAGTCTGCCCATCTGCGAAGGCTTCCAGCTTTGTTTTTTCTTTGTCGCTCATTATCTAACCGTTTCTTTAAACCTACATGAGAAATAGTTCTACCAGTATTTCTAGTCAACCAGTTAGCAACTTCTCGATACGAATACTGTTTTAAGTATTTCTGTGCTTGCTCAAGCATATCAAGTTCTGCACTGATTGGCAAGAGTATTCCTTTATCTTTTGGGTCTAATTCATAACCAAAGGGAATTGTTCTTGCTACACGTGGGATTGCTACCCATCTACTATTTTCTTTAAGGTCTGTCGGTTGTGGTAATTTCCATTTACCTAATGGTTTAGTCATCTTCATCCTGTGCTTTTTTAGCTGGCATCAACATGACACCACCCTTAGCTTCTACTTGTACCTTCTCAGTCTTAACTAATCCAGTACGATCTAGTAGCTCTTTAGCGGCAGTCATCTTATCACGTATACCTAATTCAGTAGGATCGTACAGTGCACCTACCATAGCCATAGCCGCTTTAGGTACATTACGTGCTAAGTAGCTGTGAGTAACGTCAATGATTTCTTCTTTGAGGCTATTAGTTATTTCTGTGTTAGAAGTATTAGCTGAATAACCTGCAATGATCTTAGCACTGGTAATGTCTCCACCAGCTTCATCCATAAGGACTGCTAAGAACTTCTTCTGTCTATCTGTTAGCTCACGTGCCATACTATTATTCCACCATGTGTAATGCTTGTTCAAGCGTTTCTTTGTTACGCCTAGACCAACCACGTCCAAATGTTTTGTACGTATCTAATCCTTCATAGAACCCTTGTCTTACTGTATATACATAATCAATAATATACTTAGGGTCTTTCTCCATAACAAGTTGTAGTGTATTAGGACCAATAGCACCATCTGCTGTAGCACCTACTGCACGTTGTATAGCTTTAGCAGGTCTACCACTACCACTATTAACAGCCCAATCAAATGCACACCAATCTACTCCCGATGGAAGTTGATCACCTTTGACTCTATCCCAATAGTTCTTCTTATAAATAGGACCAACATCATCTGGTGTTAGGTCACGCATCTCTTCTTCAGTAGACTCACGACCAATCCATTCATCATATACACGTTTAGTTACACCAAGATTAGTCATGCCACCGGGGTCACTAGGATGATTGACGTAACCACCCTCGTGCTCCAGTAGCATTTCTAAACATTCATTAAAGTTACTCTTCATTATACCCTACTTTTTTTTACGTAGTTTAGGTTTAGCAGAAGTTATGCCCAATGGACGAGCTTTAGGTTTTGTAGATGTATTACCTAATTTTTTAGATTCAGCTTCTTGCGCTACCATTTTTTCTATCTGTGCTTGTACCTTAGCACGATTTGTAGCATTCTTCTGCTCTTTTAGTTTTTTACGTAGTTCTTTTAGTTTTGTTTTCTGGCTAGATATACCAGCACCTTTGCCTATCAGAGCACTTGAGCCACCAACAGTAACCGCACCTACACCAAAACCAATACGTTGAGACTTACGAGAGGCACGTTGTCCCCTAGTAGCTTTTTCAACTTTAGATTGCCCAGCAGTAGGTTTAGTTTTTAAGTCTTTAATATGCTTTTGACCCTGTGCTACTGCTCTTTTAGTAAACTTCTTTGCCGCAGCTGCTACACCTTTTTGTGCAATATACTTTGCTACTACAGCTCCAGCCGCATATATTAATGGAGCTGCCATACTACTTCTTCTTTTTCTTAGTCATGTAACCACCTTTAGCGGCCATCACTGTTTTCTTTTTACCAGTAGCAGGTGTTTTCTTTTTAGCTGGTGCTTTTTTTATGTTCTGTGTTAGAAGCTCTCTAATAGGTATGCCTAATTTGTCTGCTTCTTTTTTCATTTCTATTAACCACTTAGGGTCTTTTGTAGGTTTGCTCTTCATAATTTTATTTCTTTCCAAAGTATTTACTTACACCACGCATACCAATGCTGGCACTCACGATTCCACCTAACGAGTACTGATACCAATCAGGCATGATTTCCAAGGCTTCAAACCCTGCATGTACTATATCATTACCCCATTGCCCACAAAAGGCTAGGATTAATGGTATAGAAAATAGAAGAGTAATCCACTCATCTTTCCAGCTATTCTGCGTAGCTTTCATTGCTTCGATGTCCCAGTCTATTTCACCTGTGGCTATCTTCATCTTAGTTTCAGCTTCTGCTTTCTTAACAGCAGTCTTGCCTTCAATCATAGTACCAGCAAGATTAGCAACTTGACCTATTAAGTTTAGTCCTAACATTATCCGTTATTCCCTTTAACTTCTTTCTTGCTCATGTTAGTTACTCCGAAGAATACACCAACTATACCAGCTACAGATAAGAAGTATATAGATGCCATAGAACCAATTATGTCTGCCGCCTTCTCCGCACCTACAATACTACATAGTAATACTAGGAATGGATATGCAAGCATACCAACTAAACAGAACCACGCCATGCGTCTTTGAGCATCACGTTGAGCGTCTTCATCATCGAGTCTACGTTTACGATCTTCTAATTCTAAAGCGTCCCATTCAGACTTATCTATAGAACCACTACCATTAACATCTGCATCTTCAAAGCTAGTCATTCTTAGACTTTCCTATATTTCTTAGACGTTTTAGCAGCGCCTTTAGGTTGTTGAGAAAACTGTTTACCAGCTTTAGTATCTTTACGCTTTTTTGCAGTAGTAGCTGCATACTGCGAACTAGACATTGCTTTAAGCGCAGCAGCTGGTAAGTAACGTTCCCCAGTAGCTTTAGTACCTTGAGTCGAAGGTTTTCCACTTTTAGTCCCCCACTTTTGACGAGTCCACTTATTTAAACTCTTTTGAGATTTGGAAAGGGCCATCACTTATAGCCCCCACCTGCTTTTTTATATTCCGATGCGAGGAGTTGTGCTTTACGTGCAGACCACTGCCCGGCCTTGCCCCCCTTAGTTCCCCGCTTAATGCGCTCAAACAAACGCTTCCGCATAGTAGGCTTAGTATAATTTCCTGCCTCATTTACCTTTGACTTTGCTTTCGATTTCGCCACGAGTAATACCTATGTCCCTTAAATCTTTATCAGACATGTTGTTCAGCAACCATACATCGGCACTTGCTTGTCTGCTTCGTTCAATACTTTTAAATAATCTTTTAAACATTTTAACTATCTCCGTTATGTTAGTAAGGCTTGTTTACCTTACAGAGATAGTTATACCATAGTTAGTTATACCATACTATAGATAATAATGCAACCCCGTTATGCATTCCTAGCAGGGTCATAGTATTCTTCTAGTGAAACCATTACATTAATTGTGTTGGTAGTCTCACCATATGCTACCAGTTTATCACCAGCGTGTAAGTTAAAGTAACCACCATTAACTAAGTTATCTACAGAGTGACCTGCCATACTTAATCCATTAGCTATATAGTGATACGCATTATCTTCTTTGTGATAAAATTGTACGTATACCTTTTTAGTTGAGTTACTATTATTACTCAAATGTAGGTATCGTACTATAGCACTGAAGTTATTGGGGCATGTGTACAACACAGTAGCACTTGCATCTGCAGCAGTAGCGGATACAAGATAACCTTGTGTGTGAAACTTAGCGTTATTTAGATTAGCCATTACTTACCTGCGTCTTGACACTTACCTGTGGCAGAACAATTAGCTGGTGTAGTACAGCCCTTACATGTTTTAAATTTACCTGTAGAATACATTTATATAATCCTATTACCATTTAACTTTGTGTGACCAGTACTTAGCACTTAGCTTACTAGTCGGTTTACCTTGAGCATTATGTCTAGCATAGTAACTCTTCTTACGAGCTTTGTCTTTAGCAGTCTTAGGATTTTTACCTGCACCACTGACACCTTGTTGACCAAAACGAATAAACTTATACGTGTCCCCCTCTTTCGCCATCACACAGTGAGACTTCTTAGGGTGACTAGGTGTTCTCTTAGGTTTGTTTACACCCTTGAGTCCTTCCTCTTTCATTTTAGTCTTGACTCGCTCAGGAACTGCCATCTGTCCAACCTTCTTTTTTCATTGCCCATTCTACGTGTTCTAAAGTAAACTTACGACCATAGTGGGCTTCCACTGCAGTTCTTACATAGAATACATCACTGTGAGGGATATGTAAGTTCTTTAAATTACCATCAAGCAAATGCTTATAGAATTGTTTAAGAACATCGTCTGTATATAGTTTTACTGATTTCTTCGCCATTGTCAATACTTAATTATACAAAGTCCTCGCCTAAGAAGGCGATTTCTATGTACGTAGTTACCTTATGCTATCATATATCACTGTACGTACACACTTATATGTTAATATATTAGTAAGTATATATTCATAGTACATGTATACTGTACGTGTATCACTTATAGTGACCCTACCCGGAATATACTATATACATAGTTTTACACACTATACCCCCCATGTCAATACCTAATCGTACATTGGTAACATAAAGTGATAATATTGTAATATATTGTAACATAATGTGATCCTACACGTATACATAACACCATATCTGTATAGTGGTTAACACTCTCATATTCCTGATCTGTGTAATTGTACATGTATACTATCCACGTACCCCCCGGTGTCCCCTGCCCACCCTCGCATATGTACACGTATACGCACATACAGGCACATGTATACGCTAGGTGAGCACATAATGCGTAGGCACATACACCATACACGAGGAATATTCCATAATAACAGTCACTTACAAAGATATGACAACTGTTATACAATCAGTTGCCTTCACATATGATGCAAGCATAGGCATGCTACGAGCAAGTGACGTGTGATGCACAGTTGATGCACATATACACACCCCTCCATACGTGTGGACACATCACATGCTACACATGAGGCTTCAAACTGATTCGTTTATCCTACCAAAAGTGATTCGTTTTGGCTGTTTGTAGTCCGATGACGGACTTAATTTGCCCCATATACTACTACGTAGTAAAATAGGTGTTGACACCATCGGATTTATCTGATCTAACTGATTGCATCAAAACGGCAAACAAGCCACAAACAAATAGGAAATTTATTATGACAAGAACAACGCCAAACCCGACATTCGCTAACAACGCTAACACTGATACACAAAAAGTTGTCTTACCTACTCTTGAACTTGAAGGTGCAGACATAGCTAGATTATATCTATTAGAAGTAGGTCATGATGCCAAGCGTCTAACTAGAAATACTAAACCTGTAGTGGGTTTGGATACTAGGTTGGGCAATGAAATGAGAACTCTAAAAGCAGAGTTTGAAGGTGGTAGAATACCAACTTGGAGATTGACAGAATGTCAAATGCATATAATTGACAAGCGTAGACGTAGTGAGGCATTATGGTTCGTTGAAAACGAAGTAGAAGCACGTAAGTTTATTGCTAAAAGCAAAAAAGGTTATACATCATTATCTGCTTTGCAGAAGGCAATGTCAAAAGCTGACAAGCAAGCATCATCTAAGGATGATACAGCATCAACAAAAGACAAGCCGAAGGCTGATGCATCACCTAAAACTAGCGAAGCTAAGTTACTCACAAAAGACGAAGTCTTTAAACAGATACTTGAAATGTGCAATCAGAATGATGTTGAAACATACGACATTGCTCAGATGCTAGTGGATATGCATACTGATGCAGAGCATGCAGTCAGAGAGGCAAAGCGTCACAGTCAACAGCGTGTAACATCATCTAATGGTGTAACATTAGCCAAGGCTATATAAGTAAACTTATAGGTTACATCTAGTTCTCTCCCTAGCTAGGTGTAACTTTATAAGTTAACTTAGTCCGATGTCGGACTTACATATGAAAGGAAATATCTAATGGCATACAGAACATCAAGGCAACGTAAGCGTCAGGAACAGCTACGTAAGGCATTCAAGCACACAGTCATGGGTGCAATGATGGGTTTTATTTTGGGTAGTGCTTTATTTCTACCATTTTTATTGAAAGGTTAATGCTATGTTAATTGAACGTAAATCAATTTATTCTGGCACTATAAGTGCAATGGATATTGATGTAACACCAACGCAGATTAATGCATGGTACTGGCAAGGTGAGCTTATCCAAAATGCTATGCCTAACATATCTGCACAAGAACGTGAGTTCATGATGACAGGTATCACACCCACAGAGTGGGACGAAATGTTTAACTAGTCCGATGTCGGACTTATATCTTGAAAGGATATTAAAATGATTAAAGTAATCAATGCTGATAAGGCTGTTACAATTGCGTTTGAAAAAAGAACTAAGTATCTTAAAGACGTATTAGAACT
>Ga0206682_10003229_pt1 | contig 14048 bp, 12 predicted proteins | sample M240m12015metaG_FD_155444 | JGI IMG/M metagenome (GOLD analysis project Ga0206682, IMG submission 155444) | Ammonia-oxidizing marine archaeal communities from Monterey Bay, California, United States - M2 40m 12015 | ecosystem: Environmental > Aquatic > Marine > Intertidal zone | place: USA... | reverse complement strand
TACGCTTCTAGTGACGCAGCAGCACTAGTATACGTAGCATAACATAAGAGATATAAAATGCCAGCAATTATTACAGATAGATTCAAAAAAGAGATTCTTTTAAACCTTCAAGAGGATATTGATAGTGCCGCTAACAACTATTATGTTAGTGTAGGAAGACCTGTTGATTGGGACAGTGATGATGCTGCACCTACCCCAACTAACACTGTTAGAACTATTCGAGATGCTCAATATAATATGACAGCTGTTAAAAACATTGAAGCTCATTCTTTTGTTATCCCTAGATACAGCTGGTCTTTAGGAGCAATATATCAAGGCTATAATGATAACTCTGTAGGACATCCTACAAATAGCTTTTATGTTATTACAGATGAAAATAATATCTATGTCTGTCTAGAAGGTGGTAAAGCTGCTACTGGCCAATCAGTTACATCAACAGTTAAACCTACTGGTACACTTACAACATCTTTTGAAACAGCTGATGGTTATGTATGGAAGTTCTTATACTCAGTTGGTGCTTTGAGAGCATCACAATTCTTATCAGCTAACTTTATGCCTGTAACTAAGTTTGGTGCATTTGATTCAGATGATGCTGCTGATCATGTTGAACAAGTAGGTATTCAAAACGCTGCTGTCGCTGGACAAATTACAAGTTATCAAGTTATTAATGGTGGTTCAGGTTATACTACTGCTCCTATCGTAACCGTAGTAGGTAATGGTACAGAAGCAAAGGCGTCTGCAACTATCAATGGCGGAGCAGTAACTAAGATTGTAGTAAAAGATTCTGATGGACAAAAAGCTCACGGTTCTGCATACTCATATGCTCACATTGAGTTCTCAGGTGGTTCTGGTACAGGAGCTAAAGGTAGACCTGTTATAGGCCCAGCAGCAGGATTTGGTGCTGATCCAAGAGATGATCTTAAAGCCACTGCAATGATGTTTACAGCTAAACCAGCTGGTGCAGAAGGATCTAACTGGGTTGTTAACAATGACTTTAGACAAGTGTCTCTTATTAAGAATATAGAATTACCAGACTCTGACGCTCTTTATACTGGGGTTACTGGTAATGCTCTAAGACGTATGGAATTTGCTAATATTACTTCAGGTTTCTCTACAGATAAAACTATGCTCGGAGCTACATCTGGCGCAAAAGCTTATGTTGTTAAGTCAGACTCAGATACTGTATGGTACATTCAAGACTCAGATACTCAATTTACAGCATTTACTGAAGGTGAAACAATATCAGAAACGAATGGTTCTGGAGCTGGTATTCTAGAATCACACGGAGATGATGCCGACGCTTATGCATATGTTAATGGAGATGTTGATCCGTCTTCAGGTGAAATAATGTATATAGATAATAGAGCAGCAATACAAAGATCAGCAGATCAAACAGAAGATATAAAAATTATTATCCAACTTTAATGGAAGACTAGTATGACAAAAGCGTTTACTTCAGAAATATTCTCATCTACTTATAGGGATGACTTTAAAGACAGCGACAACTTCCATAGAGTGTTGTTCAATAGCGGTCGTGCACTACAAGCTAGAGAGCTTACTCAACTGCAAACAATTATGCAAAGAGAGTTAGCAAGATTAGGTAATCATATATTTAAAGAAGGCGCTGCAGTTAATCCAGGTGGCTTGACATTAAACACTCAATATGAGTTTGTTAAATTAGACACTACTACAAACGCTTTACCTGCTGTTATAACAGATGTGGTAGGAGTAGAGTTTACATCTGCTGGAGGTATTGCCTTTAACGTATTAGAAGTGGTAGCAGCTACTGGATCAGATCCAGCTACACTATATATCGCTTATACAAACACATCTAGTGGTACTAGCGGGCTTACTCCTGTGAGAGTTGCAGCTGGTGATACATTAACAAGCTCAAGTTTTACTCTTACAGTACAGTCTACTAATACTGTATCCAATCCAGCTACTGGACAAGCTGCTAAAGTTTCTATACATGCAGGAGATTTCTTTGCTCAAGATCATTTTGTCTTTGCTAAAGAGCAATCAAAAATAGTTTCAAAGTATTCTAACACACCTACAACAAGTGTAGGTTTTAAAGTTGTACAGGATATTGTTACAGCAACAGATGATAATGCACTATTTGATAACCAAGGCGCCACTCCTAATCTATCATCACCAGGTGCTGATCGTTATAGAATTTCTCTTACTATAGCTGAGCAATCAGAAATTAACTCTGATGAGAACTATATTGAAGTTGCTAAGATTAAAAATGGTATAGTAACTTCTCAAGTATCAGCAATCGATAATTACAATGAGATAGATAAAACTCTTGCAAGAAGAACTAAAGAAGAGTCTGGTGATTATATTGTTAAGCCGTTTGAGCTTAGCTTTGAAACAAACGATTCAGATAACTCAAAGATTGATTTTATTGTTAGTTCAGGTACAGCATACGTAGATGGTTACAGAGCTCATAACCCTAGCGATTTTGTTATTACATTAGATAAACCTAGATCATCTGCATCTGAAAATAACCAAGTTATTGCTGCAGATTATGGTAGTTATATTAATGTAACAGGTAATAAAGGTATACCTAACATCAACGAACTACAAGTTATGAACTTACGCTCTGCTGTAACTCATGGTGGATCGACTATAGGTACAGCTAGAGTACGTCACGTAGAAGAAGATGGTGCTAACTTTAGATTATACCTATTTGACATTGCAATGAATTCAGGTCAAAACTTTGGTGATGTTAAATCAATTGGTACTAGTAGTACAGACTTTTTTAATCTAATCTTAGAGATTAGCAAAGCAGTTCTAAAAGACGCTGCTAGTAGTAATCTACTATTTGATCTTCCTAAATCAAGACCACAATCACTAAGTGATATCTCACTTACAGTACAAAGACGTTTTTCTACTCAGACAAATGCTTCTGGTCAAGCTACTATCTCATTAACAGCTACTGGAGAGACTTTCTCTGATACTACTCTATGGGTAATGGGTGCTGCTGACTCTGATATAGATACAGGTGCATCAGTAACTGGTTCTGGTACTCAATCAGCTAATATTACAGGAGCTGCAGTAAGTCAGAACCCATATGAAGTATTAGCTTATGTTAATAAATCAGCTGGAGTTGTTAGATCTAAGACATTAACATCACGCACTCAGACAATCACTCCTGATAGTGATGGTAGTGTAACACTGGATAAACCAGATATCTTCTCATTCGATACTATTAAGTTAGTAGATTCTGATGGTGATTCATTAGCAGCTATCTATGAAACAGATAACGGACAAAGAGACGATAAGTATGACTTAGGTAAACTAAATATTATCGCTGGTAATACACAAGCAGCGAATGTGTATATTAAATACAAATATTTTGAGCATGGCGCTGGAGGAGACTTCTTCGCTGTTAACTCATATACAGGTCAAGTAAACTATGAAGATATTCCAAGCTTTGAGAAAGCAGATGGGTCTGTAATTAATCTAAGAAACGTAATAGACTTTAGACCTGTTGTTAATAGTTCAGGTAATTTTGGATCAGGAGCTAAGATTAATGAGCTTCCAAGACCAACTGATCTAACTACCTTTGATGTTAATTATTATCAAGGTCAAGCAGCTAAGGTTGTTATTGATACAGATAGTAGAATTAGTGTTGTGCAAGGTACTCAAGCGATAGAACCTACACTTCCTAAATCACCTGAAAATTCATTAGACTTATTTAACGTAACACTAAACCCTTACGTTATAGATGATAATGATATCAACAGTCAACTACTTACATACAAACGCTTTACAATGGCAGATATTGGTAAGCTAGAGCAACGTGTAGCTAGCTTAGAAGAGACTACTTCATTAAGTCTATTAGAGCTTGAAACATCTAACTTTGAAGTTTATGATGCTAATGGATTAAATAGAAACAAATCAGGTTTCTTTGTTGATAGCTTTACTGGTCAACAAGGATCTCTAGTAACATCAATTGATTATAAAGCAGCTATTGATCCTACATTAAGAGAATTAAGACCGTCATTCTCTAATAGAAATGTTAAATTGTTTTATGATAGTGATCAGACAGATAATCTTAATGTTGTACTTAAAGGTGACAACGTATACTTAAACTATAATGAAGTTAGTTATATTAATAACGACTATGTTACAGGAACAGAGAATGTAAATCCATTCGCTGTTGTTACTAACCGAGGCTTCTTAGAACTATCACCAACATCAGATGAATGGTTTGAAACAACATACTCAGAACCAATTGTAGTTGATGGTGGATTTGCGCAAGGAAATGTTACTGGTCAAGTATGGAATGACTGGAGCTTTAATTGGTCAGGTGCTGAATCATTAAGTACTGGTGATATTATTGGCAACACAAGAGAAGGCGCTGATCGACTAACTCCAACCGCTGGACGTAGATGGTCTCAAGACATTGTAAGAGATACTATCGGTGCTAGAATTACCGGTCTTAGAACAAGCACAGAATTCATTGATGAAGAAGGTGTAGAGATTAGTCGTACTTTCCTTCCATTCATGCGTACAAGAAAAATATTCTTTAAAGCACAAGGCTTAAAACCTAATACACGTCACTTCCCATTCTTTGCAAATAAAGATGTATCAAGCTGGGTTAAAGCTCAAACGTTTCAAAGAGTATCTACTCTTGATTCTGATTATTCTACAGGCTATAATGAACTTACTCAACATCCAGATACCCCAACAACAAGCTTAATTTCTGATGTAAACGGTACACTTGAAGGTTCTTTCTTCTTACCACATACAGATGAAATTAAATTTAATGCTGGCGACCGTACCTTTAATTTATTAGATATTAGTTCTAATAATGAAGAGTATGCTACTTCTATAGCAGAGACCAAATACTATGCAAGGGGTATTAACTCACATAGACAACAAACAGTATTATCTACAAGGTTAGTTGATCTAGCAGTAGGAACTATATCGTCTAGAGTGGTAGGTCAAAGAGTATTTAATTGGGACCCTCTAGCACAATCTTTCTTAGTAGAAGATTTAGAAGGTGTGTTTATTACAGCGATTAAAGTTAGATTTAGTTCTAAACCAGACTCAGGAGCTACTCCTGTTATTGCTCAGTTAAGACCTATGGTAAATGGTGTACCGTCTTCTGATAATATAGTTCCAGGCTCTGTAGTATTTAAAGCTCCTAGTGCAATCACAACATCAGCTGATGGAACATCTGCTACAACATTCCAATTTGACGAGCCAGTATACTTAACAGGTAATGAAGAGTATGCAATTGTTCTTCTATCAGATTCAAATGAGTATAATGTATTTGTTGCTGAAGCAGGACAGTTCTTAATAGGATCTACTGAGAGAAAAATGGTGAAGCAAGCTACACTAGGGTCATTGTTTAAGTCTCAGAATGCTAGAACATGGGAGCCAGATCAAACTAAAGATCTTACCTTTGAATTAATTAGAGCTGATTTCGCTACTAGTGGTTCTGTTGTTTTAGAAAACAGTCCTCTGCCAGCTGTAAATATTACAAATGCGATTAAGACTAATACAGGTGATCCAGATTCAATAACAATTGCTTTACAAGACCATGGATTTATAGTAGGTGATGATGTTCTTATTACTGGAGCAGCTGCAGTAGGTGGTATTGCTGCTAATCAAATTAATGGTACAAGAACAGTAACAGCAGTAGATGGTGATAACTTTAAAGTAAATGCTGGAGCAAATGCTACATCTGCTACAACAGGCGGCGGAGAATTTACAATAGAGCGTCAGAATATGTTTGATGTGATGATGTTAAAAGTAGAGAATATTCTACCTCCTTTAACTACAGTGTCTGCTAATGCTAAACTTACTTCTGGTAAATCAATCGGAGGCAGTGAAACTGCTTATCAGAAAGAAACATCTTATAGAGCTTATCCAATTAACCGTAATATTTATTTTAACACACCGAAGCTACTAGCAACAAAACGTAATGCTGATGCTAATCTAAGTGGAGCACGATCAACATCTGTTAAAGTAGACTTTACATCTGTATCATCTAAGGTTTCTCCTGTAATTGACTTACAGAGAACATCAGTGTCAACGATACATAACAGAGTAGATAATAACAATGCTATTGATGTAGTGACTGAAACAAGTGCTAGAGGTGGATCTTCACTAGCTAAACATCTTACTGTACCTATCACATTAGCTGAAAAAGCTAAAGGTCTTAAGATTATGCTTAGTGCAAATAAACCATCTGCTGCTAGCTTTGATGTATACTTCAGAACAAATAGTACTGGTGGTAGGTTACTCGATCAAGACTTTACATTAATTGCACCAGAAGAAAATATTCCATCAGATGATAATCCAGAAATCTTTAGAGACTATAGTTATCTTCCTGGAGGAATAGGTGGTACACTTAATGACTTTGATCAATTCCAGATTAAAATTGTTATGAAATCAACTAACAGTTCTAAAGTATCACGCTTCGGTGATCTAAGAGTAATAGCATTGACGGTGTAATATGGACTTTATGAGTGTAGAGGGTCGCACAGACATTGTTCGTGATAAGAATAGCGGCGCTATTATTAGTATAAATAGTACAGAGGCTAACTATGCTAGAGAAAGAAAGTATAGACAGCAACTGGAACAACAAGAACAAAGAGAACTTAAATCTGACGTGGATCAACTTAAGAATGATATGAGTGCTATAAAAGATTTACTGACAAAACTAGTAGAGAAGTAAGATATGCCAAAGCAAATTGTAAACATTAGTGATACAGTAAAAACGTTCCAAGAGAAAGTTAATATTATCTCTAGGGATGTAGGTTGGAGAGGTAATCTTACAACTACTGTTGATTCAGACCTTGTTGGTGCTATCAATGAACTAGAAACAGAGATAAACACTCTTCAAGGACAAGTGATTCAACTTGACTCTGATACTGGAGCGTTGCAGCTTGGAGACCTTTCTTTACTACATACCACTGCTAAAGATACTCTTGTTAATGCTATTAATGAATTAGACAACAGAATAGACTCTGATGCAGACTTTAGAAATAAGGTAAGTGCTACAGATGCTGGTGGAGATGGTTCATTTGCTTACAATCAATCAACTGGTGTATTCACATATACAGGACCATCAGCTTCAGAAACAAGAGCACATTTTAGCGCTGGTACTAATACTACATTCTCTACTGGCTCATTTAGCATATCTAATAGCACTATTAGAGGTAAGATTAGCGTAACTGATACAGGCGGTGATGGGTCGTTAGCTTATAGTAGTTCCACAGGTGTCTTAACATATACAGGACCTTCTGCAGCTGATACAAGAGCACACTTCTCTGGTGGTAATGAAATTACTATTACGAGCGGTTCAATTGCTCATGATGATATTACAAGAACCGATACATCATCTACAGATGCACCAGGTTATGGTGGAACATTTCAAGCAGTAACTGCAGTATCTACAAACGCTAGAGGTCACGTTACAGCTATTGATGTAGGTACAATTACTATTCCAGCGTCTGATAATACAGACACTGTTTACACTCATCCAAACCATTCTGGTGATGTTACATCTTCTGGAGATGGTGCTACTACAATTGCTAACAATGCTGTTACTCAAGATAAGATGGCTGATGATGCTGTTGGATCGGCAGAATTAAAAAGTGTTGTTTCTTTAGTAATATATAATAGCTCAGGTACAGCAGTTAAAACCCTATATGGTGCAGGAAGTTAAGTAAATGGCTGTTAGAACACCACTTAAGCTTGATGGGAGTAACAATCTTATTGAGATGAGTACAACTGATATAAACAATATTAAGAGTCAGGTTAGATACCTCTATGGTACTAATCCTTCTGTTGATCTATCTCGTGTATCATCAGGTGGTAATCTAGGAACGATTACAGATACAAGATTACAAGCTGGTGCTTCTACTACAGATGTTACTAACTTTGATACAGCTGCTGAAACACCTAATGTATCTACAGTTACAGTTAATATAGCTCGCATATCTCAAGCAACAGAGAATACATCTGCGACAGCTGATAGTAACTCACTTGCTTTTCCAGTATATAATACTAGTGGTAATATTCGATCTATGACACTAACGGATATGTATGACACATTCATATATCCAGCAATAGACACTTTAACCAACGGTACAGATCAACCTGGTACGTATAGAATACATTCAAGCACATCTTTATCAGGTCACACCATAGTAAGTAATAGCCCCGTATACACAGATACAAGAGCAAATGCAGGAGCATATACTGCTGGAGGTATTACAGAGACTCGAGATCAACCTACTACTATAACTAACTACTATCTCTTTAGAACGAATTCTGGAAACGCTATAAGTTATAATAAACCAGTCTTCACTAGAAACTCTGATAAGAATCTTGAGCAATACTCTACTGCAAACTTTGATGCTATTCTAAAGAATTGTGTAAGACATGTAGCATCAGATGTATCTGGTTCAAGAATTAGATATAGACTTAACGGTTCTGGTAATGTTAGAGGTTCAGGTATGACTAATACTATTCTAAATAGTTCATCATACAATCAACGATTTGTAAATAGTAATGATTATCGTACTCAAGAATTCCCAGCTGGTTCAGCTATAACAGTTGCAACACATTATTTGAGAATATACCAAGTGTAATATATGAATGTAATTTTTGTTAAATGGGGTACTAAGTATTCCAGTGAAGATGTTAATACCTTATATAAATCATTAGTCAGAGAAGACTTTGATTATTATTGCTATACAGATGATCCTTCTGGTATAGATCCTAATATAAACATTATTTCTATTCCTGCTAAACCAGCGTTGAAAGTTTGGTGGAACAAGCTATATATGTTTAATAAAGACTTTCCTCTAAAAAGTAAAACAATATTCTTTGATCTTGATGTTTATATCAGATCAGATCCTTGGAATATATTAAACAATATTAATTGGGAAAGACTTACATTAGTTGATTGTTCATATAAAACTCACGTTGTAGATGATAGAAAACATCACTTTGATGTTAGGATAAATTCATCTGTAGCAGCGTGGGATGCAGACAACCCTTATATACATTCACTATGGGATAAATTCTACTCAGGTAAGAAAGATTATTTTCTACGTAAGTATGCTGGTATTGATAGGTTTATAGTACATGAAAGGTTTGACTATACAGTATTTAATCCTAAGTTTATACAGTCCTATAAATACACTGGTAATATTACTGCACCTATTGTAACCTTCGAGGAAGTTGATTATGGAAGCCAAGATATTAAATCGTGGATTGAAACTGATAGAGAAGTTCTATGATGGTTCAATGTATGAGAATGAATATTGGGATAATGATCTTTATAGAATAAAAGATATTATACATTCACTTGACTCTAATCATTGGAGAAGTAAGCAATGGTTGGTAGATGAACTGACACAGGTGTATAAAGATGATGGACAAATACATGTAGCAGGTGGTTGGAATGGACTGCTAGCTTATCTTCTTTCAAAACACTATAATAATGTTATATCATCTGATATAGACCCTACTTGTAAGATCATAGGTCAAAAATTATATAATGGTAGCTCTGTAAAGTTTAGCACAGCAGACTTCTCTGAACCTAATATATACACAGATGTTGATGTTGTTGCTTGTACTAGTGTAGAGCATATAGATAGAGAAGATATTATATCTACTATTGAAGAACTGCAGATGAGAAGTTGTAAATTTATAGCGTTACAATCCAATAATTATTTTGATCTTAACTGTCATATTAACTGTTCCCACTCTTTAGATGAGTTTGTAGAGTATACAGACTTAGATGTAATATATAAAGGTGAACTTAATCTTGGCGACTTTACAAGATACATGGTAATAGGTAGGTAATGTATAAATCTTACGGTCTCTGTGTTTTCTTAGATATATCAACATACTGTAATGCTGCTTGTCCTCAGTGTCATAGAACTGATCCAAATGGTTTAGGTAAAACCAGCTGGCTTCCTTTAATTCAATGGGATCTTGAAACATTTAAGAATGCTTATAATTTAGATAAACCTAGAGTTCAATATCATTCGTTTGAGTTTTGTGGGACTTGGGGTGATCCTGTAATGAATAAAGATCTGTTAGGGATGGTACAGTATATTATTAATAATAGCAATGCTACTATTACTATTGACACTAATGGAAGTATTAGAGATGAGGAATGGTGGTGGGAGTTAGGCTCTATTGCAGGAGAACGATTAACAGTATATTTTGCTGTTGACGGAATAGATCAAAAGATGCACTCTCACTATAGAAGAAATACTGACCTTAAAAAAGTATTAGCTAATATGGAATCAATATCATACACATTATCTAAACCTAGAGTGCGAACAATTGTATTTAAACATAATGAAGACTACCTTGAACAGATAGAAGAATTAGTTAAAGCTCATGGAGCGAAATTTGTAACCTTTACTCCATCTGATCGATGGCAACACGGTCCAGTGTTTAACTTTACAGATCAAGAGGGTAATGCTCAAACACTACAACAGAGTAGGATAGTTAATGGTTATAAAGTGTAAGTGGTTAGAGACTAATAGAATACTTGTTAACCCAGACGGTCAAGTATTACCTTGTTGCTATCTTGCAAATGTTAATTGGCATCAGAAGCAAAAGGGCATATCAAAGGAAAAAGCTAATACCCACATTGGAGAGGTTATGCAAGAATATAATGATAATAAAGAAAAATATAATATACATACTAATGACATGAGAGATATTATTAATGGGGAATGGTTTACAAAAACATTACCTGAATCGTGGAAAGACGAAACAAAAACTATCAACCTATGCAAACAATGGTGTGGAGAAGAAGAATGAAAAGTTTAGGATATGAATTAGTATCAGCTGAATATACTAACAGTGAATATAATTCAATAAGAGCAATATGGTCTGATCCAGAAAATACCGAAGCTGAAGATGGTAGTGAGCTATTTACTGAAAGCGTCGTTGAAGTTAATGATGATAGTCCTCAATATCAAGAGCTACTTGAATTAACAACTATTGATGCTATGATGCAAAATACATATGTTAATAATCAAAAACGTATTACAGCATTTGAGAACCTGGTATTACCTATTGCAAAGGAAAGAGGGCTTGTATACGACTTAGATCAAGGTATTGATAGCAACATCTATAAAGCTATTGTTAAAGCCTTATTTAGTGAGTTTGACCCTGTGTCTCAAAAAGAGCAATTGTTTATGTTAAAGATGGAATTGTTTAATGTAGACTTTATAAAAAATGTAAAAGATAGAGCATTGAAGAAAGAACTTAGACAAGCATCAGATCTAATATCAACCGTTGAAGCAGCTTGCAAAATATTTAGAGCTTCTCAGTAAAGCTAATTTTAAATTCTTTATTTACATGGTGTGTGAAGTACGCTACGTCAGGTGCTTGTCTTTGAAAACCATCTAGGATGAAATTCCATTGAATATTCATATCAGTACAAGGAAGATTATCTCTCTCAACTAAGTATGTTACAAACACTTCATTATTATGAAAGAAGTTCTTTGTTATATTATCAGGGTAGATTGAATCTTCTATAGACTCATCTAGTAGCAACTTCATATTACTTAGCTGTTGACTAAAGTTAAGTTTTTTTATAGCTTCACTACTACCATATGTAACCCCAGTGTTATATAACTTAGTAGATGTTTGACAATTATCAAGTATAAGCATAGAGTTCTTAGCACAAGTCTTACAATAGACGTTTTGATTATCGTATGTATCATTCTCTATATTCCACTTTAACTCATGATCATGCTGATCTCTAAACAATGGATACATTGCCAGAGTATCTCCAAAAGTATCAAATATATTCTCTGCTCTCTTATTAGGTACTACATCAAAATCAAGATATAATATCTGATCATAATATTCAGCATATCTCTCTAGTTGAAGTATCTTTTCAAATTGTAGATTGTTATAGTCTGTTATATCTAATCTATGCAGGACATAATCTGCATCACATCTCTTAGCATATTCTCTCTGAGCTTGTTCTAATTGCTTATCATACTTTCTAAACTGATCTAACTTATACTGATTAGTACTAACATTATTCTGATCTATATTATCATTATACTGACTAAAGATTATTCTTTTCACACCATTCCCTCACTGTCTTAAAATCCTTATGGATAACATGAATAAGCTTAGAAGATTTTGGAATAAACTTTCCTTGATCTAAAAAGTGATGCCAATTACTATCAATAGTCTGTATTTGTAAATCCTTCTTTACACATATAAAACCCCATATTGTTTCATTATCCCATCCAAACATAGCTTGAATATAAGAAGGCCACATAGATGGTTGTTCTGCTTTTAAGTCTGTCATAACTTCTATAATATAATCAAAGTCACCAAAGTAATCTAATTCTTCTAATGCTTGTTTATTAATACCTACTATTCCTGTATTGTATACAGTTGCATCCTCTCTATCAATACCGTGTTCCATTAATAAGGCTTTATTATTCCAATACTTTGCTGCTGGACTTCTAATACTGTCAGTTTTACCTTTTCTAGTGAACGATTCTTCTCTACGTTTAATATCCTCTATACGTATTTCAACCATAGGCATAGTATGTCTAATAACCATACCTTTAGATAAATCCCATACATCAAAGAATGATTCGTTAGTTACAGGTACAACATCCAAGTCCATATACAACATCTCATCATATTCTTCTTTAAGTTGATACATTAAGTGTATCTTATAGAAGTTTACGATATTGTACATTGTTAGTTGAGGATACTGTTTAGATAATTGATCTCTATACTCTGCCCACTGATCATCTGCTGTAAATAGTCTATACTCTATTTTAATAGATTTAGCATACGTTCTTTGACGTTCTTCTAACCAACCTTGATGATAAGCAAACTCTCTTTTAGCTTTTTGATTTTTATCTTCAGTGTCTCCATGGTGTGGAGGTTGAGCATCTAGGTCTTCACTCGGAATGTCTATATAAATACTGTAAATTATACGCTTCATTATTATAGGTTCACAATGCTTGTTACTGGATTATCTCATGGCTTTCATGACGCTGCTATATGTTATATAGAGGGAAATAAAATCTTAGGTGCGCATCATAGTGAAAGACATACTGGTATTAAGAATGATCGTAATCTACATAACGCTAAAATAAAAGGTAAGAGTATATTTTACGAAAAACCTTTTAAGAAAAATATACGTAGAGTATTATATGGTCAGTCATGGAAGCAAAGACCTGTATATGATCACTATGTAAATCATCACTGGTCTCATGCAGCGGCTGCATACTATACAAGACCTTACCCAGAAGAACCTGTTTGTGTTGTTATAGATGCTATAGGTGAATGGGATACAGCTTCTATATGGTATAAGAAAAAGAAGAAGTGGTCTATGAAGTATCCTAAATCATTAGGATTATTCTATAGCGCTATAACTAAGGCTATTAAGCTAAAACCTAATGAAGATGAGTATATAACAATGGGTATGGCTGCTTATGGTAATCCTCATATTAAGATAGACCCATATAACAACTATCATAAAGGAATTTATCTACAGAGAGAATTATCAGATAATGATATTGCTGCAAGTGCTCAAGCAATAATAGAACATGAAATAATAAAGATAATGACTAAAGCTAGAAAGTATTCTAGATATCTTTGCTATGGTGGGGGAGTAGCTCTTAACTGTGTTGCTAATACTAAGATTCACTCTATGTTTGATAAGATGTGGATATTACCTAATCCAGGAGACGCTGGATCTTCTCTAGGAGCTGCTGCAGCATATTTAGATAAACAGTTAAACTGGATTGATCCTTATCTAGGTACAGATATAAAGAGAGATGTGAATGTTAAAGAAGTTGTTAGTTACCTTATAGATAATTCATACTGTGGTATTGCTAATGGTCGTGCTGAGTTTGGTCCTCGTGCTCTTGGCAATCGTAGTCTTATTGCTGATCCTAGAAAAGATATCAAAGATACTGTTAATCAGATTAAACGAAGACAGAAGTTTAGACCGTTCGCACCTGCTATATTAGAAGAGTTTGCTGATGAATATTTCGAAGGTCCAATGA
>Ga0206682_10003226_pt1 | contig 14063 bp, 9 predicted proteins | sample M240m12015metaG_FD_155444 | JGI IMG/M metagenome (GOLD analysis project Ga0206682, IMG submission 155444) | Ammonia-oxidizing marine archaeal communities from Monterey Bay, California, United States - M2 40m 12015 | ecosystem: Environmental > Aquatic > Marine > Intertidal zone | place: USA... | reverse complement strand
TCGTAACCGCGCGAGGCGAGTATTCGCTCGAGCGTGACATCTTCCGCATAGGGAGCGCAGATGCGTACGATCCCGCGACGGGTGCGTACGATCCCGCGATGGACGACCGCGAACACCTCAAACGCTTGCCCGAGTTCCAGGAGGGGGGGTCGGGAACGATTCCGATCGCGGACGTCTCGCTGGAAGTGTTCATGCGCGAGTTTCACTTCGGCGTGAAGCGCGCCATCAAGTACTTCCAAGAGTGCACCTATGAGGTTGATCCCGATGCGCGCAATAACATGGAGACTTTGAAAGAGGCTATCGAGCCGAGGAAGTGGGACGATCCGGACGCGGTTTCGTGGTCCTTGAGTTGCGCGGAGGACTTTTCGTGGAAGATGTGCAACGCCGTCGCGGGACTGGAGGTCATGCCAAGGAAGTTCAGCAGAAGTCGCACGTACAGCTGGTTTTGCGCCATCGCCGTGGGCTCGCAGAGCGTTCGAGAGCGGCTGGTGCTTTGCCGAGCGCTCCTGCTCCAAATCGAGCGCACCGGGGGGACTGCGAACTTTGAACTCGAAGACGAAGACGAAGACGAAGACGAGGACGAAGACGAAGTCGAAGACGAAGACGAAGACGAAGACGAAGACGAGTTCGAGTTCGAGGACGAAGACGAAGACGAGTTCGAGGTCGAGGACGAGGACGAGGAAGAGGAAGAGGAAGAGGAAGAGGAAGAGGAAGAGGAGAGATATTACGGCACGGGTTTACCGTTAGAGGACGTGATGGCTTTAACTCGGCCGATTGAATAGCTAGCTAGCTATAGGTACGTAGAGTCGCAGAACCGTTTTCGATGTCCGTACCACGGTACGACTTATTACAACGCTCCGCTTTTCGCGGGGACAGTTATCTCCGCCTCCGTCACAGTTCGTAGCCGTACGCCCTCGCCGCGCCTTCCAGGGTGTTTTGCAGCAGGATGGCGATGGTCATGGGGCCCACGCCGCCGGGCACGGGCGTGATGTGTCCCGCCACCTTCGCGCACTCCTCGAAGTCGACGTCGCCGACGAGCCTGTACCCCCGCTTCTTCGACGGGTCGTCCTTGGCGTTGATCCCGACGTCAATCACCGCGGCGCCGGGCTTGATCCACGAGCCCTTGACCATCTCCATGCGGCCGCAGGCGGCGATGACGATGTCCGCACGCCGCACGATCTCCTCCGAGTTGGGCGTGCGCGAGTGCACGATGGTCACCGTCGCGTCCCTCCGCTGCAGCAGCAGCGCGGCGGGCGTGCCGACGACGTTGGAGCGGCCCACGACGACGGCTTCTTTCCCCGCGATTTCGATTCCCGTGCGCTCGAGCAGCTCGATGCACCCGCGGGGCGTGCACGGCACGAACAGAGGCTCGCGGCCGCGCTGAGACAGGCGGCCGATGTTCAGGGGGTGGAACCCGTCGACGTCCTTCTCGTAGTCGATCGCGCCGAGCACGCGCTCCTCGTCGATGTGGTCGGGCATGGGGAGCTGCACCAAGATGCCGTGCACGTTCGGGTCGGCGTTGTACGCCGCGACGACGGCGAGCACTTCGTCCTCGGTGGCGTCCCCGGGGAGGTCGGTGCCGAAGGACTCGATACCGGCCTCCGCGCACGCCTTCTTCTTCGAGCGCACGTACGTCTCGGAGTCCTTGCGCTCGCCCACGAGCACTACGGCGAGGCCGGGGACCTTGTCGGTGCTCTCCTTCATCGCCGCGACCTTCGCGCGGACCTCCTCGCGAACAGTCTCCGCGATGGCTTTGCCGTCGATGATCGCGGCGTCCGCGCGCGCGGAGCGGGGGAGAACGCGCGCGGTCGCGCGGGTTCCGCGGCGGCGCAGGGGCGCGGGCGCGGAGAGCTTCCAGCCGAGGGGGGTGGTAGAAATAGCGGACATTGCGTGCAGTGGTTGTGGTGACCGCCGCCCGCGGGCGGCGGCGGTTGAGAAAAGCGAAGAGGCAGGGCGAGGGCGGAGCATGAGAGTTTCTGAGTTTGCGCCTCAAAGTTTTGAACCTTCCGCGAACATTGCAAAAGTGCCCACACATTGTCTTCGGCCGGTCCGAGGTCGCGCACAACTCCACCGCGCCGGCCGGTCGACCGTCCTCGCCGACGCTCGGGGGCGGTGAGGCGGTTTGTGACGGATGGACGCGATGGCGGCCTCCGCGTCGGGAGGCGGGGACGCGGGACCTTCCACTGCGCAACAGAAGGTCGATAGCAAAATCTTGTGGCACTTCGGCCTGATGCCGACCGACGGGAGCGCATCGAGCGGCGGAGTGGTCACGCGCGTCCTTCACGTGGACGCGCGCGAGGACCGGCTGGTGGAGATCATGGACGCGCGTATCTCGCGCGTCATCGCGCTGGATGACCTCGTGAGCTACGACGAGGAAGAGGACGAGGACGCGGACGAAGACATCTCGTTCGTGGACGAAGACGAAGCCGCGACGCGAACGCGGGAGAGAGCGACGGTTTCTCTGCGCGTCCGGCGCGGGGCACCGTTCGTATCGGAGGTGGAGGACATCGAGTACCGCCTGCAGAGCGTCCCTGACGCGCGCGCGTTGCGCGTGGTCCTCGCGCGTCTCTCCCGGGGCCACACGCTCGAGGATGAAACCGCCGAGGCCTCCGCCGACGCGCTCGTCCCGGGCCTCGACGCGCGGCTGCTCCGGGCGGGCACGCTGATGCGCCGAGTAGGCAGGGTCGCGCTCTCGGACGCGGAAACCGCCGCCGGCCGCGGCGGCGGGCGGTGGACCACGTGCGCGGCGCTCTGCGTCCCCGGGAAGCTGATTCTGCTGGCGAAGCAGCCGAGCGTCCCGGAGCCGCTCGACGAGCGTCCGGGTGACGCAAGAGAGTCACTCCGCTCGGAACGCGCGCCGGCGCCGGCGGTGGCCACCGGGGGGCGCGCGTCGCCGCTGGCGATTCACTTCGCGGCGTCGCTGGCGGACGCGCGCGTGGTCTCGCGCGCGCCGCGCTGGAACGCCGGCGGTGGGGGGGAGTTCGACCTCGTGTTCGGCGGGGGAAGGCTCGTGCTCGCCGCGCCGAGAGGCGGGCGCCGCGAGCGCGACGCCTGGGCGGAGGCGCTCCGCCGCGCCGCGGCGGTGGGCGCGGAGACGCCGACGCGCGATTTCGGGGATGCGTTTTCTTTTTCCGCCGCGCTGGACCCCGCGACGCGCGCGATTCTGGCTGAGGCGAAACGCGTCGCCGGCGCGATGCGCCTCGATTTCGGGGACGCGCGGTCGGTCACCGAGGACGCGAGACTCGGAGACGCGAGCGCGAGCGCGCCGGAACGCGTTTTGGTTCTGGACAGGTTCTGGCGAAGCGCCGCGCTGGGCGTCGGCGCGCACTTCCTCTTCAACTTTTCCGCGGAGGTGGTTCCGGAGACGGTTCCCGGTGGTGCGAACGGTCGAGCGCGAAGACGCAAACGGCGCGTGCTCCTCCACGTCGATGTCGAGCGCGATGCCGTGGATCTGTACGTGGATCCGCGTGTACGCGGTCGCGGACGAGACCAAAGCGGGGGACTCGGGTCCCTCGGGCGTTCGCGCCCCGCGGTGACTCGGTCCGTAGAGACGAAGGACGTCACGACGGAGACGTCGGGACCGCGCGAACTCACGTTGCGCGCCGCCGGTTTCGGCTCGTTCCCGCGCGGCGCGGTTTTCGGGCGGTTCGCGTTCCAGACCGCCGCAGACCGCGAGGTGTTCGCGTCGCTCACGAACGACCTGCGCCGTGGGGCGTACAAAAGCGCGGACCACTACCAGTACCGCGCGCTGCTGAAGCGCGGCGCGGAAACCGGCGTCTCGAAAACGGAAAGCGACGTCGCGCCCGCGCGGTTCCTGGTGCTCGTGCCCGGGAAGCTGCTCGTGCTCCGCGGCGACCGCGCGGGCGTGCCTCTGGCGACGGCGAGCCTCGCGGAGGGCGCGGAGGTGACTGTGCTCGAGAGGACGAAGCGGAACGCCGAAGGAAGCGAGGGTTCTGACGTCCCCGAGGGTTCAGAAACCGAGGGTGAGGGTAAAAACGCGAGTCTCGCGAGCGCCGTCGTCGCGCTGACGCTTCCCAACGGCGACGCGTTCGCGTTTCGGTTCGCGACGCTGGACGTGGCGAAATCGTGGGCGCGCGCGCTCGCCGAGGCGACCGTCGAGCCCGTCGCGGAGGACGCGGCGGGGAACACGAACGCCTTCGCGCGCGCCTTCGGAGAGGCAGAAGGCGCCGCGCCTTCCCGCGAATCGGCGCGACGGGAAAAAGCGCCCGACGCCGATTCCGAGCCGGACTCGCCGGACTCGGCGCTCTCGCCGACGGGCGTTCCCGCGTCGCCCGCCGCGCCGTCCCCCCCCGCGACGCCGCGCGAAGCGGACGCGCCGCCGTCGCCCCGGCGGCGCGCGCGCGCCGCGAAGGCACTCGTCGTCGACGCGGCGACGCGGGACGCGGACGCGCGCGCGGAGGTGTCCAGCGCGGAGGGAACAGCGAGGGGACGAGGTCTCGACCCGACGCGCCACCGCGCCGAGACGGAGGCGCGCGAGTCGTTCGCGCAGGCGGAAGCGCGCGCCGAGGCGCGTCTGGCGACGGAGTACGCCGCGCAGGCGGCGTCCGTGCGCGCCGAGCTCGAGGCTGCGGCGCGCGCGCGCGCCGGCGTCGAGGCGGCGGCGCGCGCGCGTGCCGAGGCCCAGGCCGAACTCCTCGCCGCCGAGCAGGCGCGCGCGCTGGCGGAGGCGCGGGAGTCGGCGCGCGCGTTCTCCGAGGCGAAGGCGGAGGAGGCTCGGGTCCGCGCGTCGGCGGAGGCGCGGGCGGAGGCGGAGGCGCTGGCCGAGGCGGAGGCGGCGGCTCGCGCCGAGGCGGAGGCGGCGGCGCGCGAGGCGATCGAGGCGGAGGAGCGCGCGGCCGCTCGCGCGCTGGTCGAGTCGGAGCGCGCGGCGATCGCGCGCGTCCAGGACGAGGAGGACGCCGTGCGCCGCGTGCGGAGCGAGAACGAGTTCCGGCTGGCGGTGCGCGCGCGCGTCGAGGCGGAGGAGCGCGAGCGCGCGGCGCTGGAAACGCGCGCGCGCGAGAAGGTACGCGCGCGGCTCGAGGCCGAGCGCGCGCTCGAGGCGGAGAAGGCGAGCAGGGCGCTCGAAAATGAGCGGGCCGCGATGGGCGTCGCGCGCATCGCCGCGGAGGCGCGCGAGGCGCAGCGCAGCGAGGAGGCGGAGCGCGTCGCGCGGCTTCTGGCTGAGGCGGAGCGACGCGCCGCCGCCGCCGAGCAGGCGGCGGCGCGCTCCGAAGCGGCGCGCGCCCAGGCGGCGGCGCGCGCCGAGGCGGCGACGCGGCGGGCCGCCGCGGAGCAGGCGGCCGCCGCGCAGGAGAGGCAGAGGGTCGCGGCGGAGTGGCAGGAGAAGGAGACGTCGCGCGCGCGCGCGGACGCGCTGGCCGCGGAGGTTGCCGCGGCGGTGATGGCAGGCGCGGACCCCTTCGCGGCGACGCGCGCCAACTCTGTGGCGTCGCCGGGGTCGGCGCGCGACTCGCCGTACACGCCGAGCGCGGCGGCGCGGCGGCTTGACGCGTACGGCGCGCTGCGCGGTTCCCCCCCCGAGGCGCCGCCGTACGTCGTCGGCGTCTCGGACTCCGCCGAGACCACCCCCTTCGCCTCGCCGAGCGCGCTGAGAGACAACAGCGCGCCGCCTTCCCCCCCCGGCCGGATGCACGACGCGTTCTTCTCGCTCGGCGCGCGTTCCGAGCCCGCGGGGCCGTCGCCTCCCGAGTCGCCGCCGCCTTCGATCGCGCCCCGCTTCGAGCCCGCGGCGGGGCAGGCGGCGCAGCGCCCTCCGTTCCCCTCGCGCGCGGCCGACTTGGGGCTCGGCGCGCGCGAGCATCCCGAGGACGACGTCGGCGCCGAAAACGGCGTCGGTCCCGCGGCGGAGACGCGCGGCCGCGCGGCGAACCGGGACCGGCGCGCGTCCACCTCGTCGAGCTCATCCGACTCGTCGTCGTCCTCGCGGTCGTCCTCCCCGGACGCCGCGGAGGCGAGGCACTCGCACCCCGGGGTATCGCTCCCGCAAAAGGAAATCGTGTCCCCCGTGGAGCGCGCGGCGCTGTACGACGCGGAGGAATCCGAGCCGCCAACGCCAACGCAAGACCTCGCGTTCCTGGTGGGCGCCACGCTGGGCGGGGCGCGCGCGCGGGGAAGCGAGGCGGCGGGCGCGCCGGCGGAGGCGGAGGCGGCGGCGGCGAGCGCCGCCAAGCGCGCGGCGGCGGCGGAGGCGGCGGCTCCCGCGGCGGCACCCGGTACGCCCGACTGGTCGCGGCTCGTGGATGAAAATCTGGAGCGCCGCGGCGCGGGAGAAGGAGGTTCCTCGGTCGCCGCGGCGGCGCCGCCGCCGGAGGCTTCGGCGGCGCTGCGGGCGCTGTGGCGCACGGACTTCGAGGCTTCGTCTTTCGCCGACCCTCCCCCGGCGCCCGCCGCGCCCGCCGCCGCCCCGCCCGCGCGCGGAGACCGCTCGCCCTCTTCGCCGAGCGCCGCGCCTCCGACGCACTTCCTCGCCGCCGCCGCCGCGCGCGCGAGCTCGACGCGCCAGGTGGCGCCGCCCTCGCCGAAGCGCAAGCAGCCGCAGCACCCGCGCGCGGCGCCGCCGCCGCCGCCGCCGCCGCCGGCGCCGGGCCCGGTGAACAAACGGAAAAAGTCGATGATCAAGTCCATGTTCAAGGGCATGTTCTCTTCGAGCTCCGGCGGGGGCAAGAAGAAGAGAGACAAGGACAACAAGAAGTGACGTAGAATACGCGATAGGTAGACACGCGATTAGCACGTGTGGTAGTGTAGTACGCGTATGCGCGCGCGCGCGACGTTTCGTAAACGACATTTCGATTTTTTGTAGCACGTAAACGTTTTCGTTCACGTCTTCGGTTCCTTCTTCGGTCCCTCCGGCGCCGCGTCGCTCGCCTCGCGGTACGGCTTCCCCGTTTTCGGGTCCACCTTCCCCTCCTCCGTGCCGTCCCATCCCGGCGGCTGGAGCACCGGCCAGTCCCCGCGGCATCCCATCTTGACGTAGAAGCCCTTCTTGCCGCTGAGCTGTGGGTCCCCCTCGATGAGCTGCGCGACGGCGGACATCACCTGCGTCGCGATGTTCGTCGCGGCGTGTTCCGTGCGCACCTCCGTCGACGACAGCACCAGCCTCACGTCCGCGAACGCGTACGCGTCCCGCTGCGGCGCCGAATCCGGGTCAAGCTTCGCCTTCTCCACCGCATCTACGTCGTCCAGCCACACCGTGAACTGCCCGAAGATGTAGTCCCAGCAGTCGCCGCGCGCGGTCGCGCCTTTGCCGCCGCCGCTCGTCGCCAAGCAGCACCGGATCATCGTGCTGAGCTGCTCCAAAACGGCGTTCTCGGCGATGACGAGCCCCGCCTCGCCATCCTCAGCCAGGATCTCTTCCCGGGTGGAGGACGTCACCTGCTCGATGAGCGCGGGCGTGGAAAGAGGCGTGTACCCCAGGGTCTTGGCGAGCGCGTTCGCCACCGCGACGTTGGCCTGCTCGTTGTCCCCCACGAACGTCACGCTCACGCCCTTCATCTCGTCCGCAACGGCGTCGCACGCCGCCTTGAGCGCCTTCGCGTCGGCGGCCGCGCCGTCGGCGGCGGCGCGCGCGACGGGCGCCGAGCGCCGGCGGGCGCGAGACGCGCGCGTGCGCCGCGCGGGCGCAACGGCCGGCGCGGACGAGCACCCGACGGCAGAAACGCGCGACATGGGCGGCGCGGCCACGGGAAGAGACGCGCGTCTGCTTGTGCCGGAGCCCGACACGGATAACGAAAGGAAAAAAGTGCACGTTTTCCTCCAAGTTTCAAATGGCTCTCGACTGCTCGAAGGCGCTCGCGTTTCTGCTGATGAGGCCGCGGAGGAAACGCGTACTTGTATGAGCATTTAGTCTGAACTTGCGTATGTACCACAATTGGCGGGATTCGCAAGCAAGCGTGAGATAATCGGGAATGTTAGCGTCCGATGACGCACTCCGAGCATCACGCGCGCCCGTTCGCCGAGATGATGTTCCGCGTCACGCGCTTGTGCGCGCTCGCGCTGCTCGCGCTCACGCTTCTGACCGCCCCCGCGCTCGCGCAGACCGAGGAGGAAGTGACGGACGCGCCCGCGGGTGCGCCCGACGTCTCCGATCTGCCCGCGCTACCGATTCTGGAGATCCCGCTGTACGTGGACAGGACGCGCGCGGACTTCGCCTTGTACGAGGGCGACAACCTGAACGACGCCGCGGAGAAGTTCGGCGTTGCGCACGAGCTCACCCCCGAGGCCCTCGCGACGCTCAAGGGTGAGGTGGCGCGCCGCCTGCTCTCCATCACCGAGGCCATCAACGCCAACCGCGCGCAGAGCGCGGACGCCAAGCAGCTCCTATTCGAGGTGCCCATGGAGCTCGAGTCCGGCGAGGTGGTGAACCTGCGCCTGTACGAGGGCGACGTGCTGCTCGAGGCGGTCAAGAAGTTTGCCGAGCAGCAGAGCATCCCCGAGGACTTCGTGCCGCACCTCTTCGAGGAGGTGAAGAAGAAGATCACCGAGCAAGGCGCCGACGGCGCCGAGTTCGGCGACGGCGCCGTCGTCTTCGACTTCCCGGTGACGTTCGACGGCGAGACCGAGCACCGCGTCGTGCTGCGCAAGGGCGACGTCGTGCACGAGGTGATCGACAAGATGGCCGCCGAGCTCGATCTCGAGGAGGACGTCAAGGCCCAGTTTCTGGCGGGCGTCCTCGAGCGCGTGCGGGCCGCCGCCGTCGCCGCCGACGAGGCGGAGGCGGAGAGCCGCGCCGCCGCCGGCAAGGCGCCGCTGTACGAGATCGCCGTCAAGCGCGGCGAGGACACGCTGCCCCTGCGCCTGTACGAGGGCGACGTCCTGGAGCAGGCGGTCTCGGCGTTCGTCGCGAGGCACGGCTTCAGCGAGGACGCCGTGCCCCTTCTGATGGAGGGCGCCATCGCGTCCATGGAGAAGGCACGCGCGCCGGAACCGCTCCGCGACGAGCAGGGGCGGTTGGCCATCGTCTCGCTCGCCGTCTCCCTCGACGTCGAGGAGGAAGGCGCCGCGGAGGGCGAGGAGGCCGACGCCGACGCCGCACCCAAGACGAAGAAACAGCTCCCCCCCATCGTGCTGTTCGAGGGCCAGACCCCCGAGGAGGCGGCGACGGCGTACTGCGAGGCGAACGGCCTCGACGCCGAGGTGGTCGGCCCGCAGCTCGCGGACGTCCTGCGCCAGGGCGCCGCGAAGCGCGAAGCCGGGATCGCGGAGGCTGCCGCGGCCGCCGAGGCTGCGAAGGAAGATGCCTCCCCCGAAGGCGAAGAGGAAGCCTCCGAAACCGCGGAGGAAGCCTCCGCCTGAATCCGAGGCGCGCGCGCGCGACGAAGGCTTTCGTCCCCGTCGTCCTCGCGCCCCCGCGACGCTCTCTCGAGCGTCGAAATTCAAACGTGGTGATGTCTATGATACGTTTATATTGTCCTAGTACGTGTGTTCACTCGCGCGTCAGCCTCGATCGCCGCGTGCGCTTCCCTCGGTATTACGCGCGGCTCCGACGCCTACTCCGACTCCGGGTCCGACCCCTCGCTCTCGGAGACGAACCGCGCGAAGGGTCCGACCGCCGTCTCTGTCGCCTTCGCCTCGGCGCGCCTCGCCTCGGTCGCCTTCGCGACCGCCGCCGCGGCTTGTTCCATCGCCGCAGCCTCCTTCGGGTCCTGCTTCCTTGGCTTCTTCTTCGCCTTCTCCGCGGTTTTGTTGGCGTCCTCGTTCACGCCCACGCCCACGCCCGCGTCGTCCCCGCGCGCGTCCCGGCTCACGCGCAGCGACTTCACCGCGCCGCCGATCTTCTCCACCGTGAACGCCCCCGTGGCCGGGTCGAACACCAGCGCGCACTCCACGCCGACGTCCCGCGCGGACGACGACGGGACGTCGCGCTTCGCGCCGACGTACGTGCCGCGGTAGTTGATCGGCCGCTCGCCCTCGACGACGCTCTGGAACTCCACCGTCACCGCGCCCGCGTCCCCGTCCCCGCCCTCGCGGCGCACGACGGCAGGTTTCGCGGGATCGATCGCGGGCGCGCGCCAGTCGTACTTGAACGCGGCGTACGCGTCGCCCGCGCGCGCGTCCCCCGCGAACGTCGAGCCGAGGGTCACGCCGTACGCCACGCCCTCGCGCGGCGCGGACGCGTCCGCCATCGCGGAGGCGCGCGCGGAAAGCTCTGGCGTCGAGGGAGCGGGCGGCGGGACGATTGCGTGTACGTATTATAACACCGACAGAACTCAAGACTCCCACAGCCTTTTGCACTCCTCTCCCTGCGCGCACCGCTTGACGGCGTCGCGCGCCACCGCCGCGCACTCCTCGGCCACCTGCTCCACCGTGCGGTCGGCGTCGACGACGGTCCACCAGTCCTCTGTGAGTTTCTCGAACTGCGCGCGGACCTCCCTCTGCAGCGTCTCCGTCTCGTACCGCTCCTCGCCGAACCCCCCGCGCCCGCGCGCGGCGTCGACGGGCATGTTCAGGTACAGCACGGCATCCGGCCGAACCAGCCCGCGCTCCGGGGACTTGCACCACTCCAGATCGAGACCGGGGATCTTCTTCGCCGCCGTGAACGCGACGCCGCTGTAGGAGTACCGGTCGACGACCAGGGTGATGCCCTCCTCCAACGCCGCCTCCATGGCCTTTTTCTTTTCCCACCGGTTCGCGGCGAAGAGCAGGTGGATGGCGCCGTCGTCCATCTCGGTTTTGCTCTGCAGGTAGCTGTTGATCATGACGCCCATCCCGGTCGTGCGGTCGGGGTACCGCCACAGCTCCGCCCTGACGCCCGCGCGCTTCAGAGTCTCCACCAGAAGCGTGCTCTGCGTGGTCTTGCCGCAGCGATCCACGCCCTCGAACAGGATGAACGCGCCTCGCGCCGCTTTCGAAGCAGCCATCGCGACGGGTCGTCGAGGCGAACTTCTCGCGATCGGTCCGCGCGCGTGCGCTCGGCCGGGGTGGGCGAGGCCTTCGAGCCGGGACGCAAACGGCGCGGCGCGCGAGGCGAGGGCGGGCGTCGTGACGCAGGAAGGGGCGACGCGGGTCGTCCTGGCGGTCGACCGGGAGCGCGAAGGGACGCGCGGCGGTTTGTGACGACGCTTCGCGAGTTTGAAAAGGACTTCGCGAGGTTCACACTCCGGACGAAAATCAGAACTTCTGAGTTCTGACCCGACCGACTTCGGACCGAGCCAGTCTCGATCCCGCAGGGAGGCGAGCAGCAACCATGTCCGGCGTGCTACCCACCGACAAATGCAAGGAGGAGTTCCTAAAGCTCAAGGACAAGCGCGCGTACAAGTTCGTGACGTTCAAGATCGACCCGGAAAAGGGCGTCGTGGACGTGTGCGACTGCGTGGAGAAGACGGTGCGTTTGTGGGCAGCTTTTCGCGGCAGCAGACATCCGCGTCCCGCGGACGCGTTGGCTGCCTCGCGAGGGGCCACCCGAGAGGGACGCGGAGCACCGGAGCGAGGCTTCGTCACGCGCGTGCTATTGTAAGCCCGTGAGACGTTCGGGGTCGTTCCCGTCGTCGCCGGACGCGCCTCATCGACCCCCGACCCGCGCGTCTTCTCGCGCTGCGGATCACGGGTGCCAACGGTCCCCCCGCGGTCGAGATTCGACCGTGGGACGCGCGTGCGTCTGCGGAGGCGTCGGCGTTTCTCTCGCACTTTATAGAACCTGTGCCGTGCTTCGCCTCTAACCTCCCCACGTCTCTCCGCACGACGACAGGCTGAGTTCGACTTCCAGACCCTGCTCGACAAGCTCCCCGCGGACGAGCCTCGGTACTTCGTCCTGGACTGGTCCGCGACCACCGCGGACGACCGCCACATCGACAAGATCTTCTTCGTGTCCTGGGTGCCCGACACCTGCAAAGCGAAGACAAAGATGCTGTACGCGAGCTCGAAGCAGGCGCTGCGTAACGCGCTGGACGGCGTGCAGCTGGACCACCAGGCCACGGACTACGACGAGGTCACCCCCGAGGAGTTCAACGAGAGGTCGGGAGTGTAATCGAAAAAACGCCGCTTTCGTTTCGCCCATCGTGAGTTTTCCTCTTCTCCCGGCGAACTCATCCTCCTCATGTCGACGGCGCGCGGCGCGCGGGATGGATGGAGTCCACCACGCCGCTGAGTGCGGTGCTGGATGTGGTGCCTGAGGTGGAACACGCGTTCGGGTACGGTTCGGGCGTGTTCGCCCAGCCACAGGCGTCCGCCTCGGACATCGGGCACGCCGATGCGGTCCGGCGCGCTTCGGGGGACGCGGCGAGCGCTCCCCCGCGCGGGACACCGAACGCGATGGTGGATTACGTGTTCGCGGTGCGCTCGCCGCTGGAGTGGCACGCCGAGAACATGCGACGCAACCCCTCGCATTACGCGCCGCACCTCCGCGCGCTCGGTCCCGCCGCGGTGGTCGCGATCGCCGACCGCGTGGGCGTCGGCGTCCACTTCAACACGCTCGTGCCGTGGCGCGGCGGCGCGGACGCCGGCGCAACGCTCGGGCCGGGACACGCCACGCACTACAAGTACGGCGTGGTGAGCCTGGATACGCTATGCGACGATCTCACCGAGTGGCGCTCGCTGTTCCTGGCCGGTCGCATGCAGAAACCCGTCGCGGCGTTGGGTCCAGACGACGCGCGCGCGGCGCCCGCGCGCGCCGCCGTCGCCGCCGCCGCCGCCGCCAACTTGCGCGCCGCGCTCGCTGCCGCACTCCTGACGCTCCCGGAGACGTTCTCGGCGGAGGCGCTGCGCATCGCGCTGTGCGGCCTGTCCTACCGCGGGGACGCACGCACGTGGCTCGGCGCCGAGGACAGACACAAGGTGGCGCGCATCGCCGCCGGGTCGGCGGCGGCGATTGACGCGCTGTACGCGCGCGCCGCCGCCGAGGCGCGGGCGGCGAGCGTCGGACTGACACGCGTGGAAGGGCGTGGGACGGACGAACGCGCCTGGGGGCAGGACAAGAGCCAGGCGGCCGCGCGCTTCCTGTGTCGCTGGCTGCCCCGCTCGGCGCTCGGCGCGCTCGGGGAGAGGGCCGGAGCGGGTCCGGCGCTCGGCGACGCGGACACGGCGGCGGCGCGCGCCGCGGCGCGGCGCGACCTCGGCCCGGCGCTGCTCCGGCACGTCGAGGTCACCACGCGCCGTTCGAGCCTCAGGCAGATCGCCTCTGCCGCGCTGGCGACGTCCCCGGGGAAGGCTGTCGCGTACGCGGCCGCGAAGGTCGCGAAGTCCGCGGCGAGCAGGTTCAGGAAGCCGCCGCGATGAGCGCGAGAGAGACAAAGCGCGTCCGCGGTTCGAGAGCGCGCGGGCCGAGGCGGACGGCGCCTACGGCTCCTGGGTAGAAGCCGCGCGGGGTGACGGCGCGACAGCACGGAGAGCGCGCCACTCGTGAGAGAGCGTTTCGGGGAGCCTGGATGTGGTTTCGCGCCTCCGCGCGGATTCAGAAGAATCTGTTTCGCTTACAAAAGGTGAGCAGTAAAAATGAAGCGCCGCCGTCGCCATCGCCGTCGACGCGCGCGCGCCCGGTTTGTATATCGCATTGATTCGCGGATGCCACCGCGAACCAGCCACTTCCCGCGCGAGCACTGGTCGCCCCGTACCCGTTCGGAAAGTCACCCCCTTCCGCGCCGCGTGGCGCGCGCCCGCCCGGGCGCGCGCCGCGATCGCGCCGCGGAGCGCTCGCGTCGCCGTTTAGACGACGACAACCTCGTTCTTGAGCTGGGCAACCTGGCCGGCGACGGACATGTCGATGTACCCGGAGCCGTCCTTGCCGTAGGTCACGACGAAGCCGCCGAGCAGCGCGGGGTCAACCTCGGGCTTGAGCTTGATGTTCTTCGCGCCGGTCATCTCCTGGATCTTCTTGGCGATCATGAACTGCTGCTCGTTCTCGAGCTTCACCGCGCTCGTGACCGTCGCGATCTGCGTGTCGGTGGAGTCGCAGTACAGGTTCTCGAACTCGTCGATGATGGAGGAGACGTTGCCGATGCGCTTCTTGTCAACGAGGAGGTTGAGGAAGTTGGTGGTGAAGGGGTGGAAGTCCGCCTCCTTGGCGAGCTTAGACAGCACGTCCTTCTTCGCCTTCTCGTCCATGGTGG
>Ga0206682_10003224_pt1 | contig 14070 bp, 5 predicted proteins | sample M240m12015metaG_FD_155444 | JGI IMG/M metagenome (GOLD analysis project Ga0206682, IMG submission 155444) | Ammonia-oxidizing marine archaeal communities from Monterey Bay, California, United States - M2 40m 12015 | ecosystem: Environmental > Aquatic > Marine > Intertidal zone | place: USA... | reverse complement strand
TTCACCCCCGAGGCGCTTTCCCTGGCGGAGGGCCTGGTTTCCCCCGCGTACATCGCACAGGGCAGCCAGGCGACGGCGCGGCGCTCTAAGCTGCTGACGTCGCTCCTGTCGGAGCGCCGACTCCCCCGCGTCGGGTGGGACGACGTCTCCATCGAATCGTTCCTGCACGAGGCGGCGATGATGGACAGCAACACGTTCCTCGACAACGTCGGCGTGGGCGAGAGGGAGGCGCGCGTGCACTCGCCCTTGGTGCGGCGGAGACACTACGGCCTGGCGCACGGCATAGGCAGGTCCGGGGACGTCGCCGCGGAACAACCCAAGGCGGCGGGGTCGTCTCTTCTCTCGAAACTCACCAATCTGCTCGTCGGCGACGCGTTTCGCGTCGCCGGGCTGGAGGACGCCGGCCCCGCGCTGGTGTTGCCGCTCGCGACGGGGATGACGCTGACGCTGACGTTGCTGGCCATGCGATCGCTCCGCGTGGCGAAACTCGAAGAAGACGCTTCTTCGAAGGCATCCGCGAACGACGCGCGACGCGCGACGCGCGTGATCTGGTGTCGCCTCGACCAAAAAACGTGCGTCAAAGCCGTGGTGGGCGCCGGCTTGGAGCTCGTCGTCGCGCCGACGCGGCTCGTCGGGGACCAGCTCGTGACCGACCTGGAAGCGGTGCGCGCGGCGATCCTGGACGAGTCCCGCGGGGGTCCAAACGCCGTGTGCTGCGTGGTGAGCTCCACGAGCTGCTTCGCGCCGCGCGCGAGCGACAGCCTCGTGGAGGTGGCCAAGATGTGCGCCGAGCTCGACGTCGGCCACGTCGTGAACAACGCGTACGGCGTGCAGTCCCGGTCCCTGTGCGCGCTGGTCACCAAGGCGTGGCGCCGCGGCCGCGTGGACGGCGTCGTACAGAGCACGGACAAGAACTTCCTGGTGCCGGTGGGCGGCGCCGTGCTGGTGAGCCCGGCGCGGGACCCCGCGCTGACGGACGCCGTGCGCAAAACATACCCCGGCCGCGCATCCATCGCGCCGTCTCTGGACGCGCTCATCACGCTCCTCAGCCTGGGCGCCGCGGGGTGGCGCGCGAAGCTGGACGCGCGCGAAGACGCGTTCGAGTACATGCGCGCGCGCCTGCGGGCGACCGCGGAGGCGCACGGCGAGCGGCTTTTGGAGACTCCTGGGAACCCCATAAGCATGGGCGTCACGTTATCGGCGCTCGAGCGCGACCTGGCGCGGATCGATCGGCGCGCGAGCGAACGCGAAGCGGGCGACGTCGACGGAAAGACGTCGCGACGCGGCGGCGGAAAGACGAGCGTCTCGTTTTTCGGGTCGATGTTGTTTTCGCGCGCCGTCTCGGGCACACGCGTCGTGGTGCCCGGGAAGACGCAGGAGGTTGGCGGAATCACGTTCCACGGGTTCGGCGCGAGCCACGACGCGTATCCCGTGCCGTACTTCACGGCGGCGGCGGCGCTGGGGACGACGCGCGAGGACGTCGACGCGTTCTGCGCGAGGCTAACGAAAGCCTTTGCGGATTTCCGGAAAAAAGCCGAAAAAGACGCGAAGCGTTTCGCGGCGGCGAAGGACGACCCGGGCGCGGAGAACGGCGCGGAGAACGGCGCGGAGGGACGAGACGAGACGCTTTTGTGACCGAAGGCCCGAAGGATGATTCCATAGCGATGCGTTCTCGCGTTCGCGCGCGCTCGGCGTGCTCGGGGAACGGGCGCGAGCGTCGACCGCGCGCCCGCTTCGCGAACGCGAAGCCGCCCGAGACGGCGCGAAGTGCCGACCGAAACGCGAAATCGAATCCATTGCTGCATCGTCGTTGTTCGCGTGGTTACGCGAAACGAAAAACGAAAAAACCGCAGTCTCGCTGCCGGCGCCTCAGATCTCGCGACGCGTGACCGAGGCCCGAGATGCGTGGCCAGGTGTTGTGTCGCTGCCGCGCGCGCGTCCGCGCCGTCGACCTGGCCGGTCCCGGCGAGACCGTCTCCGCGCTCAAGAAACGCGCGCTGGCGCTGAGCGGCGTCCGCGAACCCGCCGCCGAGACGTGGACCCGAATCGTGCACGAGGGGCGATGGCTGGCGGACGAGTCGAGCACGCTCGCCGAGGCGGGGGTCGGCCCCGGCTCGACCGTCGAGCTCGCCGTGTCGCGTGCGATGTGCGGCGGCGGTGGCGACGGCGGCGCCACCGGCGCGGAGTCGCGCAGCTGCTACCTGGAGATGTACGCGGACGGCGGCGGGCAAGGCTTTTCGCGCAAGCAGGAATCGCTGGGCGGGTTTGTTCGGTACTCGACGCAGAGCACGGTGCGCGACCGCGACGAGCGCGAGGAGGACTTGGCGCGTTGGTTCAACTGCACGTTGACGGAAGAGCCGCTGGACACGCGCGAAGGCGCGGTCGTGGTGGACAAACTCGGGTCGCTGTTCAACAAGGAGCCCGTGCTCAAGGCGCTGCGGGACGTCGCCGTGGACGGCGCGCCGCCGCCGAAACGGCTCGAGCACGTCGCCGGGCTCAAGTCTTTGACCACGCTCAAGCTCCACCGCGACGACGCCAGCGATGCGCGACGCACCGCGGCTTCGGGTACGAAGCCGAACGTGGACGCGTCTTCGTTCCGGTTAGCGGTCGAGGCGACGTTCTCGTGTCCCGTCTCCGGGCTGGCGATGAACGGGAAAACCAAATTCTCGGCGCTCGCGCCGAGCGGGCTGGTGGTGAGCGACCGCGCGCTGCGCGAGGCGAAGGCCACGGTGGACGACATGCTCGGTGCCGAGCACGCGCTCGCGGACCAGACGCGGATCCCGATCAACCCGAAGGGCGAGGAGCTGGACGCGATGCGGGCGACCCTGGCGGAGGAGGCGGCGAAGAAGGCGGCGAAGAAGGCGAAGAAGGCGCGGAAGGCTCGGATGGGAAAAGACGACGACGCGCCTCCCGGCGCGGACGCGGAGGCGCCTGAAGCGACGCGCGAAAAACGCGAGCGGAACGGGTGCGACGATTTGGGGATCGAGCGGCTCAAGGCCCAGGCGAAGAAGTTCAAGGCTGGGGACCACGCCCCCGCGGGCGCGGACAAAGAAGTGTACGCGTCGCTGTTCACGTCTTCCACCGTGGACGCGCGGGGCGAGGAGACGTTTTTGTCGCGAAACGCGAGGAAAGCGTGGTAGAGACGTTTTTGGTTTTCGGTTTTTGGTTTTTGTTTTCGGCGCTCCTCGGCGCGCGGCGCCGCGGCGGTGACGAACGACCGACGTCGTCATCGAAAGATCGAAAGAACCGTTCGCGGTTCGCGCGAAAAATAAATCTCGTTTGCATCTAATCCAAATCGTCGTCGTCGTCCCTTCCCTTGCCTTTGCCACGGAACCACGAGGATTTCCTGTCGAGTTGCGGACCGCCGCCGCCCTCGTCGCCCGCCTTTTTCTTCTTCTTGAACCCAAACACCGTGGTCTTCTTCGCGCCCGCCTTCTCCAGCACCAGCTTGAGGTACGGCGACTCCGCCTTCTCGTGCTGCCGGATGGCGATCTTCAGGTCGTCGCTCGTCTTCAGAGTGATGTGGTGGTTGTCCTGGTCCTCGAACCGAATCACGTACGTCTCGATGAACACCTTCCCGACGGCGATGATGAGCTCCTCGTACGACGCATCCGGGTCCACCTCCAAGAACCGGATGTCGTCCTCCAAAAACAGCTTGACGTTGATCTTCTCGTCGTCTGTCTTCTCCGGGGGCTCGAACGTCTTCAGCCGGTCAATCTCATCCATCATCTCCTGGATGTCCTGGTTCAAGCGCTCGATCTCCTCCTCAGCCTTCAGCCGCAGCTCTTCCTTCGTGGAGACCGCCTTCTGTAACGACTGTCTCAGCTTCTGTTCCGCCTCGAGCTGCTTGATCAGGTGCTCGCGCTGCTTGCGCTCGGACTCGAAGTCGGACAAAATGTGCAGGCGGCTCTTGCGCTCGGCTTCGAGCTGCTTCTGCAGCGCGGCTTTATCCCTGCCCTCCGAGGCGAGCTGGTCTTGAAGCTGCTTGACGTGCTTCTCGCCTTGTACAGTTTTCTCCTGCGTCGCCTTGTGCGCCGCGCGCTCGGCGTCCAGCTTGGCCACAGTATCACCGTGCGACTTGGCCTCGTTGTCCAGTTCCGAGCGCAGCTGCTCGATCGAGTTCAGGCGCGCCTCGAGCTGCGTCAGCAGATCCTGTCTGCTTCGGCTGAACTGCGACTGCAGCGCGGTCTGTTGCCTCCGCATGTCCTCCACTTGGCGCATCATAGCTCGGCGCTCCTCCTCCGCGGCCAACAGCTGCTGCTCTTGTTTCCCGCGGCTCGCCTCCGACTGCTGCAGCAGCGACTGCAGCGAGTCGATGTCCGCCCGGCTTCGGCTGAACTGGTGCTGCAGCGCCTCGCGGTTCTGGCCCTCACCGTCGAGCTGCGTCCGCAGAGTCACGCGGTTCGCCTCTTCCTCCATCAGCTGCTGCTGCATCTCCTGCCTCGCTTGCTCCTCCGCCTCCAGGAGCTCCTGCAGGTTCCGTCGGCTGCGCTCCTCCTCCTCCAGCTGCGCCTCGACGTCCATGCGCAACTTCTTCTCGGCGTCGAGGCGCTCCTCGAAGTCCACCTCGACGCCCAGTTTCCTGTACGCCTCCGCCTCCTCGGGCATGCGCCTCCACGATTTCGCGCTGTCCTCGATCCAGCGGTGGTTCACGATCTCCAGGGACTGCCCCTCCAGCTTGAACAGCAGCGCCTTCGCGTACACCTCGCTCTCCGCGCGGTAACACACCAGGTGCGTGGTTTTCTTGGTGAAGTTCTGGTTGAACGTCGCGCCTGTCGCCTCGATGAGCTCGCGGATGTCGTTGCGGATCGGGCCTTTGTACCCCGCGATGCTCACGACGGCGGTTTCCATGCCCGGTACGCCGTTCTCGTCGCGGATCGGCTGGTAAAGCACCTTGTCCGAGTGCGGCACCACGCGGCGCGCGGTCAAGCAGTCTTCCAGCCACGCGTAGGACACCACGATCTTCGCGTCGCGGCTCGCCTCTTTGTAGTCAGGGCCCTGCTGGTACGGGGTCATCAGGTGCGTGCACTCGGGGGTGTACCGGTCACGCACGCGTGCGCCGAGCATCTGCAGCTCGTTGCGAATCGCGTCCGTGTCTTCCGGGGAGTAGTTTACCACGGCCACGGTCACGCCCTCGAAGTACACGAGCATCTCCTCCATCCCGGCGAAGTACTCGGGGCGCGAGTCCCCGGCGCCGGCGTCGTGGAAGTCCGCGGGGTGCGGCTCGGAGTAGTGCACGTCGTACCCGCTCGCGCCGTACGCGGGTGCGGACGTCGACGGCATCGCGCTGGTTTCACAGGAGAGTCGGAGTCGTAGATGGGTGCGCGGGTGGGTCAGACGCGCGAACACGCGAAAAAGCTCGAGCTGTCCGAGAGGATTCGAACGAAAACGTTCGCGACGCGTCGCGGGGTTGGCGGGGAGACGCCGCACCTGGGTTGCGCGGGGTATTCGGTGTACGGCGTGTATCCACCCGCGGAGGGGGGGGGATGGGCCGACCCCGGCCCGGGGCCGTACTCGTCGTACCCGCCGTTCGCCATCTCGCGAGACTCGGACTGATGTAGGTGCCGTTCGGGCAACGGACGACATTTCGATGCGAGTGGTCTGTTTCCGAGAAATGGCGAATTCGAGTGTCGCCCCGAAAGTCATTACCCGCGAATGCGGAAGTCCTGATCACTCGCCGTGGCGCGCGGGCGCGGGGTCCGTCGTCGCGGGGCGCTGGGCTCGATGACGAAGTACAGCGTGATCATCCCCACGTATAACGAGCGGCGGAACATCGGGATTCTGTACCTGTTGCTCCGCGAGGCGTTCGCGCACCCGAGTTTGCGTGACGACGAATTCGAGATCATCGTGGTGGACGACAACTCCCCCGACGGCACCGCGGACGTGGTCGCCGCGTTGCAGCGCGAGTTTCAGGACAAAAGCCTGCTGTTGCGGCCGAGGGCGGGCAAACTGGGTCTCGGGACGGCGTACGTGCACGGCCTGACGCACGCCACCGGCGAGTTCGTGATCATCATGGATGCGGACCTGTCCCACCACCCCTCGGCGATCCCGCGATTCGTCGCCGAGCAGCGCGCGTCCGGATGCGACGTGGTCACGGGGACTCGGTACGTGCCTGGGGGCGGGGTGCACGGCTGGGACACGCGCCGGAAGCTGACGTCCCGGGTGGCGAACTACATCGCGCACGTGCTGCTCGCGCCGGGGGTGAGCGATCTGACCGGCTCGTTCCGCCTGTACCGCAAAGACGCCATGCTCGACGTCGTCCGGCGCGTGCGCTCACGCGGGTACGTGTTCCAGATGGAAATCATGGTCCGGTGCGTGAAAGCCCGCCTGAAGGTGCGGGAAGTGCCCATCTCCTTCGTCGACCGCGTGTACGGGTCCTCCAAGCTGGGGGGCGCGGAAATCGTGGGGTACCTCAAGGGGCTGCTGCGGCTGTTCCTGACGGTGTGACCGAGGCGCGCGGCGAAGCGCAAAGGCGCGCGGCTCGTCCTATAGGTTGTTACTCTTTAAAGTCTAGCGCTATGTCTAACGAAAGAAACGCGCGCCACCTCGCCGGCGGTCCGCGCCGCGCGTCCCTCTGCTCACGCTTTGTTCGCCTCCGCGTTGTCCGAGTTGGCCACCTTGACGGTGTACCGCCGCATGCCTCTGCGCAGCGCACACGCCCCGAACACCAGCGCGAAGACCACCGTGAACGCCATCACGTACCAGTACGCGTTGAGCGTCGCCACCGCCTCGGCGTCCTCGTCGAGCTCCTCAAACGCAATCGGCACGATGATGACGCCGACGAGGTACCCGAGGAACGCGGCGCCCCGCCCGAAGCACTCGACGTGCCACTGCCCCGACCCCGGCGCGGACTCGACGGCGTCGCCGGTGCGCACGTCGGGTTCGCTCGAGACCCACACGCCGGCGACGTGCCTGGCGCACCGGTACTGGTACACCACCTTCTCGAGCTCGAGCAGGCCCGAGCCGAGCAGCGGGACGCGCGCCAGAATCTCCTCCTCCTCGCCGGCGGCGGCGCGCTCGCCGGCGTCGTCGCGCAGGTCCACGGCGCACGCATCGGACATGGAGCGCGTGTCGCTGGGGACCATCGCGCCGTCCACGCGATACATGGAGACGTCGGCGTGCTGGCTGGTGGCCATGGCGGCGGCGACGGACGCGGGGAAGACGAACGTGGCCGCGCGCGGGTGGTCCATCGAAATCGGCGCGTCGTCACGGAAGAGGTCCGACGGGAACATCCGCGACGCCGAAACCGAGAGCGCGCTCTGGAACAAAGAGGCGATGGTCTCGTTCGCCACGCGCCCGCGCACAATCGCGCGCGTCGCGACCGTGGCGCCGTCTAGCGCCATCGCGGACAGAGGGTTGATCCGCGCGCGCGTGGTGTTCGTCACCGAAAACGTGACGTTTTCGTTTTCGTCCTCCGTCGCCGCGGAGGCTCTGGTCTGCGCCAGCGCGCGGCGGTGCCGCAGGCGAACGGCGCCCGCGCGGGACGCCGCCGCCGCCGCGCCCGAACCCCCCGCCTCCCCCGGGCTCTCGCCCATCAGCGCGCCGTCGAACGCGTCCGCGCCGCCGAGCGCGACGATCCGCAGAGCCACGTCGAAGAGCGCCGCGGCGGCGGCCACGGCGCGGACCGGCGGCGAGCGCGTGGTGGGCGCACGGAGCAGAGCCTTCACCGTCTCGACGCCCGACGCCGCGGCGCTCGGCGCAAGCTCCGAAGGTACCGCCGCGACGGTGGCCACGGAGACGATCAACCCCGCGACGAGGTCGGGGTCCAGCACCGCGGTCGGGTCCTCATCCACGATGTCCAGCGTCCTGCGCGCGGACTCGATCGCGAGCGCCATCGCGCCCGAGCGCACGTCCCGCCGAACGCCGAGCTCCTCGGCGGACATCGCCGTGACGTTCGCCGTTTCCGTGACGTTTCCGTTCGCCGACGACGCCGGCGTCTTCGGCGGGTTCATCGCCGCGCACGCCGCCACCGCGCCCGCCGCGCGCGCGACGATATCCTCCAGCAGCGCCGCCACGCGCAGCGCGTCCCGTGCGCGCAGCGCCAGCTCCCCGGGTGGCGAGCGCGCCACGACCACGGTGGTCTCCGCGCGCGCGACGGCGCCGCCGCCGCCGGGGACCTCGGCGTAGGCGAAGACGCGCACGGCGCCATCCGCCGCGCCGGCGTCCGCCGGGAGCGTCCCGCGCGCCTCCCGGGACGCGAGCTGGCGCGTGAGGAACACCTCCGCGTCCTCCCCGTTCGCTCCGCGCGCGACGTAGCCCATGCTGTACAGCAGCACGCCTCCGCCGCCCCAGCCCTGCGTGGAGACGAAGAACTCCGTGTCCAGCTCGAAGCCCGCGGCGGGCGTCACGGCAACGGTGCCCGTCGCCGGCGGGCCGACCACCTCCACCGGCGGCGACGCGGCGTACCCGAGCCCGTCCACGCCCTCCTGCTTCGCGATGAGCGTGAACACGTACGACTTGCCGGGCAGCAGCACATTCGGCGCGACCACTAGGCTAGTGGCGCCCGTGGGGGTGAGGAAGTTCTCGGGGTTCGCGAAGTCGACGGAGGGCGTCGCGGTCCAGGAAAACGCGACGGCGCCCGGTTCGGCGCCGTCCGCGCCGCTTTCTTTTAGTAAAGCTGCCGCGCCCACCAGCCGCAGCGCGACGCTGGACGCCGACTTCTCCACCGGCGCCCGCAGCGTCACGGAGGGCACGCGCGCGTCCACGGCGTGTACGAGCGTCGAGACGTTCGCCACGCGGTCGTCCCCCACCTGGTACTGCACCGTGAACCGGTACAGCGTGTCCAGCGCCATCGCGCTCGACACGCCGTCGGGAACCGCCGGCCCGCCCCGCGCCTCCGCCAGCTTCTCGTTCACCGCCGCGGGGCACCCGCCCGCCCCCGGCGCTTTGGCGTACAGGCGTTCAATCTCCATGGCGTCCCTCGAGCCGTCCGCAGGGTCGGGCGCGTAGCCGGTCTCCACCACGCCGCAGGACCACTGGAACGAGTGTGCGCTCGGCTCGGCGTCCGGCGCGGCGGCGTCCGGGTCGAAGGACGCCGACGCGTCGAGCGCGAAGCCCTCGGCGTTTTTCGCGACGACGCGCGGACCCGCGCCGCCCGCCATCGCCGCCGCCAGGGGCGACGGGGAGACCGTCAGGAGCACCTCCGTGCGCGACGCGGACGCGCCCGGGTCGCTCCCGAACGCGCTGAACAGCTCGAGCTTGTGCGGCTCGGCCCGGGGCTCGAGGCAGAACGGGGGGATCACCAGCGAGCGCCGCGTGGCGCGCGGCGCGCGCTCGAAGCCCGCGTAGGCGGTGGAGCGCACGTCCGTGAAGAAGCAGTCCGCCTCGCCGGTGAGGTTGGTCCAGACGTACGTCAGCTCGGTGACATCCACGTCACAGGAGGGCCCGAACTGCAGCACGGACTCGTTGACGTCCGGGATGCGCGTCTCCATCGCCACCGTGAACGAGGCGCTGTACCGCGTCGCGAATTCGACGCGGCCCGACGTCGGGTACACGAAGGGCACCGCGCCCGCCACGCGGTCGGCGTCCATGGACGCGGTGGAGCTGAGGCCGACGCAGTCCATCAGGGAGGCGCCGAACCGGTACCGCAGCCCGGGCCGCGTGTTCGAGGGGTCCAGGGTGAGCGAGCTGAAGCTCCCGGCGTTGGCGTCCGCGACGATCTGCGCCAACGCCGGGTGCTCGTCCACGCCGGGCACCGCGCCGGATCCGTCGCCGGCGCTCGCCACCGCGTTGGGAGACGTCGTGACCGAGTCGAAGCTCCAGCGCGCGACGCCGTCCCAGCTGCCGTCGGCAGCCACCGCCTGCAGGCTCATCCGCTGGCACCCGCCGGAGACGCGCGCGCCTGCGATGACCACGCCCGCCTCGGCGTTCCGCGCGTCGTCGATGGTCACCACCACGCTCTCCTCCATCTGGAACCCGCTCGCCGCGTCGTACCACGTCTCCGGCGCGCGCCACGAGACGGTCATCTCCGCCGGGAGCGCGACGGACGCCGGGTCCGTCCACAGGCGCACGGGCACGTCCGGCCGGTTGTTGCGCAGCGCGTACGCCAGCGCCGACGCGCGCACCTCGCGCCACGCCGCACACAGGCTGGACTCGCGCGCGGGCGGGAGCGTGAGCTGCATCGTCCGCGGGTTGGCCCACGCCACGCGCACGTCCCCCGGTCCGAGCAGGTTGAGCGACGTCCGCGACAGGAGCGCGTCGGCGGCGACGGGCGCAGCGCCCGCTTCGCCGTAGGGCACCGGGTCGGTGAAGGTCACCGAGATGACCCCCGTCCGGCGGTCGAGCGCGCCGGCGCCCGAGACGATCGCGCCCACGATGTACCGCCGCTCCACCGGCGTGGTGTCCTCCAGCGCGTCCATGCCGGGCGCGAACGAGTCCTCGTCCACCGACTTGGCCTGCGCGCGGTAGGCGCCCAGCGCCTCGGGCGCGTGGAGCAGCTGGTACCGTTTCACCACGCGCGTGACGTTGAGCCCCCCGAGCACCTGCACCACCGCCTCGACGTCGACCGCGGTGCACGCCTCCCAGTCCCCGTACGCCAGCTCGGGCTCCTTCGCGACTCGCGCGTAGACGGTCGTGCCCGTGGGCACGCCGCACGTCTCGCACCCGGGCAGCGGCTCAAACAGAAACTCGAAGGACGAGCCCAGCGGCGACACCGAGTTTTCCGCCGGTCCGGCGGCGACGCGCGTGTCCAGCCCCTGCACCTTGGGCGGCGGCGCAGGCATGGGCGGTGGCGACGGCGGCCTCGAGAGCATGACGAACCCCGCGCCGGTCCACGGCTGGTCTCCGCCGTCGCTCCCGTCCACCACGGTGACGCGCGCGTACGCGCCCGGGCGCTGGTTGTGGAACGAAACGCGGACAAAGTGGTACCCGTTCTCCGCCACGTCGGCGTCGTCGAAGCGCGCCACCAACGCCGTCATCCGCCGCGCACTCCCGGATCTGTGCACGACGTCCAGCACCGTGCTCGGCGTGGGCGGCGCGTCGCGTATCTCGGAAATCGTGGGCGGCGAAAACGCCTCCCCGGCAGACAGCACGTACTCGCGCGCGACGCTCGAGACCAAAACCCGCTCGTCCGCCGAGTACCCCTGCATCACGGCGTTGACGTCGCGGGGCTCCACGCCGCCTCCGTTGGCGACGCGCACCCACGAGCCGGCGGTGTTTGGCCGCAGCTCCGCGGTGACTGTGGCCGTCACGCCCACGCCGCGCCTGCCGCTGACCGCGACCAGCTCCCACAGCGCGTTCGACAGCATGCGCGCCTTGGCAGCCTCCAGGAACGACGCCTCGTCCGTCAACGGCCACGCGCGCGCGACTTCGTCCGGGTCCACCACATCGAACACCGTGAAGTTGAAGCGGCACGCGCCCTCGCCCACCGAGCGCTCCGACGAGGGCTCGTCCGCCACCTCCAGCACAGCCACCGACGCGCCAGGTAAGCCGAGCGCGTGCGCCACCGCCTCGCGGACCACTTCCCGCCGTAACACGCCCGCCGCGAGGTCAGCGTTGAAGTTGGAGGCGTCGTACCCGTGGAGGATCACCGTCGGCGCCCACGCGTGTTTCGGCCGCCCGGCGCCGCTGTAGGACACCGTCACGTCGTACTCGCGCGAGTAGGTGGCCGTCGCCACCGCCGCGCGCAGCGCCACGACGCGCGCGAACGTCATGCCGTCGTTCAGGCCGTCGTCCTCCTCCGACCCCAGGCCCAGCACCAGGTTGACGAGCGGCAGGTTCGGCGGCGAAGTCGCCGGGTCCCACTCGTGCGTGCCGTTGCGCGCCAGAAACAGGTTCGCGGGCTCCGCGGCCGTGAACGGCCGACGCACGTGGTCCGTGAGGTTCGGGGAGCAGCACGGGCTCGTGACGATCACGTCCGTGGACGGCGCGCTGTGCACCTCGTCCACCAGCGCGGCCCTCGGCCTTTCCCACGCGCCGGGGCCCGCCCAATCTTCGGGCTCGACGAACGCCGCGGCGGCGACATCCGCGCTGAGCGCACGCAGCGTGTTCACCGACACGTCGTTCGGCTCGCCGTCCTGGAGGTCTATGACCACCTTCATGGGCTTCCCGTCAGCACCCGCCTCGTACGTGTCAACACCCGCCTCCCACAGCAGCACGGCGACGTCACCGGCGCGCGTCACGTTCAGCTCCAGGTCCAGGCGCATCGGGTCCTCCGAAGTCAGCGTCGGGCTCAGGCTCCCGGCGCCGCGCGACGCGAGGCCCAGCAGGGTCAGCGCGGCGAGCAGCGCGCGAGCGGGGAAGCGCGCGCGCATCGCGCGTCCTCGAGTCCTACGAACGGCGGAAACCCGGTCCCGCGGGGCAGGAGAGGCGCGAGCGGCGCCTCGCCCGGGTCGGGGCGTCTCAAGCACCCAGAGGCGATGCAAATCAGCAGTCGGCGACTTTAAATCACGGGTGACAACGGCCACCCGGAGGAGACCTCCTCGCGTCCCCCACGCGTCTCCCGCGGCGACTCCGTACCCTCGCCTCGGTTCGCGCGCGCGTCCGAACCCCCGCGCCTAGTGCGTCGGGGTACTGGCGGGGCGCGCGCGACCGCAATGGACGCAGGCCGCGGCAGAAGCCAGGGACGTTTCGCACTTTGAAAGCGCGAAGAGATGGGCGTGTGATGTTCGCGCCCGAAGACGTTTCTTGAGGTTCTCGCCCGGCGCGTCGCGAAGCGCGGCGGCGGCGAAACGAACGACCCAAACGAACGTTTCCGTATGATACGTGGCTAATACTGCATCATCGTTACAAAGACACACTTCTCAAACGGCGTCTCCCCATCTCCGCGCCGCGTCGCACATCTCTCCCCCCCTCCAAGAGCCGCTCGGCTCGCTCCGCGATTGGACGTCGCGGAAAACCATACCCGCTTACGCGGAGGACTTGGCACCGCGCGACTCCGCGAGCTCCTTCTGGATGTTCATGGGGACGGGCTCGTAGCGCGCGAGCTTCATGGAGTAGTTGGCGCGCCCCTTGGTCATGCCGCGGAGCTTGGAGACGTAGTTGAACATCTCGGCGAGGGGCACGAAGCACTTCACCGTCTTCAAGCCGCCCGGCTTGTCGCCGAGCTCGCCGATTTGCCCGCGGCGCGAGTTGAGGTCGCCGATGACGTCGCCCATGGACTCCTCGGGGCAGATGACGTCCACCTGCATGACGGGCTCGAGAAGCTTGGGGCCGCACTTGGCCATGCCCTCGCGGAACGCGCCGCGCGCGGCGATCTCGAACGCCATCACGGAGGAATCGACGTCGTGGTAGTTGCCGTCGAAGAGCGTCGCCTTGACGTCGACGACGGGGAAGCCGGCGATGACGCCCGCGCCCATCATCTGCTCGAGGCCGGTGGAGACGCCGGGGATGTACTCCTTGGGCACGGAGCCACCCTTGAGGTCCGTGGTGAACTCGAAACCGGAGCCGGGCTCGAGGGGCTCGAACTTGATCTGCACCTCGGCGTACTGGCCGGAACCGCCGGACTGCTTCTTGTGCGTGTACTTGATGGACGCCTCCTTGGAGATGGACTCGCGGTAGTTCACCTGGGGCGCGCCGATGTCCGCCTCAACCTTGAACTCGCGCTTCAGGCGGTCGACGATGATGTCGAGGTGGAGCTCGCCCATGCCCTCGATGACGGTCTGGTTGGTCTCCTCGTCGCGGGTGAAGTGGAAGGAAGGGTCCTCCTGCGCGAGCTTGATGAGGCCCTGGGACATCTTCTCGAGATCCGCCTTGGTCTTGGGCTCCACGGCAACCTTGATCACGGGGTCGGGGAACTCCATGCGCTCGAGGATGATCTGGTTCGCCTGGTCGCACAGGGTGTCACCGGTGGTGGTGTCCTTGAGGCCCGCGATGGCGACGATGTCGCCGGTCACGGCGTCCTTCACGTCCTCGCGGGAGTTGGCGTGCATCTGCAGCAGGCGGCCGATGCGCTCCTTCTTGCCCTTCACCGAGTTGTACGCGTACGAACCAGCCGCGAGGGTACCGGAGTACATGCGCAGGAAGGTGAGCGAGCCCACGAAGGGATCCGCCATGATCTTGAACGCGAGGCCGGAGAAGGCCTCTTCGTCCGTGGGCTTGCGAGAGAGCTTCTTCTCGGCGTCGTCCACGTCG
>Ga0206682_10003219_pt1 | contig 14086 bp, 7 predicted proteins | sample M240m12015metaG_FD_155444 | JGI IMG/M metagenome (GOLD analysis project Ga0206682, IMG submission 155444) | Ammonia-oxidizing marine archaeal communities from Monterey Bay, California, United States - M2 40m 12015 | ecosystem: Environmental > Aquatic > Marine > Intertidal zone | place: USA... | reverse complement strand
TTCCTCGGGAGCCTGCGCCGCAGTTTCCTCGGGAGCCTCCGCCACTGCTTCTTCGGGAGCCTCCGCCGCCGCTTCCTCGGGAGCCTCCGCCGCCGCTTCTTCGGGAGCCTCCGCCGCCGCTTCTTCGGGAGCCTCCGCCGCCGCTTCTTCGGGAGCCTCAGCTGCGAGAGCCTCCGCCGCAGCCTCCTCGGGAGCCTGCGCCGCAGCTTTCTCGGGAGCCTCCGCGGGGTTCTGTTCCGAAGCCGTCTCGGCGGCGTCCTGCGCGGCCTGCTCCGCCTCGGCGCGCGCGGCGCTCTCCTCGATCTGCTCCGGGGTGAGCCCGCTCGACTCGACAACCTCGCCGACCGTGCTTTCGATCGCCGCCTCCGCGGCGCGCGCCTTCATGGTCGCGTCGCGCACCCACTCCTCCGCGCGCCGGACATCGTCCGCGGAAGGCGGCGCGTATACGTCCTCGAACGCCGTCTCGTCGAACACCGCGCCCACCACGGACGTCTCGAAGGATTCAAACGCGGAACCGCCGCGCGCCGAGGCGCCGTCAGCGCCGTCGGCGCCCGGCGCCGACTCGGCGTGGAACCGCGCGGAGACGATCCCCGCGGATGCGTGCTTCGGGCACGCCTCCGCGAAGCGCGCGCGGCACGCCTCCGCGTCGCACGCGGCGGGCGATCCCGCGTCGAACGAGCGGACGACGGCGCTCGGCGGATGAGACGTCGTCTCCGCGGATGAGGCGGCGTCGTCCGCGTCGCCGCCCGAGCCGAACCCGGATCGCGCGCCGAGAGACGCCGTGAGCGCCTCGAGCTCGCACGCCGACCCGACGCAGCACGCGCACGAGCACGACGCGCGAGCACGACTCTTAGTGCGGAACGCGACGGCGGGTTCCGGCGTCGCGTCCGCGCGCGTCCCCGCGGACGCGTCCGCGAACGCGCCGAGGTCGCCCGCCTCGGCGGTCATCGTCCGCAGCTCGGCGTTCACGGACGCGCTGGTGCTGGACAGGAGCGTCTCGGGCAGGAACGAGGCGCGCGATACCATGCGCGCGTCGTTGATGCGCGCGCGCATGTCCGCGCGCTCGTCCGCGGCCAGGCTGGAGGACGCGGCGTACATCACCGCGCCCGCCACGCACAGCAGCAGCGTCGCGACCAGGAAATTTCTCGACCCGGAGTGCTCGCCGGCACCGCGCCGCCCTCGCGCGGGTCCAGCGCCGGCGCGCGCCTCATCGCGCCGCAACGCGTCGTTCGGCACGAGCAGAGGTATCGCCTCCGCGCTTCGCGAGACGCGCACCATCGCGTGATGCGCCGAGTCGCGCGCCGCGATGTGACGCGGACAGCGCGATGGTGTGCGCAACACCGTCTCCGAGGAGTGAGACGAGAGGGGTGTTCATGTGGAAGCGGTGGTTACTACGCGTCCTGACTAAATACCCACACAAGAGAGGTCCCACCACAAACGTTTCGGTTCCGCCGAGAAAACTCGTCACCTCTTCTGATCCCCCTAGAGAAGCCAATCGAGCCCGCGCAGAGCGCGCGGTGAGGTGGACCGCGGCAGCATCGCACCGATGCCGTCGCGCGCGGACGAGACCGCCGCGCTGGTGCGGGAGAGCGGAAGAGACGCGCGCAGCGCGTCATCCTCTTCCGCGCGCGTGGTGACGGCCGCGGGAGTGCTCATTGTGGCGTTCGCGTGCGTCGCGGGCGTCGCGGGGGTCGCGCGAGCCGCCGCGTGGTCGTCGTCTCCCGCCGCGCTCGGCGACGGCGAAGCGCGGCCGCTCGGGGGGCAGACAGCCGAGCCGGCGCCTTCGACGGCCGCGCCGACCGCCGCGTGCGACCGCCTCTCCGACCAGGGCTCGTGCTCGAAGTACGCCGAGGATGCGCGCGAGTGCGCGCCGACGACCGACTGGAGCGTCGACTCGTGCGTCCCCCACGCGGACGCCGCGTCGAGCGCGGCCACGCCCTGGATCAGCGCGTACTACGTTTGCGTGAACGGCGCGGCGGACGACGTCGAGCGGCCGTACGGCGTCCCGAGCGCGACGCCGCGGCGCAAGGCGCGGTTCCTCGAGGTGCTCGCCGAGATCGAACAGAGCGACGGCCCGAGCGTCACGGCGGCGGAAGCGGAAGCGGCGCTCGGGTCCGAGCGGGAAGAGGCGGATGACGCGGTTAAGGACGCGGCGGAAGCGGAAGCGGCGCTCGGGTCCGAGCGGGAAGAGGCGGACGACGAGGCGTTCGCCGCCGCGTACTTGGGAAAAGCTTCACGTGTAGGGGACGTCCGTCGGTCCGTCGGTCCGTCGACGAACGCCGCGCCGAAGCGAAGAGACGAGCCGTACGTCTGGGCGTTCGTGCACGTTCCCAAGTCGGCGGGGTCGTACGTCACGGAGATTTTTCGCGCGCACATATGGCGCCTGCGCGAGCGCGGCGACCGCGCGCTCGCGCGGCGCGCCCGCGTCGCCGCGCGAGTCGCCGCCAGAGCTGCGCGAGTCGCCGCCAGAGCGGGACACGAGCGGGACACCCGCGAGACGCCCGCGAGTCTCGCGGGCGACGTCGGCGAGTCCGTTCCGTTTCCCGTTAACACCGTTAACACCGTGAACGACGAGGTGTTCCAGGACGACGCGTTCCACCCGCTGTACAGCGGCCAGTCGTACGCGCCGGTGATGGACCTGACCGAGCCCCACTTCCGGGACGTCTTTCAGTTTTACCGCGGCGCGAGCGACGCCGTCCCCGCCGACTGGTACGCCTCCGGTTTCGGCCCGCCCGAGAACCAAAACGCGCCGCGAGGCGCGGCGCGCTCGTTCCACGCCGGGCGGCGCGAGGTGTTCAAAGGTTCGCTCGCGATGGGTTTCTGCGACGCCGTGCGTTTCCCGTGCGGGTACGTAACCGTGCTGCGCGACCCGATGGAGCGTCTGTTCTCGCACCACGCGTACTCGTGCGCCGCCGGCGCCGAAAACCGAGCCGGGTGGACGCCGGAGATGCGCGCCGCCGGCGCGTGCGACCTGGACCCCGCGGCGTACTTCGAAAAGATGGGCGGCGTGGACGTGAGCGTGCAGCTGCTGGCGCCGCGCGCGAACCCCGCGAGCCGGTGCGCGCTGGAGCAGGCGAAGGCGAACCTGGTCAAACCGTGCGTGTTTTTCTTGTTACAAGAACGCCTGCGCGACGGGATCGCCAGCCTCGCCGCCGCCGTGCCCGGGTTCGCGGGGCTGGACGAGGACCCCCCGGACGCGTTCGTGCACGCGCCCGCCATGGGCGCGGACGTGGAGATGCTCGGCGCGAAGAACCAGGTCGCGCCAGGTTCGCTCAGCGAGGCGCAAAAGGCGAACCTCGCGCGGTGGCGGCAGGACGAAGGCGTCGTGAAGCGGCTGAAAACGCTCGCCGCGCGCGAGATCGAGCTGTACGAGTTCGCGACGCGTGAGTACGAAAAGCAGTGGAACAGAGACGGGGTGGGGTCGTGCTAGTAGCTTTTCTAGCGAGCGAGCTACGGTACGTAGCTCTATTAGTTAGTTTGTTAGAGAGGATGGATGATACGTATAATACGTGGTAATATATAGAGAGATAGAGCTACGTACTCTCTATCGTGCGTAATAATACGTAGAGCCGCGCCACCATGGATTGAGTTCGTGATGATGAATGGACGCCGCGAGAGAGAAAATCGCCGCGTCGCCGCCGTACCTGGTACGTAAAAAAAAAAACACCAGACTTTATCAACCCACGAACTCGCTGCGATGACTAAACGTGTGTGGTTCGCAGTGCGGACCTCCCAATTTACTCCGGAAAATCAGTCAGGGAAACTGTTTACACATTTCTCTGACTAAACCCCCGATAGCTCAGTTGGTAGAGCGGTGGACTGTAGAGACTAAAAGCTCTAACGAAAAGTCCCGATCAAACTGATGTGCGCGAGGTAACACTCGTCTGTCTCACTATCGGCAAAATCCTATCATGGTTACAACCATGTTTCAGTTATCCATAGGTCGCTGGTTCGATTCCGGCTTGGGGGATTTTTTGCATACTAAAAACCCATATGGAACTTTTGCATACACTATGTCCTGACTGACTACGCACTCACATACATGTTTGTTTTTTGCTCGCCTGCTCTTGTTCTTTTTGCGCGTTTGCGAGACACCAAGTCACATCAAGAGTTCAAGACAATCAACTGACACGTCGACGACGATGTCATCATCATCGTGCAGATAGCGCGGTCACACCCAGGCCTGGTTCCTCACTCCTAGGTCGCTACCCCTGCCGAGCATGCACGCCACGCTCTCCGCGACGTCCACGCGCGCGGTCGCCGCCGTCGCCTCGCGCGCCTCGCTCGGCGTGACCCGCGCCGCCGCGAACGCCGCGCCCAAGCCCGTCGCGCCCACGGTCGCCCGCCGATCGGTGTTCCTGGCGTCCGGCGTGGCCCCCCTGTTACGCCTCGCGGGCGCGTCCTCGGCGGTGAGCTACGCCAGCGCCGCGTCCGCGCGCGGCGCGTCCGCGAACTCGGAGATCGCCAAGGTGCTGCTCGACCCGAAGTACCCCGACGCGTTCCCGTTCGGGGAGAAGGAGATGCAGCGGTACGACGAGAGCTCGGACTTCATGTTTTACGCGCAGCCGCGCTTCGTGAAGCACATCGACGACGACGCCATCGGCGCGCTGACCAAGTACTACGCCGAGGTGTTTCCCGCTGTTCCCAAGGAAGGGGACGACAAGGTGGCGCTGCTGGACGTCTGCTCGTCCTGGATCTCGCACTACCCCGCGGGGTACGAGGCGTCGGACAACCTGCGCATCTCCGGGCTGGGCATGAACGAGGATGAGCTCAAGAAGAATCCCATCTTGACGGACTACGCCGTGCGCGACTTGAACGAGGACGCGACTTTGCCGTACGAGGACAACACGTTCGACGTGGTGACGAACGCGGTGTCGGTGGATTACCTCACCAAGCCGCTGGAGATGATGAAGGAAGTGCACCGCGTGCTGAAACCGGGTGGGCTCGCCGTCATGAGCTTCTCCAACCGGTGTTTCCCGACCAAAGCGGTTTCGGTGTGGACCGCCACGGGGGACCTGGACCACATCTGGATCGTGGGCGCGTACTTCCACTTCGCGGGCGGGTTCCAGGGGCTGGCCGCGGAGGACATCTCGCCGAAACCGGGGAAAACCGATCCCATGTACGTCGTATTCGCGCGCAAGGAAGCGTAGGTAGGTAGTAGTGCCCCTTGCTGGTAGTACAAGGCGCACGTGAATGAATGAAAAATATCGAAACGTCATCAGCCATCGCTCGCGGGAAAAAAATTGTGCTGTCAGTTTTCAGACGCGAACGACGTTGTCACCGAATCAACAACCTCCTCCTCATCACAGATCGACCGACGCCCTCGCCCTGCGATGAGTCTCCTGGTTCGGCGCGCGACGTCGGTCCTCGCGCGGTCCGCCGCACGCGCCGCGTCCACTTCGGCGTCCCCCGCGACGCGCGCGATGCACCAGCCCCCGGTCTCGTCTTCGCCTGGTTTTCACCCCGAGCACCTCGCGGAGGCTCCCGCGGGGTTCATGCACGTCCCGGTCGCGCTGGGCCTCGCGGGCGCGATCCCGTTCGTCGCGCTCGCCGCGCCGCTCGCGCCCGCGCTCGGGGGGTACGTCCCCGCGGGCCTGTTCCCCGTCGAGCGGCGCGCGGAGGCGCAGGCCAAGTACGGCGCCGCGATCGTCTCCTTCCTGGGAGGCATGCACTGGGGGTTCGCCGGCGCTGGCTTCGCCGAAGCCGGCGCGGCGGCGGGCGCGGGCGCGTCCGCCGCCGCGAAGGAGGCTCTGTTGTTAGCGGGACCCGCGCGCTTCGCGTGGTCGGTGGTTCCCAGCCTGCTCGCCTGGCCGGCGCTCATGTGCGCCACGCCGTACGCGCTCGTCGCCGTCGCCGCGTCCCTCGCCGCGACGCTCGCCGCCGACGCCGGGTTCGCCGCGAAAAAGCTGATGCCGCGCTGGCTCATGCCGCTGCGCTTCGGGCTCACCGGCGTCGCCGTCCTCGGCCTGCTCGCGTCCGTGCCCGCCGCGCTCGAGGCGCACGACGGCGAACGCGAGCGAGAGGCGCATGCGGCGAGGCTGCGCGCGGACGCGCCGGCGACGCGCCAGGCGCTGCGCGCGCGCGACCGAGCGCTCGCCGACGCGACGAAAAAAGCCGACGCCGCCTCCGCCGAGTCGCGCGCGCTCGCGGCGCGGCTAGAGGCGCGCGAAGCCGAGTTCGACAGAAAGGAGGCTGAGCTGCGCATGGCCGCGGGCGCGCGGCACGCGGAGGCGCAGGTGGCGGAGGCGAGGTGCGAGACGCTCGCGGCGGAGACGAAGGCGGCGAAGGCCCAGGCGGAGCGGTTCGCGGCGGAGGCGGCGCGCGCGCGCGCGGAGACAACCGCCGATGGTGATCATCAAAAAGCGCTCGTCGCGAAATCCGTCAAATCCGACGGCGGCGGCGACGCGGAGGAGACTTTGAAAAGGAAAGAGAGCGGCGCGACGCGGCGCGAACCTTCTTCCGCGCTTCCGGACGCGACAGACACGTCGTCGTAGAGCACGGTCGTAGAGCGCGCGGTAGTGCATGTCGTCGTATGTATGATAGGATGATTATTAATGAACACGTTAAGGATAGAGAGTAGAGCCGACGGAGTACGTAGTCGTACGTTTACGGAGAGATGGTACACGCCGCCGCTTTCGTTCGCCAGCCTAATATTAGTAATCACACGACGTTGACGGTGATGGTCTTGGCGAACTTCTTTCCGAAGGACTCGTGCTTGGCGTTGGCGAACTGCAGCGTGAGCGTGTGCGTCCCCGGCTCGAGCTCGATGACCGCCTCCTTCTGCGCCTTGCCGAAGTGCAGGTGCGTGGCGTCGAACGGAATGGCGACGCCCTTCTCGACGACGCCGCCGTCCACCACGATGTGGTGGTGGCCCGTGCCCTCCTGGAGTCCCTCCGACGCGGGCGCGAGCTCGTAACCCTTGACCCCCATGCGCACGGTGAACGACCGCTCCACCGTCGCGCCGTCCTTGGGCGAGATCCAGTACACGCCGTTCTTGCCGTCCTTCGCATCCGCGCGACCGGGCGTCAGCGCGAACGACATCGCCGCGCTCACCGCCGCGCCCAGCACGGCGCGGCGGCCGTCCAAAGTGGGGGCTCCGCTCGAGGTTTCGGGATCGCGAGGCGCCTCCGCGCGGACCGCGGAGGAGACGGCGCGCCGGGGCGCCGCGCGGGGCGCGCGGAGCGCCGCGGCGGGGGTGAACGCGGCGAGGGAGGCGGACATCGAGGCTTCCGTCGATGCGCGGGAAACACCGAGCACGTCGCGTCGCGGGAAGTGCGTGCGGGAAGGCCTCGGCGACGAAACACAACACGGGCTGGAAAGTGGAAGCTTTTCCACGAGTCGCGTTGGGTCTGATCCGGAGTTTCTGGCTCGGACGCGATGAGCTGGCACCCGGCGAATTTTTTCGGAGACTGGTTGCAAGTGAGGCAGGCGTAAGCGTGAGTGCGTGACAAACGCTCCGCTACGAGCGGGTCACGTTCTTGTTACGGGCGCCCCGATCGGATCCCCGACGCACTTCGTCATGGCGTCGCTCGCTCGCGCCAACGCGTCTTTCTTCGCCGGTGCGTCCGGCGGCTCGCGCGCGCTCCGCGCGCGCGCATCGGTGGCGTCCGCGGCTCGCCCCGCGACCCTGCGCGTGGTGGCGCAAGGCAACGGGCGGTTCATCGTGGGCGGCAACTGGAAGTGCAATGGCACCAAAGCCTCGGTCGAGGCTCTCGTCGCGGGCCTCAACGCGGGCGACCTGGCGGACAACGTGGACGTCGTCGTTGCTCCCCCTTTCCTGTACATGGACCAGGCGATGACCACGCTGGACACCTCGAGGTTCAAGGTGGCGGCGCAGAACGCCTGGGTGGAGTACACCCTGGACGACCCCACGCACCACTACGACTCCGACACCGGCGCGTTCACCGGCGAGGTGAGCGCGGAGATGCTGGAGGATTTGGACGTGCCGTGGGTGATCATCGGCCACAGCGAGCGCCGGACGTTGCTCAACGAGGACAACACCACGGTCGGCAAGAAGGTGGCGCACGCGCGCTTCCACGGCCTCTCCGTGATCGTGTGCGTCGGCGAGACGCTGGAGGAGCGCGAGGCGAACGAGACGCTGGACGTCATCTTCGCGCAGCTGCAAGCGGTGGCGGATGAGATTGACGACCGCGAGCACTCGTCCTGGGGCAGCCAGGTGGTGATCGCGTACGAGCCCATCTGGGCCATCGGCACGGGGAAGGTGGCCACGCCGGAGCAGGTGCAGGACGTACACGCCGCCATCCGCGAGTGGCTCGCCACGAACGTCTCCGAGGAGGTGAGCAAGGCGACGCGCATCCAGTACGGCGGCTCCGTGAACGACCAGAACTGCGCCGAGCTCGCGCGCTTCTCCGACGTCGACGGCTTCCTCGTCGGCGGCGCGTCGCTGGACGCCGCCAAGTTCGTGGAGATCTGCAACTCGTCCGTCGTGCACTACAAGGCGGTGGGCAGGCTCTAGGCTCTGAACGGAAACCAAAAGAGTGTTTCGTTTCGTTTGTTACCGGCGGCGCGGGAGAGGTACGCGCGGTGGCGCGAAAAAGAATCATGAGGTCTTACGCTACAACCGCGACTGTCGGCGACGACCGGGATCGATACATCAAAAATACACGCTTCTCGCCGTCCCGCTCGCGAATCGTCGGTGTTGGTACATCGTATTAATACAAGAATACAAGAGTCATCAGGGGAAGAACCCCTTCGCGGAGACCACATTGTTGGCGGTGACCATCTCGTCGCCGAGGCTCGCGCGGCGGCGCGCCTCCTCCGCCGCCGCCGCGCCGAGCGCGGCGGCGGCGGCGCCGAGCTCTCGCGACGCGCCGGGCGACCCGCCGTCCGCCGCCGCCAGGCGCGCGCGCGTCACCTCGACGAGGTCGCCCACGCGCAGCGTCACCGCAACCTCCGCGCCCGGGGGCACGGGCTCGCGGTTCACCGCGACGGAGACCACCGAGGAGAACTCCGCGGCCCGGGCATCCCCCGGGCCGCCCAGGCTCGCGAGGTCCACGTCCGAGAGCCGCGCGCCGCGGGGCACGTCCACGACGCGCATGCGCCCGTCGACGACGGCGACGACGGTGACGACGTTCGACACGTTCGACGGCGGAGGTGAGACGCCTCGCGATCCGTCGCGATTCCCGTCGCGGAAGCTCGCCGAGTCCGCGGACACGAGGTTTGAGAGGTTTGAGGCGTGCGCGTGCGCGCCGCCCAGACCCATCCGATGGTTGTCCTCGTGGTTCGCGCACTCCGGTCTGTGCGTCGGGAACGGGCACGGGCACGGCGCGAGCTCGCGGCACAAATCGAAATCGCTCGCGGCGTCGGCGGCGTCGGCGGCGTCGACAAACGCTTCGGCGCGGCGCGCGGCGCGCGCGGCGTCGTGCGCCAGCCGCCCCTGCCACGAGAGCGCGAAGCGCGCCCAGCGCACCTGCTCGTCGATGAACGCACGGCGCTCTTCGTTTTTGGTGTTGTCTTCCTCTTCCTTTTCGGTGCCGGTAGCCTCCTCCTTGTATCTCCAGTGGCTCGCCAGCCCGTACTCCGCCGCGGCGTGCATCTCCGGCGTGCGGATCTGCACTTCGCACGAGCGCCCGCGCGCGTCCACCGTCACGGCGTGCAGAGACCGGTACCCGTTGGGCTTGGCGCGCGCGACGTAATCCTTGGTGCGGCTCGGGACGGGCTCGTAGCCGGGCAGGCGCAGAACGGCGTCCAGCGCGGCGTAGCACGCGTCCTCGTCCGCCACGATCACGCGCACCGCGCGCACGTCGTGCACCTCCGCGACGTCGTTTAAGCCTAAACCCTTCTCCGCCATCTTGCGGTGCACGCCGTACAGAGACTTGGGGCGGCCGTACACCCGCTCGGCGCGCACGCCCGCACCGTCCAGCGCCGCCGCGACGTCGCGCACCGCGTCCGCGACGGACGCGCGGCGCCCGTCGCGCTCGAGCTCGCGCGCGAGCGCGGCGTGCTCGCGCGGATTCAGACGCAAAAAGCACGCGTCCTCGAGACGCGCCTTGAGCGACCACACGCCCAACCGCGACGCGAGCGGGACGAACGTCGCCGTCGTCTCCTCCGCCAGCGCGCGGCGCTCGTCGGCGCGCCGCGCGTGAAACGCGTCGGCATCCTCCAGGTCCACCACGCGCTCCGCGAGCTTCAGAAGCACCACGCGCGCGTCCGTCATGGCGATGAGCATCGAGCGGAAACGCCGCTTGTCCTCCTCATCGAGCGGCGCCTCGTCCGCGGAGGCGCGCGCGAGCGCGGAGAAGAGCGACAGGCGCGCCGCGTCTGCCGCCATGCTCGCCGCCTCGACGCCGCACCGCGCGCGCGCCTCGTCGACGCCGACGACGTCGGCGTCCATCGCGCCGTGCAGCAGCGCAGCCGCGATGACTTCCGAGCGCATACCCAAACCAGCGAGCACGCGCGATGTCTCCAGCGCGCGTTTGTACACCGTACGCCGTTTCGTATCTTCGCGAAGACGCGTCGCGGCGAGCGCGAACGCTTCGCGCGCGTCGCGCTCGCCGAAGGCGTCGGGGAACGCGGCGTAGAGAGCGTCGAAATCGCCGCGTTCGTCGGACGTCAGAGGCGCCAACGCCTCGAGTCGCGCGGCGTAGTACTCCACGGTATCGTCTTCGAGCTCCACGGTATCTTCCGGCGGTATCTTCGTCGGGGACGCGCGGTGCCGCGGCGGCTTGGGCGCCTGAGACGCTCGCGTCTCGGGCGCGAGCGTCTCGAGCTCGTCGCGCATCGCCGACAAACCGCGCGCCAAGCCGCCGGGCGAGGCGGGCGATCGGCTCGCGATCGGCATCGATGCGTGATCGCTGTCCGCGTCACCGCGCGCGGTCGCGTCTGTGGGCGACGCCACCTCCGCGCCGGGCGAGCCCAGCCGCAGGGCGGACACCTTAACACTCGAACCGGTCGGACGAACGCTCGGTCTCGACGCCGCCTCGCTCGACCGCGCGTCGAGGTCGAACCCGGTCACCGTGGGCACCGTGGGCGCGAGCACGGGCGAGGGCGACGCGCGGCGCTCGGCGCGGTACCGCCGCGCGGACGAGCCGTGCGAGTGCGAGCCGGGCGTGCCCCCGAACGCGCTCCCCGTCTCCGATGGTGAGGACGAGAGCGCGGGAAAGCCGCGGGAAAGGCTCGCCGCGCCGCCGGGGGGGGAGACGGCGGACGGGGAGGGGCGCGCGGCGACGTTTACGCCGCCGCGCGACAGCAGCGCATCCGCCGCCACGCCGGGGGACGTCCCGAGAAGCATCGCCGCAAACGTGATACCACCCGGAGGAACCTGCTTGCGTCATCGATGAATACGTACGCCGTGAGGAAACGGAAGGGGACGGTGAGTGAGTGCCATTTCTTCCGGTTTTTTAGTTGACGCTCCGCGACGCGATGACAAAAAAACGCCTTTCGCGTTTTCGCGTTTTCGCGTCACCTAAAAAAAAAATCGCACCGACCGGTCGGAACTCCCGAAGACTGCGTCGTTCTACGGGAAAGCGCCGCGGGCTCGTGTCGTGAGGACGCGCCGCTCGCGCCGACGCGAGCGCGCGAACGGCCTCGGCGCGCGACGGCGTCGCGCGCGGCGCAGCCTGCGCGGGGCGCGGGCACGCGCGCGGGCCTCCCGCGCCGGACCTCGACGCCCGCGCGGGAAGACGGAGGGACGGCCGCGGGTGGAAAATGTCTAGCCGTTCCAGACTGGCAATTTTCCAACGACCGCGACTCTTGGCGATGCGACGCGACCGACGCGCGTCCGCGCCCGCGCGAGGACGCGCGACGCGAGCGTCGAGGTCGGACGAAGCCGGATCGCGAAGAGCGTGCGGCACGTGATGCGGCCTTCCGAGCGACGACGCGAGCCGCGCGTGAGGGATCGCGTCGCGACGCGCCGCCGAAGCCGCGCGTCACGACTCCGGGTTTCCCCTCTGCGCGCAAGGCACCGGTCCCGCGCAAATTCAGGCGGGCGAGTGCGCCGGAGACCGGACACGTGGGCGCGCGCGACGTACCTCTGGTCTCAGTAGCGGGCGTGCGTGTCCGCGCGCCCGCGCGTGTGAGTGGCGCGGCGCTCTGCGATCGACCCTGAGCCGTCGCGTTCGCGCGTGCGCGTCGTAATGGCGCCCCGTAGGACACGACCCGAAGTCGAACGCCGAACGCCTTTTGCGCGGGAATCAGTCAGCCTCTGTGGGACGCTCATTTTTCGCGAAACGTCGCCAGAGCAATTAGTCACTGAGATATCACGGGTCGTTCAAACGAGCGATGACCTGGATTCTTCTGCGGAGATCCCGCGCCTGATTTTCATTTTTTCTCTTTCGACTGTCGACTGTTCTGGCGAGAGCGGTTCGCGACCGAGTTCGAAGGAAACACGACGAGACAGAGCTTCTCAAATGAAAAACGGGGTCGGCGCTCGCCTCCCTCTGCACATTCTCGAGGCGCGCTCCTCCGCGCTCGGCACCCGCGATGGCGGCCGTGTCGGATTTTCTCGATGAGGTGGTGCTTGGCGCGAGCAGCGCGGACGGACCCGTGCAGGCGTGGGACGTGCGCACGGGCATGCAGCTCAAGGCGTATAAGTGCGTCCCTTCTCCGGTGCCGACGGGGGACTTTTTTTTAATGAAAAATCGGCTCGGCGCGTCGGACCCATCATGCGGATGCGCCGCTCGTTCGATGGACTGACCCGGACCCCTCCGTCTTCCTCGCACGCGTCCCTAACGCGTCACCAGGACCACCGCGTGCGGACGCGGGGGGCTGTGCCGCCTGGGTGAAGACTACCTCGGTGCGTCTCGCGCGGGCTCCGCGTTCGGCCGCCGCCGCCGCCGCCCATCGCGCGTCTCTCGGGCGAGACGTCCCGCGCGCGAGACGCGTGTTCACACGCGACTGACCTTCGCGCCCGCGTTTTCCTTCTTCCCGAATCGAACCCGTTTGTTCCGTCTCCGTGTGTGATAGTTGCCGCGCACGTCGCGAAGAACGCGTTGGACGTCTGGGGCCTGGACAAAGAATCCGCGCTCCACCGGTTCTTCGTCGGCGAGCCCGTCTCGGTGGTCGCGGCGTCCCCCGACGGGACGCACTTCGCCGCGGGCGCGCTGTCCGGCGCGGTGTACGTCTGGGAGGTCTCCACGGGCGCGCTCGCGAAGACCTGGAACGCGCACTTCAAAGCCGTGAGCGCCGTCTCGTTCGCCGCCGGAGGATCGATGGTGATCACCGCGGGAGAGGACACCGTGGTGAGCGCGTGGTCGATGGCGAGCCTGCTCGACCCCGCCGCGGCGACCGCGCCGCCCGTCCCGACGTACTCCTGGGCGGAGCACGCGCTCCCTGTGACGTCGCTCGCCGTGGGGGGCGGGCCCGCGGGCGGCGCCGGCGGCTCGGGGCTCGTCGCGTCCGCCTCCGCCGACCGCACGTGCAAGCTCTGGACGCTCGGCGGGGGGCACCTGCTGCGCTCGGTGGCGTTCCCCGCCGCGCTCGCCTGCGTCGCGCTGGACGCCTGCGAGAGCACGCTGTACGCGGGCGCGACGGACGGGCGCGTGTTCGAGGTGCCTCTGAACGCCGTCGCGAGCGCCGGCGCCGGCCTCGAGAGCGCCGGGTCGGGTCAGGTCGACGGTTTGTCGAATCGCTCCGCCGGATTCGGCGCCGCGACGCTGGAGGGCCACGCGCGCGCGGTCACCGCCATCGCGTGCTCGGCGGACGGCGAGCGCGTCACGTCCTCTTCCGAGGACGGCACGTGCCGCGTGTGGGACGCGGCGTCCAGGCAGACCACGCACGTGCTTCGCCACCCCAAGGGCTCACCCATCGTCGCGCTCGCGGTCGCGCCGAGGGCGCGCGTCGCCGGCGAAGGCGCCGGCGGCGCCGGCGAGAGGAGGAAGTTGGCGCCGCTCGCGCCCTTCAGCCGCTTCGCCGGCGCGGGGTTGAGCGCGGCGGAGGGGGGGCTCGCGGGGGGTAAAAGCGGCGGTTCAGGGCGGCTCGAGCCCTGGGAGGGCGCGCCTGTCGTGTTGCGGGGCGTCTCCGCGTGCGATCGAGAGACCGCCGGCGTACTCGGGAGGGACGACGCGCTTCTCGGCGGATCGGCGCCGACGCGCGCGACGTGCGCGGCGACGGGATCGGGGGGGGGGGG
>Ga0206682_10003216_pt1 | contig 14096 bp, 12 predicted proteins | sample M240m12015metaG_FD_155444 | JGI IMG/M metagenome (GOLD analysis project Ga0206682, IMG submission 155444) | Ammonia-oxidizing marine archaeal communities from Monterey Bay, California, United States - M2 40m 12015 | ecosystem: Environmental > Aquatic > Marine > Intertidal zone | place: USA... | reverse complement strand
GGGTCGCCGGTTCGAATCCGGTCTGTCGCCCCATTTTATTCTCAAGTGTGATTTTTATTTTTAGATTTCTTGTAATTTTCTTAAGCGTCCAATTTTCTTCTTTTGGTGCTAATTGGTTATCCAAGGAGATTGTGGTAAAGGAACATATTGATCTGGCTTACGGGGAAAATGCCAAACAAATTCTTGATGTCGTCACCTCAGGAAAATGTAACCGTTCACCAGTTGTTATTTTTGTTCACGGTGGTAGTTGGAGATGGGGGCAAAAGGATTATCACCGTTCTATTGGAAAACAATTAGCTCGAAACGGAATTTTATTTATAACCATAGACTACAGGTTATATCCAGAGGTAAAGTTCCCATCCTTTCCTGAGGATGTTGCCTTATCAGTAAAGTGGGCCCGGGAGAATGTTTCTAAATTTGGTGGGGATAAAGATAAGGTTTTTCTTATGGGGCATTCTGCTGGTGGACATAGTGTAAGCTTGGTGGGGCTCGATTCTCAATATTTAAAGAAATGCGGAGGAGAGTTGGATTGGATAAAGGGGGTTATCCCCATGGCATGCCCATTTCAATTTGATCCCTCAAAGGAATTCTTATACCGTAATCTTTTTCCTTCAGAAATTCCGGCTGAACAAATGATGCCTATGGGTATAAAAACCAAAACTGGAATACCTCCTTTTTTTATAATGCATGGTTTTTTTGATCCAATCATTCGACATGAAGTTGCTTATGATTTTACGAGAAAGATTAACGAGGCAGGAGGAGATGCAGAAATGAAACTCTATAATTCACACGGTCATGCTTCTTTAATACGAAGGACTACATCTTGGCATATTTGGCCTAAGCCATTACTTAGGGATATTATTTCTTTTATTAATTCGAAAGTTTAACCTGACTGGGAAGTTTTTAAGCCAAATGTTTTTGTAATTCTTTGTATGCATTGAGGGTAGGAGATCCTTGTTCTTTTCTCCATTTTAATGCTGCATTTCTCATGCTTTCCATTTGAGTTGAGGATTGTAATAACTGAATGATTATCTTTTTTACTTCATCTGGAGAATTTCCCTGTTTAATTGCACCTCTATCAAGTAATTCATCACAAGTTTCACTGAAGTTTGTGCATTTTGGCCCTATTACTAATGGCAGTCCAATTGAAATGGGCTCAATTGGGTTCTGTCCTTCATGGCGTGGAGGAAGAGTTTTGCCCAAGAAAGAGAGGTCTGCGGACAGAATAAGTTCGTTTAGTTCGCCCGTGGTATCAGCAAGATAGACAAAGTTTTCCTTGTCATTTTCTGTAGGCCGAGTTCTTTGTTGAAAGCGAAAGGGAAATGCCTTCAGGTTTGCCAAAATTGCTTCTCTTCTTTCGGCGTGCCTGGGTATGAGAAGTAATCTAGCGTCTATTTTTTTTCCACGAATCTCTTCTAGGCATTCTAGTAAAAATTTTTCTTCACCCGGCCAAGTTGAAATTCCTACCAGAACGATGGATGATGCAAGAAATCCAAGTTCTTCTTTTTTCTTATCCTTTTTTTCACTTACTGTCGGTTGGTACGATGCAATGTCAATTTTTAGATTTCCAGTGTTAAGTGTTTTATTTTCTTCCAGTCCGATCTTTATCCACCTCTGTCTCTGTTTTTCGGAAGAAGCCAGAATTTGCAAATTGTGAGGAATTAAAAGATTTTGAAAAATACCCATTGAACTCAAACGCGAAAAGGATCGATCGGATAATCTCGCGTTGACAATGAAAAAAGGAATTTCTCTTTTTTTTGCCTGGTACATATGTTCTGGCCAAAGTTCACTGTCTACGCAAATAGCAAGATCTGGTTGTATTCTTGACCAAGCAAGAGATGAGAATGGAGCCCAATCTAAAGGGAAGGGGCCGTAGGCGAGTACATCTTCCGCATGTTTTTCTTCGGCTATTTTTTGACCCGTGCTTGTAGTACCACTTAGGACAATTTCGATTTTTGGATCGCTAAAAAATGCTTGAAGTAGAGATCGTATGGAAGATAGTTCACCAACACTAACTGCCTGTATCCAAATTCTTTTTTTAGCAGAACTTTTAGGCGGTAACTTTGGCCACCAACCTAGCCTGTATCGTATTTTTTTTCCATAACCTCCTCTTTTGATCATTCTCCTTATGTAGTAAGGAGATAGAACTATAAAAAGTATGGGATATAGGACTCGGTAAATAAAAATCACTTAACTAAAAAGCAGATTGGCAAGCTTTACCATTGCCAATTGGGCAGATGATGAGAATAGATGCATAGCATATACTTATGGAGAATATTGACCGAATCGCGAAACTTTTTTCACGCTGCAAAGAAAAAGAGCGTCCCGCCTTTGTGGGATATGTTTGTGCATGTGACCCTGATTTTGATACTTCCCTTGCAATTTGTCTAAAATTGATTGAACAGGGAGTAGATTTACTTGAACTTGGAGTTCCGTTCTCAGATCCGTTGGCTGATGGATTGACTAATCAATTGGCCGCTCAACGAGCATTAGAAGCTGGGTGTCAACAAAACGATGTTTTTCGCCTGGTAGAAGAAATCAGAAAGTTTTCTGAAGTACCAATTGTTTTTTACACTTATTATAATTTGATTTTCTCACAGGGCATTGAAGCATATGTGAATCGGGCAGTTTCTTCAGGAGTGGACGGTTTTTTAACCTTGGATTTACCACCGGAGGAAGGTGAGGAATTGGTTTCATGTTGTCGAGAAAAGGGAATCAAAAATATTTTTATTATTGCTCCTACCACCCCAGAGAGCCGAATACCTAAAATTATGGAGAGTGCCTCCGGCTTTATTTATTATGTTTCTAGGGCAGGAGTAACAGGTGAAAGAAAAGATCTTGCCTTGGATTTAGGGGACAGAGTTAGCACCATAAAGAAATACACTGAACTGCCTGTGGTGGTTGGATTTGGTATCTCCAGTCCAGATCAAGTTCGTGAGGTAGGTGAAGTGTCAGATGGAGTGGTTGTGGGGAGTGCCCTCGTAAATTGTATTTCTGAAAATTTGAATGACTCTAAACTGATAGTCGAAAAAATTGGAGCGCGAGTCAAAGATTTGTCATCCGTGCTTTTAACTATGTAAAAGACCTTCCCTTAGATTTCGCCAGGTGAATAAGATAAGTTCAAAGCTATATTTTTTGGCAGGAATCACTTCTTCGGGAAAAACTCAATTGGCTTTAGAATGGGCAGAGGCAAACGGAGCTGAGATTTTATCCTGTGATTCAATTGCCTTGTATCAAGGAATGAATATCGGTTCCGCTAAACCTTCTGATGCAGAGCAAGCACGAGTTAGGCATTATGGCTTAGATTTGTCTGAGGTTAGTCAACGTTTTGATGTTTCTAAATATTTGAATTATGCCAAGGAAATCATTACTAATGCGTATTTAAATGGCTCAAAAATCCTCGTGGTCGGGGGGAGTGGATTTTATCTCCGTTCTTTTTTCTCTGCGGTGGTTGATGAAGTATCAGTAAGCGATGAAATCAAGCAACGGGTCGAATTTTTATATCGTGACTATGGAATTTCTGGACTACTTGACAGATTAAAAGAATTAAATCCTCTCGGGTTGGGTGAATTGGACCAGGCCAATCCTGTCCGTGCGATTAAGTCTTTGGAAAGATGTTTGGCTACCGGTTTAACCCTTCAGGAATTGCAAAGAGAATTTGAAAAAAAGCCGACCCCCTATTCCGAATACCAAAAAAAAACATGTCTGATTGACAGAGAAGATAAATACCTTGTCGAATTAATCAAAAATCGAACACAGCATATGTTATCCAATGGTTTAATTGAAGAGGTGGAAGGTTTAATTAAAATTGGATTACTGCAAAATTATCCTGCTTCTTCTGCAGTTGGATATCGGGAAACTTTGTCATACCTGAGGGGAGAAATTAAGAGAGAGCATCTGTCTGAGGCGATTCAAGTGTCAACGAGGCAACTGGCTGCAAAGCAAAGAAAATGGTTTCGTAAATACTATGATCACGATCAGTTGCTTATTCCGGTAAAAGGAGAGGGAGTTTCATTAAGTGAACTGGTTTGGCATTCAGACACTTGACCGAGCCGTATTCTTTTGGCTAGATTACTTATTAAATTTATATTTATATTTATCAAACTGTTTTGAAGCCCCTAAATAAAATTGCCATTGTCATCAACGCTTCCAAGCCCGGGGCTGAAGATTTGGCTACCGGTTTGGAGCAACTTGCGAAAAGCAACGGAGTTTCTTCGATTAAAACTTCAGAGTTTCCATGTCCTTCCGGATTCATTGAGGGCGTGGACGCCTGCTTCATTGTAGGAGGTGATGGTACACTTCTTGGAATGATGAATGAGGCGGTCCGGTACAAAGTCCCTGTAGTCGGAATTCGTCATGGTCAGCTAGGTTTCTTGGCTACATTTTCTCCAGAAGAAATGGAGGTATCTCTTCCCGTTCTTTTTTCTGGTGGTTATCGCATCAGGGATAGAAGTATGATCGAGTATAAGGACGCGGGTGGAATGTCGAAGCTCGCCTTGAATGATTTAGTAATCAAGAGCGGAACCAATGGCCGGCTTGCCCGATTTTCTGTTCATATGGAAAATGAGCGTGTTGCCGATTACGCATGCGATGGAATTGTTTTTTCTACACCAACCGGTTCCACTGCATACAACCTCGCTGCTGGAGGACCTATTGCACACCCCGATGCTCAAGTAGTAATGATGACACCCATTTCCGCTCATACTCTAACGAGTAGAAGCGTGGTTTTTCCTGCTGGTGTATCTTTACATATCAAGGCCTTGGATAATATTGACGAACCCTTGGTATCTGCTGATGGTCAGCCCGCTTTCGACCAAATTCCTGATTTCCCAATTCAGGTAATATTGGCAGAAAAAACATTTCCTCTTCTCGAATTAAGTGATCATTCTTATTTCAGAGTTTTGAGAAATAAATTAAAATGGGGATGATGTGAACTTTTAAACCAACTCTATGCTCTCTTCTGGAACTCGTATTGGAACTACCCGCATTTTAAATTGGTTGGGGGAGGGTTCATGTGGTCAAAGTTATCATTGCCTAGGCTCGGAGGGAGAAATAAAGGGAAAAGAATTTTACATTAAATTAATCCCGCGGGAAATTTCAGAAAGGAAAGGATTTCAGGATTATTTTTTGCAGGAAGTCCAAACTTTAGAACAACTTGATGGACCTGGCATTTGGCCAGTTCAATGTACTGGAGTAACAAAATGGAAGCATTGGATTCGATATCCATGGCTTGGAGGAACCGAGACTGTAGTTCCTGTTGTCCGGGATGATGGGAATGAAGAGGAAAAAACGACAGAGTTGTGTTTTATTCAGAACCTTGAAAATCTTTGCGAATTCGAACCCGCTGAAGTTTCTCCTGATCATTTACTGTCGATTATGTCATGCTTGCACCAAGGTATTTATAAAGCTCATCTTTCAGGTGTATGCCATGGAAATATTAAGCCTTCCAATATACTGGTCAAAAAAAGTACTCAAGGAGACTGGGAAGGATATGTAACTGAATTCGGATTATACCGATTGAATTTATTCACTCCTTTTGGTCTGTCCGAAGAGGAGAAAAAAGAGGTATCTGTTATGAATTTGGACAGTCGATCCTCTTATTTAATCGGTGAAAGTTTTCGCCCTGATGAATTGAAACATTTGGAAATGCCGGAAGAAAAATGGGATTTATTTGCTTTGGGGAAAATTGCTCAGTGGGTAATGGAAAAAACCAAAGCTAAGACTTCGACTGCTATTGATTGGACGGAATGGGAGGATTGGGTTTCACAAGCTATCGGATTAGACGGTAGGCAACCTTTCGAAACCTGTGCTCATTCAATGGATGCACTTCCCAAAATCGGGGATATTTCTCGTTTCGGCATAAAAGTGGAATCGAATTCCGATGATCCTGATGTTGATTTAGAGGAACTTCGCTTAAAGAGAGAGTTAGAGTTCAAGATTAATGAAAAAGTCAGTACCCTTAAAACGAAGCGGGGTATAACCGCATTAGTTGGTGGAATTTCTTTTATCTTATTTATGATGTATTCGTGTTACCTTTTTCTTGCTCCGTCTCCATGGACTGAATACTCACTCGAGGGGTTACTTGATAGTTATCAATTGGGAGCGGGAGTTTTTAGCGGGCAAGCTTGGGGGATTGTTCCAGGAAATTACGATGAAGGTGGTAATGGTGGTCAGGATGTCGTGGGTGAGTGGAGTAAAGAGGATGGTTTGTTTAAATTGAGATTTAAACGTTTTAAGAAAAGTAGAGAGGAAGCGAGTGGGAAAAAGCTTTGGCAGTTCATTGGGGATGGAAAAACATCCAACGATGATTATTTTATTTGGGATGATTATTTACAATATGATAGAAGAAGAGATGGGTTACTTTTAGTCAAACGAACGGATGCAAAGCATACTTATGTTCCCGGAGTAATAGGTAATGGATCTCCCCGATTGTATCCTGAGGAAAGAGTAGAATCGAGTTTGGGGGAAATTCGAAAATCAGAATTGCTTTTTATCAAGGAGGATAAAGATAATATTAGGTGGTCTATGTTTTTTGCTATTGGTTTTTTATTGGCGAGTTGGTTATATCATCGGGAACTGAATAAAGTGATTATTTCCAATAGGGAAATGGTTGAAAAAAATTAGTTTTATCTTTAACCATGATTATATTTTTCCTACCCATGCTATAATGCCCCATCAGGTTAATTTATTTATTCTATTTAATCTATTTTTTTTGTGCTCCTGTGGTCAAAAAGAACCTGAAGGTAGTTTCAAGGGTGAGATTAAAGATTGGGTGTACGAAGTGTTTGAGGCCCCACTAGTCGTCCAAGGAAATCAATGTAGCATTAAGGTAGTTTTGCGGCAGGTTCCAGAAGGGTTTCCTTGTCAACTTACATTCACGCATCCCAAAATGAAGGAAGTGATAAGAACCGGGAAATGGAAAGTGGAGGATGGTTACAGGAGTATATTTTTTGAAGATGGTAAATCCCCGTCCGAGTATTTTATTGTTAAAAGTGGTGCCCGTTTTGCATTTCAGACTAAAGACGGTTTGAGCAATGATGACGGAAGCCCGATTTTGCTCATGCGCAATGAAGGCAAATCCCGGAAAGCATCTTATCCATTTAGAATTGTTTTCTTAGAAAATAAAAAAGTTCAGGTTGAAACGGCAGGTCAGGAACAAGCATTCTCAGGTACATGGAAATGGGGAGGGGATAAAATAACAGTTAGTGTTCATTTTGAAAAAAAGAATGAACTTGGTAAGGTTGAGCCAAAAGAAACTTACAAGTATTTTCTTAGTTGGGAGAAAGATGATGGCAATAATTTATGTTTGGATAAAATGCTCATAACTCGACCTTTTCTAAATGAAGACGGAACGAGGCGGCAAAGCTGGATGAGTTCATTAATTTTTTCCGACAGACCTGTTTTGAAGCCAAATTAATCGAAAAGATTTAGCATCTTGTAAAGTTTGACGTATTTCGGTTCATGTTCATCATATTAGCTTTTTATTCATATTCAGCCTCATGATTACAGCATTACAAAATTTCATTTCGAAGAAAGGTAGGATTGTCTTTATCCTTTTACTCGTCGTTGTCATTATTTCCTTCGTTTTATACCTTGCTCAAGGAACATCAATATTCGATCTGTTTCCGGACTCAAACCGGGAAAAGAAGGAGTTTTATGGCCATGACCTGAATGATCCTGAAGAGATGCGCTTCCTATCTATAGAAAACCGGGTAGCTTCTGATTTCGGGGCGATTATTCCTCCACTAGCAGAAAGTATGGGAGAAGCTGATAAGAGGTTTATGGAATCCTTGCAGGCTCAATTGCAAGCTGCTTTCCAAGCGAATCAACAGGATGTAGATCGTTCTGCTCTCCAGAGACTTTTTGGCTTCATGCAATCATGGCCGAATTTGCCTAAAAATTTCAAAGCGAGGGAGATTGCTCGTTCCGGTGAATATGAACCCCAGTTCTCTCAAGCATCTCTGCGTGCTAAAATAGTAATGGAAGCGCAGGCTAAATCGTGGAGTTATTTATCAGAGGAGGAATCACATATTGGAATAAATGACGGGTTCAATCGATATGTTCGTGAATTATACCCCAACTTAACTACTGATGAAAATCGTACCCAATTCTTTGGGTATGTTGGGCTGCGTCAAGGCGTAAAAACAAGCTTTGTAGAATCCACTTTGTTTCGCCATTTTCGGGCTAGTCAAGTGGATCGAATTTATTCAGAAGGTGGATTTACCTTAAATAAAGAAGGTGAACTTGATTTATTCGCAAACCAATTTGCTTGGGACGCCAACTTGCTTCTTTTGAATTCCGATGACCTTAACACATCTGCTCCTTCTATTTTCAGCATTTCCTTGGATGAAAAACCTCTTGAGAATGATTCGTTAAGTGTATCTTACGGCAAAAAAGTACGGAAATTTATTTTTGTGGCAAATGTTACAGACCGAAATTCATCGAATTTACAAGTGGAAATCGGTACCAATGTTGCAAATTCCCTCGTTAATTTGATTGAGGCTTTAGAATTAGAAGATTTTGATTTCACGATACAATCGGGTACAAGGAATTCTATCAGAATTTTGCCCGTCGCGGACAATCTTCCCCCTGCTTTTCCGACTTTTACACCCGAAGGATCAAGCATTATTGTAAAAGATTTATTAACTGAAAAATTGAAACAGTTTCATCAGGACAATAACAATGAAGATATTTTCATGGAACCATCTAGGACATTTGCAACTATGGTTACCTTTGCCACGAAAGATTTTATTTCTATACCTCCTGAACCAGAAGAATCTCGATTACGTACATATTTTGATCTGAACCGTGATCAGTTTAATCCAGTACCCACTCCCCCAGAACCTGAACTATTGCTTGAAGGGGAAAAGGGTCCAACTGGTGAAAATGAGTCAAATAAAACTGGGCAACCGCTAAATCTTGTTTCTTCGGAATTAACTGACGCAAATCAGACCGCGGATCAAGTCGTTCTTTTTGAGGATGTTAGGGAAGAGATAAGATTAAGAATTATAGAAGAAGATAGACTTGATGCTGAAAGAGAAGCAAAGGATTTGGCTCGTGAGAGTTCACTAGATTTTCTTAGCCAACTCAATGAGCTTCGAGATCAAGTCCGATCAAAATATTCTACATTCTCACAAAAACGAAACTCGGATGAAATGATTTCCTTGATCAAGGATAGTGGAGCCACTCAGCGAAAGATTTCATTTGCTGTCAAGGATATGGGTGTACAAGCCGCGATTCTTGGAATGGAGAGAAGAGAGAGTGAAAGAAGGAATAACCGCGAGCCTTTGGAGGAAGTTTCAGCCCTGAATGAACGTCTCTTTTTTACTCGTTCAACCAGAACTGTTCGGGATGGTTTTTCAATTTTTATACTAGACAGGAAAACATCAGAAATCCCAGGGGAATTTGAAAAGGTTTCCTTCGCCGATGTGTACCGCGAGTTTATGAAAGAAATAAAATCCAATGCTTTCTCTGCTTGGACTGAGGAGGCATTTTCTGCCATTCGAGAAAATGAAAATAATCAGACAGTCCTTGATTTAGGCGATTTAATCTCAATTGAAGGTAAAAGCTTATCCTCAATTCAGAGTTCATTTGATTTTAAAAATCAACTCCTTCGTTCTCGTTTATCAAAATTGGAAGGCGAGCGCGGAGAAATTACACAAGCCGAGAGAGAATCGAATGCCTCCGCCGAGCAAACTTCAAGGAAGGCCACTTTGGATAAATTAATAGATGATATCAGAGGAGAGCAGGATCGGCATAATCAAAATCGCACTCTTTCAATTCAGTTAGTTGAAGCATGTCCAAATTTGGAATTGGGACAAGGTTGGACTGAATTGGAAAGAACGGAAGGAAGTGCCGTATTTGTCAGATTGAATGAGGTTTATTCCTTAAAAGCAGTAGAAACTGAAAGTGAGGAGGTTGTAACTCGTGTTGGAGAGATCGAACTTTCTAGGTCGGAATCCGATCGAGATCTTATTTTAAGAGATTTATTGCAGAGAGAACTTTCCAAGCATTAAGCTCTTTAATTTAGCCCTTTTTTCTCCAAGCCAAAAAGAATTCAGTATTCCCATCTGTTCCTTTGGGGATGGCTTCTTCTTGCGCAATAAGATCTGAGTTTTCAAGATTCTGTTCGGCAAACAAACTAATTTCTTTAAGAACTCTTTGATGGATGAGTTCGTCTCTTATGATTCCCCGCCCTCGATCTGCTTCCTTTTTTTCGCATTCAAACTGGGGTTTTACCAGAGAAATTAAGGTTCCTCCGTTTGATAAAAAGCTCCATGCTCGGACAAGTACTTTGGTGAGAGAAATAAATGATAGATCCATTACAATAATAGAAAAAGGGAAATGTTCCAATTTGTCTGTGGTCAGATCTCTTAAGTTTGTTTTTTCAAAATTGATTACACGCGGATCCGTTCTTAATTTATAATGTAATTGAGCGCGCCCCACATCCACGCAGGTTGCCGTGCGTGCACCTTTTTGTAGTAAATAATCAGTAAAGCCACCCGTTGATGCACCTAAGTCAAGAATGCTTATCTCCTTAATCGGGAGGGGGTGTTTTTCTAAAAAACTTTCTAGCTTCAATCCCCCTCGTCCAACATAGGGTTGGGGGCGGTCTAGAATTAATTTACTTTCCTTGCTGATAAGTTTGCTCGCTTTATCAATTTTTTCAGTTCCCAGTCTGACTTGGCCTGCCATGATACATGCCTGCGCTTGTGTTCTGCTCTCACAGAGGCCTAATTTCAGTACGAGTTCATCAGCTCTGATTTTACCAATTCTTTTCATTTAGGAGCAGTTTGTCATTAGGAATTGGTAGGTGAAAAGTAAATAAATGTGAACCGTAAATTTAACTAGATATAAAATAAAATAAAAAAATTCTTGACCGTGGTGGGTTAAAATGGCACAAAGTGGGTAGATATGGAATTTAGTGGATAAATATTGGATTGGAAATGGCGGAAGATAACACAACCTATTTTGTTGGAGAGTTCGTTCATGCGTTGGACTCCAAGGGGCGTGTTACGATTCCATCCAAATGGCGCATTTCTGGTGGTGATAACACATATCTAGCTCTTCCTAACCCAGGGGGTTATATCACTGTTTACCCTCCTAAGATGGTTTCTCGCTTAGAGGAAAAAGTGGCATCTGCTAGTTTAAGTGATGCAAGAGCACAGTCTTTACTTATGGAATTGTTTTCCAAAGCACATTCCTTCGGTTGTGATAAGCAAGGTCGTATAAATTTGAATGACAAGCTTTTGGAGCACGCTGGGATTTCTGGTAAGGCTGTTTTGGTGGGTAATTTTTCCGCTTTTGCAATTTGGTCCGAAGATAGTTATGGGAAGCGTGAGGTTGCGGACGAGAGAAATATTTTTGATGCGATGAGGGAATTGGGGTTATGATTCAAAAGCACATTCTGTTAGCAACTTTTAGGGTGGTTGCTTTCATAAAGGGAGAATGTGTTGAACTGCCCCGGTTCCCTCGCGTCTGTTTTTTTAATAGTTTTGTGGGTGGTGGAATCTTAAACGGGGAATCGGTTATTTCAGATGTATTGTGGTGCGGTTGAATTTGTGTGTACGCCTTCCATGGTGAGGCATGTTCCAGTGTTGCTTGAGGAGAGTCTAGCTTTCCTTAAGCCTGATGAGGGTGGCCGCTTTGCGGATTTGACATATGGGGGAGGGGGGCATTCCGAGGCAATTCTTGGTGCAAATGATTCAACTGAACTGGTTTCTTTTGATTGTGATCCTGATGCCTTGGAGCGTTCTGCGAAAACTGAATCTTTGTTCGGTGACCGTTTCAAGTTTCATGACTTAAGTTTTCAAAGGATGGATGAAGTTTCATCTCCGGAGGATTTTGACGGAATTTTAATGGATCTTGGGATATCATCTTTTCAGTTGATGGAACCGTTGAAGGGCTTTTCATTTCGCTTGGACGCACCGATTGATATGAGACTTGATCCTCGTGTTGGTATAAGTGCAGCTGAATTTTTGGAGACAGCGTCTCGTGACAGTTTAGTAAGGGCAGTTCGGGAGTATGGTGAAGAGAGGCGATGGAACCGTGTGGTTAATGCGATATTAGAAGCTCGAGGTACTGGTTTACTTCAGAGGACGATGAGTGCTGCTGAACTCGTTGCGGAGGCGGTTGGAGGATTTCGTGTCAGGCAGCGAATTCATCCGGCTACAAAAACTTTTCAGGGTATCCGAATTGCAATTAACGGTGAGATGGAGGCTCTTGCTCTGACATTGCCAAAGGCATTCAGGGCACTTAAGCCAGGCGGTGTTCTTGCTGTGATATCTTTTCACTCTCTCGAGGATCGTATGGTAAAAAGATTTATGCGTAAAATGTCTGGTCGCCCTGAGCATCGATGGGATCGAAGTGTGTTGGATGAAAGGAAGGCTTATGCTGAGTTGCTGAATACCAAAATTATAGCACCCTCTAAAAAAGAAGTGGAAGAGAACCCGAGGAGTCGTTCTGCTCGACTGAGAGTTATGCGTAAGATTAACCAATCAAGTTTGTGATGATGCGTGTAGAGAAAAATTATAATAAGTATTTAATAGTTCTGGGTCTAGGCTTGCTGTTGTTTTTTGGTGGTGGTGCATTGTCAATTGTCTGGTTGAGAATGGAGATTTCTTCAGTCGCTAAAAGTTGCGGGCAGTTGGAAGGGGATATGGAGATTGTTGGTCGTGAAGTTTACGAACTCAGAGGTCAGCGCTCAAAGTCACTGCGGCCTTCATCTTTAGCGGTCATGGTTGCAGGTAGGTTAGCTATGCCTCAAGGGCGAAATACCTATCATATTTCGAATTCAGATTTGAGTGCTAGACTGGGTATCGGTGGGGCACGCATTTATAAACTTCAGGGAGAATTTGCCGAGGCACGGTAAAATGAAGAGTGTTTTTATCTCTCCCTTTCGTTTTTATCTCGTTTTTTTTGCTGTTTCTATAACTTTCTGCTCTTTAGGCGGGAGGCTTGTATATCTTCAGGTATTTAAGGCAAATGATTTTACTGCATTTGCTCAAGGTGCAAGAAAAAACGTCGTAACATTAAAGGCTAGGCGTGGAGATATAGTAGACAGAAAGGGGAATCTTATGGCTACAACAAGATCAGTGGTCAATGTAGGAATGGATCCTCACTCAATCGAGGATGAGGATATGAGTAAGTTCGAAGATCTTTCCAAGTTGTTGGAGTTGCCCGTTCAAACTATTCAGGAAGCAGCGGCTAAAAAAGTTAGAAAAGGGAATAATTATAAGGGTGAAATAAAGAAGGTGCGTTGGGTTAAATTGAAGGAAGATGTAGATGAAGAAACATACAGAAAAATTCAAAAATTAAAGATTGATGGCGTATACGGGAATTATAAACATTCACGATTGTACCCTGGGAATAGTTTAGGTTGTCATTTGCTTGGTTATGTAAATAAGGAAGGAGTCTCTACGATGGGGGTGGAGCGTTTTGCAGATTATTATTTAAATGGGCAGGATGGATGGAAAGAGAGTGAGAAAGATGGAAGGAGGCGAGAGATGCCACAACATCGATCATTAGAGGTGTCCCCAAAAGATGGTTTGAATGTAGAGCTTAGTATAGATTGGATGATACAAAATATGGTCGAAAGCGAATTGGCTAGAATCGTAGATGAGTATGAACCATTAAGTGCGAGTATGATTGTCAGTGAGCCTGCAACTGGATCAATTCTTGCTCTTGCGAATGTTCCCGATTTTGACCCGAATCAATACAATAAGTCAGAGCTAGCAGCACAGCGAAATAGGGCACTTTCGGATTTATACGAACCAGGATCAACTTTTAAAATTGTGGCTGTAAGTGGATGTATGAATGACGGTCTTGTAAAACCAAATGACATCATTGATTGTTCTGTCGGTACAATCGAAAGGGGTAGTAGGAGATTAAGATTACCCGGAGATCATCATCCATTGGGTAAGATTAGTGTGAGTAAGGTTGTACAGAAATCGAGTAATCGGGGAGCCGCTCAATTAGGAATTATGCTTGGAGCCAATAGATTGTATGAATACTGCAGAGCGTTCGGATTTGGGCAGAAAACAAATTTTGGAATAGGGGGTGAAAGAAGGGGAGTTCTACATCATCCTAAGAAATGG
>Ga0206682_10003213_pt1 | contig 14115 bp, 9 predicted proteins | sample M240m12015metaG_FD_155444 | JGI IMG/M metagenome (GOLD analysis project Ga0206682, IMG submission 155444) | Ammonia-oxidizing marine archaeal communities from Monterey Bay, California, United States - M2 40m 12015 | ecosystem: Environmental > Aquatic > Marine > Intertidal zone | place: USA... | reverse complement strand
TTCAATAAATTTTTGCTCATTTATAACTTTTACTCCTAAATTCTCAGCCTTAGCAAGCTTACTGCCACTGCCATCGCCCGCAACTAAATAATCAGTACTTTTTGAAACGGAACCACTAAATTTTGCTCCAAGGCCCAGCACTTTTCTTTTCAACTCCTCCCGTTTCATCGTCATCAAACTTCCTGTAACGACAAATACTTTGCCCGCAAAAGCCGAATTTTTAATCCGACTCGGCGTATTTGTGTGTTCAACACTAACACCAAGTTGTTCAAGTTTTCGAACCATCTTTAGATTATTCAGATCAGAAAAAAAACTGACAATATTGGCTGCAACGACTGGACCAACATCCTCAATTTCTTCAAGTGATTCACGTGACGCACCAACAAGATCATCTAAGTTTTGAAAGTTATTCGCTAATGAGACTGCGGTCGTCTCCCCAACCTCACGAATCCCAAGCGCAAACAAAAAGCGTGATAACGTTGTGTTTCGGCTTTTATCAATAGCCAGCAAAATGTTTCGAGCCGACTTCTCACCCATGCGCTCGAGCTTTATAAGCTCAGACTGATCAAGCTCAAAGAGGTCTGCCGGATCACCTACAAGCCCAGCATCAATTAACTGGCTGATCAACTTGTCTCCGAGCCCATCAACATTTAGCGCGTTCCTTGAAGAGAAATGTCTAATTGATTCTTTTAGCTGCGCTTTACATAAATAGCCAGCAGAGCATCGATACATAATCTCTCCGCTGCGCTGTAAATCGGCACCACAAACGGGGCATGATGACGGAATACTTATAATTTTACGCAATTCTGGTCTGGCCGGCTCTATAACTGATACTATTTTTGGTATGACGTCTCCAGCCCTTCGAACTAGTACCTTATCTCCAACACATAAACCTAATCGAGTAATCTCAGCCATATTATGTAAGGTAGTGTTACTTATCGTCGCCCCACCAACAAATATCGGCTGAAGCCGTGCAACAGGCGTTATCGCACCAGTCCGCCCAACTTGAAAGTCAACACCTAAAACAGTTGTCTCCTTTTCTTCAGCTGGAAATTTATAAGCTACTGCCCAACGCGGAGACTTTGCACGGACCCCTAATCGATTCTGAAGCGCCAAATCGTCAAGTTTGAGAACTACTCCATCAATTTCATAATCGAGAGAGTCCCGATCTCTTTGCAACTTTTCACAGTATTTAATAACCTGACGAGCACCTGTGCAAATTTGCTGCCTCTCATTTACAGGAAGCCCATACTCACTCAACTGCGTAAAAACATCTGTCAGAGAATCTGTAAAACTAATATTTTCAGTATGACCAATACCATAACAAAAAAACTGTAAGGGTATTTCTCTCGTTAAACCCGGATCTAACTGCCTTATCGCACCAGCTGCTGTATTTCGTGGATTTACAAATGTTTTTTGAAAGTTAGCCAATTTTCGCGCATTTAAAAGTGCGAAATCACTCTTGCCCAAATAGATCTCGCCGCGGACTTCCAATACGGCACTCTTATCGAAATCCTTAAGTTTCTTAGGAATACTATTAATTGTGAGAATATTGTGTGTAACATCTTCGCCAACGACACCATTCCCTCTCGTCGCAGCACGCACTAAATCTCCATTCCGATAAAGCAAACTAATCGCTATTCCATCGATTTTCGGCTCACAGCTATATACCGACGGGCAATTCTCAAGCAAGCGATTTTTAACACCTTCTTCAAATGAGAAAAAATCATCAAAATGAAAAATCTTATCCAGTGACAACATCGGAAGCAAGTGCACTATCTGTGAAAACTTCTCCGATACAGGGCCCCCAACATCACGACTTGAAGAACTCTCAGTCGACAACGCCCATTCTTTCTCTAATAGCTCAAGTCTTGTTAAGAGAGAATCGAAATCAACATCTGGAATTTTAGGGTCATCGAGAGTGTGGTACTGATGGTTATGAAAACCAATCAACCGACGAAGCTCTGAAACCTCTTCGACTATGTGATCTGGTATCTCAAGCGACTGTTTTTCCGACTCTTTAACCACTCTATTGGCTATTACCGTGGGCACGCAAACTGGCTAATTCAAAATCTCTTACTCTTTGTCTGTAATGTTCAATAGTTTGTTCAGTCATTGCATTCCTTTGATCATCCCTCATTTCTGCCCCGAGTGATTCTTGCAAGTTTTTCGCAACCAGAAGCATATATTCAAATGCATCAAAATTGTTCATGCATGAAGGCAAGGATAAGAAAAAACTGACTCCAAAGGTTGTAAATTCACCCATTTTTTTTAAATCAAAAGTCCCTGGATTAAGCATATTCGCGACGCGAAAAATCGAAGGGTTTTTAAACTCATCATCTACATACTTATGAAAAATATTCATTTCACCGTAAAACAACGCGTGGGCCTGGAAAAAATTTAGCAACTCGTCGCCGCGAATTAAACGACCTTCTGTTGCCATGACATTTACGACTAGAATCTCAGTTGGCTGCTTTGACACATGTTTATCTTCAGCGCACGAAGTAGCATCTACCGAGCTCTCCATATCTCTCTCTTTCGGTGCTAAACGCGAGTGCTGCTCGTCTTTCACCCTCAGGTCACCAGCCGCAATTTGATCGTTTGCATTCGAGTATTCGGAAAATAAAAGATCGTCCCCTTCAGAGTTTAAGTTTAAGTTTGAATCTGAAGCTGAAGCTGAATCTGAACCTACGTCTGTTTCCAAACTATGGCTTCTCTCCTTTCGAAGTCGTGAGAAAAAAGACTTACCATGCCCGGCGAATTCAATCGCAGCAGCAGCGACTTTCGATGATCTATCTGGAGCCTTTGAGAAACCAATTCTGTCCTCTGCCGAGACGGAAAAATTTTCTTCCGTGGCCTCATTAAGATCCTTCTGTTTATCGTCAGCAAAACCAGATGTAGTTGAAGGCGTTTCAAAATCAAATGCAAAACCTTCCCCCTCTTCCTCAGGAGGGTCCGTTAAGTTCGATTCATGTTTTTCCGCCTCACTCCCCTCATCTGACGCAACAAGACTGAACAATTCATCTTCTGGGTCATTTAAATCCAACTCAGAGACACCTTGAATTTCTGGCTTATCTAAAAAGACACGCTCATCAGGATTAGCCGGGGAGCGAGTAGGTTTTTTATTTTCATCGCTAAATTCTTCGTCTGACTTTCTTTTCGAAACGACTCTAGCACCTCCTTGCGGTAACTCTGCAAGGTTAAGATCATCCGGATCTTCGATATCAGAAATATTTTTTTCTAATGCAAAACGAAGTTGATTTCGGCGAGCGCGAACTGCAACGATTAAACCACGAACGAAAACGCCAACCACTAAGAGACCCAAAACTAATATAATCGTGTTACGTTCAATCATCGGGAGATATAAAACCTGTTCTTATTGTTACAATAATGGTTATCAGACCAGACGAGCATCTTCTTTAACAAAAAAGTATACAAACAGATGAGCACTTAATCTCTGCACAAAAAACCAGGACTACATTGCAGCCAATTTCGCAGCCTCTTCTATGTCAACCGTTACGATGCGCGAAACCCCAGGCTCATGCATCGTAACCCCAAGTAATTGATTTGCCATTTCCATAGTTATTTTATTATGCGTTATAAAAATAAACTGCACACTTTTTGACATCTCTTTTACAAGATTTGCGTATCTCCCGACATTAGTATCATCTAGAGGGGCATCTACCTCGTCAAGCATGCAAAAAGGAGACGGGTTCAACTGAAAAATAGAGAAAACTAATGCGATAGCAGTCAAAGCCTTTTCCCCGCCTGAGAGCAGATGTATGGTACTGTTGCGTTTCCCAGGCGGTCTCGCCATTATGGCTACCCCAGTATCCAGCAAGTCTTCGCCGGTCATCTCAAGATAGGCATGCCCGCCTCCAAACACTTTAGGAAAGAGCGTCTGCAAACCCTTGTTCACAACCTCGAATGTGTCTTTAAACCTTGTTCGAGTCTCCTTATCTATTTTCTTAATTGCGTTCTGCAGCGTCGCCAACGCTCTTTCTAAATCTTCATTTTGTTGGTCAAGATATAGCTTTCTCTCAGACCTCTGAGTAAATTCGTCAATAGCTGCCAAGTTTATGGGCCCCAACCGATGAATCTTACCCTCTAACTTTTCTAATTCCTCTTCAAGCGCTTTAATAGTTTTTCCCTCGGGCATATTCTCTAAAATATCCTGAATGTTTAAACCAGCATCCACTAATCGCTCTAAGAATGCTTCTCGTTTTACAGTAGCGCCTTCGCCTTTTAATTTCTTCTCCGTAAGTGATTCACGTAATTCGGTGACGCGCACCTGAATTTCATTTCGTTTCTTTTCAAGACTGCGCAAATCGAACTCGTTAGCGTCTAATTTTGCCTTGGCTTCAGCCAATTCTTTTTCAACCTCTAACCTCTGCTCCAAAAACCGTTCAAGATCGCTACCCATTTTAATCAGCGGTTCATCAGCTTCATGTAATTGATTCTCTAATATCGAAATCCTCTCTCCGCTCCGCTGGACTTGAGAGGCCATGCGATCCATCGCACTTCGAGTTGTTTTAAGCTGGGCATGGACCGCCTGTTTATCAAGCTCGAACGAATGCACCTTCTCTTTTTCGGTTCTAGATTCTTCTTTAGCGAGCTGCAACTTGTTTTGAAGATCCACTCTTTTCAACTCAAGCTCATCTCTCTCAGCTACATTTACTTCCATTCCGTCAAGCGCAAACTGCAGCTTAGACCTCGAACTTGTAATATTACTTTGCTCCACCTCAATTTGTTTTTCTAACTCTACTAGCTCAGATTGCGCATCAACTAATCGAGACTCAGCCTCCTCCAGCTTCGCTTTTCGAGCGCTAAATTCGCTGCGTAACCGACCCGATTCTTTTGTTTTAATCGCAATTTCGATTTGTAAATTTTCTCGCTTGATTTCTGTGTCTGAGATTAATTTCCCGAACTGATTTTGATCTTCAAGAAGATTTCGTAATTTGGACTCTTCTTTCTGAATTTCAGAACTTAGCAACGCTATTCTTTCTCGACGCTCAACCACGGTTTCTTTTTGACTTCGATCATCGAGTTTTAACCATTCCGCTCCCATCCAAACACCTCGCTTGGTAATGACAGACTCAAGGTTACCCAAAGTACTCCTCAACGCCGATGCCTCTTCCAAGGTCTCAGCTAAATATATATTGCTTAACGATTCCCAATTAGCAAAATCTCCATCAACCACTGACGCCATTGTTTTTCGATTATCGACCCGAGTCGAAACACTCTTTCTTTGGTTTTTTCCTTGCACGAACTCCGCCGCGCCTTTCGGAAAATCTCCTATTAAGGCAAAAAATTCATCAAGGTTATCAACAACTACGGCTTGCAAGGATTTGCCTAATACAACTTCAACAGCGTATTCCCACCCTGCTTCAATCTTGAGACTTTCAACGGTTCTTGATGCCTGCCCCAACCCCTTCTGGTTGAGCCAAGCATTGACATTTTCCCTATCTCGACCAGTCGACGCTCGCTGGAGGGCTTCTAACGATGCACGCTCTCCCCTTGCCTTCTGCAAAGTGTTACGCACTTTATCGACAGCGTCATCGTTAGTCTCTAAGTCAATCCGGAATTGGGAAATCTGGCCTCCGAATGCTCGTGATTCTTTATGCATAAGATCAATTGAGTCATCCAAAATGTCTATTTCAGAATCTGGCTTAAAAGGCGTTTCTCTATCATTACCACTTTTAAGTTTCTCGATCTCTTCTTGCAGACGATTTTTGCGCTCGATACCTCTCTGAACAATTTTTTCAAGCTGCAAGATTCTAGCCTGCTCTACCTCTGATACCTGTCTTGGTGCCTCAGCTTCTGTATTAAATTTTTCCCAATGATCTTGCCAGTCTTGAAGCACAACCTCTGCCTTTTGCAAACTCTCGCTCGATGCCTTTTCTGTAGCTCGGGCCATTTCAAGGGACGGCGCAATCTCAATAAGTCTCTGTTCAAGAGCGGTAATGCGTCGTAAATCGACGTTAAGCTCTTTTTGTGTTTGTTCAAAAGAGTTTTTCGACTCAAACAAATCCTCCTCTATTTTTTGAGTTTTCTCTTTATGGTGCTCTATTGATTGCTCGACTCGCGCCACATTGTTGCCCAAGTCATAGAAGCGAGCTTGGACCTCCTCTAGCAAGTCTGATAATGCTGAACTTTGAACGAGCCGATTTTCAATTTCAGCATCAACTTCAAGCTGGCTTGCAACAGATGCATCTATTATCACTTCGTCGTCACCAACAAGCCTCTGGATTCCTTTAATTTCCGTATCAAGCTCCGCCCAATTCAGAGCATCTAAATCAGCTTTTAAGCTTCTTTCATTTTTTTTTAAGTCCTCATACTTCTCTGCGGCTATTGATTGACGCTGTAGATGCGACAATTGCCGGCCCAGCTCCTCCCTAATATCAGCAAGCCTGGCCAAATTATCTTTGGTACGCTTTATACGAGATTCAGTTTCTCTTCGCCTCTCTTTATACTTAGAAATCCCCGCAGCCTCTTCTATAAAAACTCTCAGCTCTTCTGGCTTCGACTCAATTAAATTTGAAACCATTCCTTGCTCTATGATCGAATAGCTTCGTGCTCCAAGCCCCGTTCCCAAAAAAACATCCGTGATATCCTTGCGCCGCACCTTAGTACCGTTCAACGAATAGGTTGACTGTGCGTCACGATCAACCTTACGCTTAATTGATACCTCAGAAAAATTAGCGAATTCACCAGCTAGCTTGTGATCATCATTATCAAAAATCAGCTCTACGCTCGCCTGACCAACAGGCTTTCGTCCACCAGATCCATTAAAAATAACATCCGTCATGCTTTCGCCACGAAGATTTTTTGCAGAACTTTCACCCATAACCCAGCGTACCGCATCAATAACGTTCGATTTTCCGCAGCCGTTTGGGCCGACAACTGTGCAAAGATTAGAGGGAAACTCAATCGAGGTTGGATCAACAAAGGACTTAAAACCGGCAAGCTTAATACTTTTAAGGCGCATGAAATTACACTATAAAAAACAGATATGGACAGCCCAGAGACTCACACTAGACTTTTGGAAAGTGTATATGAAATGACTACGTAAGAACATAGAGCTAGCTGAAATTCTTGAAGGCTTTTTATTACTCAGCATCGCAATCATCATGAATTTCTGAAAAAACCATAGACACCCCAAACCAACAGAAAACCGCGGGATAGCCATATTTCACAAAGAAAGCAAACCTAATGGGTTGAGTGGAGCCTTACGGTAATACTAAAAGATGGTCGGGGCGGCCGGATTTGAACCGACGACCACTACACCCCCAGTGTAGTGCGCTACCAGACTGCGCTACGCCCCGAAATCGAGAAACTATCTTTATCGAGCGGGGTTAAGCCCCCTATGGGTTATAAACTCTTTATTAGGTTATCTAAATCCTTAACAATATCCGCCAGAGGATTGTTTTTCGAGCTAGACCGCTCCTTAGTTGAAGAAGCATTCCGCTCAGCCATTTTCAATCTCGCTCCTCCGATAGTATAACCTTGCTCATATAGAAGATTCTTTATTTGGCGGACAAGAATGATCTCATCATACTGATAATAACGCCTATTGCCTGCTCTCTTCACTGGCTTAAGCTGCGGAAACTCTGCTTCCCAATATCTTAAAACATGTGGCTTTACTAGGCACAAGGCCGCTACTTCGCCTATAGTAAAATATCGCTTAGCAGGTATAACAGGAAGCTCTTGTTTATCGATCAGTTCCAACGTAACCCTCGACTCTGGACTTCAGTTTCTGTCCTGGATGGAAGGTCACCACTCGCCTCGCGTTAATTGGAATTTCTTCACCAGTCTTTGGGTTTCTTCCTGGCCGCTCTCTTTTATCGCGAAGATCGAAATTCCCAAAACCAGAAAGTTTCACTTGCTCATTACTCTCGAGGGATAGCCTTATCTCTTCAAAAAACTTCTCTACCAAATCTTTGGCTTCCCTCTTGTTAAAACCAAGTTCTTCAAATAAACGCTCGGCCATATCAGCCTTTGTCAGGGCGCCCTCGTTCATTTTGCAATCCTCATTCAATGCCTCAGCTTAGCTTTAAATCTAGTCTCTAGCTCATTGATGCACTTGTTAATTATCACATTCACTTCTTGGTCATCTAGAGTGCGCGAATGATGCTGTAACGTCAAGCTTATAGCGATACTTTTTTTACCTTCCCCAATGGTTTGACCGCGATATAAGTCAACGATCGCAACATCCACAAGAAATTCTCCCGCTCGCTCGCTTATGCATTCAGTAATGTCAGCAGCGGCAATGTCATCAGCCACAATAATCGATATATCTCTATTAACCTCAGGAAACTTTGAAAGAACAGAAACCTCGGTTAAGTTTCCAGAACGAATTTCTGATAAATTTAATTCAAATAAAAAGGTCAGCGGAGGTATATCTAATTCACGAGCAAGCCTCGGATCAAGTCTCCCCAGGGACCCTATGACACCATTGTTACGTAGAACACTGGCACATTGACCCTCGTGCAATAACCTGTGAGCTTGAGGCAAAAACCTGAACTCCTCGATACCACCTGTCAAGCCAAGTAGAGATTCCACATGACCCTTGAGGTCGAAGAAATCAAACAGATCTTTTCCATTTACCCATGATTTAGGATTTCGAGGCCCAGCAATAATCCCCGCAATAGTGTCGAATTGATTAATCCCACTGGATGTCTGTTCAAATACCATCCCGCTTTCGAATAACTGAACTCTCTCACGCTGTCTATTCATATTGTATTTTAAAGTCATCAAAAGAGCGGGCATTAAACTCGGACGCATTGCTGACATATCTTCGGAAATCGGGTTTTTGAGACGCAAGATAGTGTCTTCCGGAGCAGCAAGAAGAGAGAGCCCCGGATCAATAAAACTATAATTAATAACTTCATTAAAACCTCGGGCTACTAAATGCCGTTTTATTCTTGTATCACTGAGTGCTGACTCGGGCTTTGCAACGAATTTTTGAGCACTAAAAGTTCGTATTTTTGGCAGACTATTGTAACCGTGCACCCTCGCAATCTCCTCAATTAGATCAGCTTCTATTTCCAGATCGAATCTGTATGAAGGGCTCGTTACGGTAATACTTTCATTGGTAAGTTCGAGCGGGGGCATTCCTAAGCATGAGAGAATAGAGACAATCTCATCACGATCTATTTTTACACCTAACAGCCGCTCTACATTCAAAAAACTCAGGTTAATTTTACGCTCAATCGGCAATTCTCTCTGCGCGATCGTTACCGGTCCTATATTTCCGCCAACAATATCACAGAGCAATTCAGTAGCTCTATCCAGTGCAATCGCTTGAAGCTTATAATCAACGCCTCGCTCATAACGGTGAGAGGCATCAGTGTGCAAACCATAGACACGAGCTTTTCCAGCGACGGCTAAAGGGGAAAAAAAAGCACACTCTAAAAATACGTTAGATGTGCGATCATCCACCGCAGTGCTTTTACCACCCATTACCCCAGCAATCGCTAACGCCTCATCATCATTGGCAATCACTAACGTCTCTTCATCTAGCTTTACGCTTTTTCCATCCAACAGTACCAGCGTCTCATCTATAAAAGCTTTTCGCACTTGGATGCGCTTGCCTAATTTGTCTAAATCGAATGCGTGGAGCGGTTGCCCCAATTCAAGAAGAACATAATTAGTGACATCCACTACTGGATCGATGCTTCTTACGCCACATCTCCGAAGTCTCTCCTTCATCCATATCGGAGTGGTTGCGCTGGAATTTATCCCACGAATAACTCTTCCCATATATAGAGGACAGGCTTCCCCATCAAATATCTCAACGCTAACAACGTCATCGCACGATAGCGGAAGATTTTTCCCTCCTATGGGTGACTTAGGTTCTTTTCTTGTGAGCGCGCCTACTTCCCTTGCCAGCCCTCTGATACTCAGACAATCACCGCGATTGGGAGTCAAATCGAGATCAACACTAATGTCCTCTAGTTTCATTACTTCTCGAAGGTCAACTCCAATCTCATAACTCTCAGGGAGTAGGAGCAATCCTGAAGAATCGTCACCGATTCCCAACTCCGCCTCCGAACAAAGCATACCGCTCGAATCAACCCCCCTTAAGTTAACCACCTTGATTTCAACTGATTTTTCCTTATCAACCGAAAGAAGAGCTCCTGGTTTTGCAAAAGGCACTCTTATTCCAATCGAGACGTTAGGCGCTCCGCAAACAACTTGATACGACTCCTCACCATCACTGACTTCGCATACCCGCAACTTATCAGCGCTCGGGTGAGGTAAAACACTCTCAACTAGCCCAACAACCACATTCGAAAATGGCCCCGCAACATTCGAGACACCATCCACCTCAAGGCCAGCCATCGTCAGCAATTCCAAAAAATCGGAAAGTGCTAATTCGGGGTCCACCCACTCGCGAAGCCAATTATTACTGAATATCATATCTTTTACGTACCAACTGATTTCAATCTCATTGATGAAAACTCAACCCACAAACTGGCTTAAAAACCTCAAATCATTTTCAAAATAAGTTCTCAGATCACCAACCCCATAGCGAAGCATTGCCAGTCTCTCAACACCCATACCGAACGCAAAGCCACAAAATATTTTCGCATCGATTCCCGACATGTCTAACACCTTGGGATGCACCATTCCGCACCCCATGATCTCGAGCCACCCGGAATTTGAACAAACACGACAGCCCTTCCCTGAGCATTTTACGCACGCCATATCAACCTCCGCAGAGGGCTCGGTAAATGGAAAATAAGACGGGCGAAATCGGACGGGAAGTTCCTTCTCAAAAAACGCGTGTAAAAAATCTTCAACTGTGCCTTTGAGACCGGCAAAATTTGCGTGCTCGTCTATAAACAAACCCTCTACCTGGTGAAACATTGGGGTATGCGTTAGATCAGAGTCACAACGATAAACACGTCCGGGACATATTATTTTTATTGGCGGATTTGCGTTCTCCATAACTCGTATTTGGACGGGCGATGTGTGGGTTCTGAGCACTTCTCCAGATTCCAAATAAAACGTATCGTGCATCGCCCGTGCCGGGTGATGTTCCGGTATATTCAACGCCTCAAAGTTATGATACTCATCTTCAATTTCAGGGCCCTCAACAACCTCATATCCGGCACTTAAAAAGATACTCGAAATTCGTTCAATCGTTAAGGAGATAGGGTGAAGACTACCGCTAATGCTTCTTCTTCCGGGTAGGGTCACATCAATGCGTTCTGCATCGAGCTGCCTTTGCAAAGCCTCTGAAACAAGTTCCTCTTTGCGAGAATTAATAGCCTCAAAGACTCTTTTCTTCAATACATTTATTTCTTCGCCAGCCTCCCGCCTTTTGTCGGGAGGGAGGGAACCAAGCCCTTTCAGCCTCTCAGTTATTTTCCCCTTTTTTCCGGTATATTCAACCCGTATGCTTTCCAAAGCACCTTCATCCGGCGATTCTTCAATCGCTAGAAGGGCTTCTTTTAAAAGAGGGTTTTCTGTTTCCATACATTAAGCACCAGGCAATAAACTACAAGCTGTCTACAAGATCATTCAATCATCAGTGATTGAATGATCTTGCTTACACTTACACTCTAAGATTATCTAAGCAGCTAGGCTTGATTTTGCTTGATCTAGAATCGCAGCGAAAGCAGGCTTGTCATGCACTGCTAAATCCGCCAAGACGCGCCGGTCTATTTCAATCTCTGCTTTTTTTAAGCCAGCCATCAGTCTGCTATAAGACATTCCGCAAAGTCTCGCTTGCGCGTTAATACGCGTGATCCACAGCGATCGAAAAACACGCTTTTTCACCCGTCTGTCACGGTATGCATATTGCCCAGCCTTGGTAACAGCTTGGTTTGCAACGCGATAGATACGACTCCTGGCGCCATAATACCCTTTCGCTTTTTTTAATACTTTTTTGTGCCGTCTATTAGCTACGACACCTCTTGTTACTCGAGCCATACCCTTCTCCTAAATTCAACTATATGCGTGAGCAATCGGACTTAAACTTCTCGCAACATCCTCTTAATCGAAGGAACATCAGACGGATGGACTAATGAAGTTCCACGAAGTTGACGCTTACGCTTTGTTGTCATTTTAGTAAGAATGTGACTCTTATAAGCACTCTTACGCTTGAAACCGGAAGCTGTCTTTTTAAAACGCTTCGCAGCACCACTATGGGTTTTTGCCTTTCCTGCCATAACTAACTCCGCATTTGCAGACGAGTAACCAATGCCTCGCTGCTACTATTGAAATGCCCGCAAATATCTCAAGCGCGCTTCTTAGTCGGGGCCAGCACCATCACAATTTGCCGACCCTCCATCTTGGGCTCTTGCTCGACTACTCCGAATTCAGACAAATCATCTTTTATCCGAGTAACTAACTCCATCCCAAGATGCTGATGAGCCATTTCACGGCCTCGGAATCGTAATGAAACCTTAGCCTTATCCCCATCTTCAAGGAAACGTATCAGGTTGCGTAGTTTTACCTGATAATCTCCAATCTCCGTACCTGGTCTAAACTTTATTTCTTTTACCTGGGTTCTTCTTTGCTTCTTTTTGTTCGCTGCTTTTTGTTTTTTTGCTTCAAAAACATGCTTGCCGTAGTCCATCAACTTGCAAACAGGAGGCTCAGCCTCTGGCGATATTAAAACTAAATCAAGTTTAGCAGCTGCAGCTTTTTCCCGAGCCTCACCGATCATCACTATCCCTAGTTGCTCACCTTCCTCGCCAACTAGACGTACTTGCTCAACATCAATCTGCTCATTTACTATCGATTTCTTGGAACTAGCTCTCATAATCTGCGCTAAGCGCGTAATCCTCTGTCAATTAAAGTAAAAATTCCAGGCGAACTCTGCATCTTTAAGATTCCACTGGAGCAGTCTGTCTTCCGAAAAGGGCGATATCATGGCCTAAATGATCGCAGAAGTCACCTATTCTCATCACCCCAAGATCTTCTCCTCCACGTTTTCTTACAGAAACGCTCTCTGATAAGACTTCTTTATCGCCAATTACGAGGATATACGGAACTTTTTGAAGCGTGTGCTCTCTAATCTTAAACCCTACCTTCTCATTACGAAGATCCACACTCGCGCGAAACCCTTTCTCAGTGAGGACTTCGACAACATGAGAACAAAATTCACTTTGCTTGTCGGTAATATTCATTACTACGCAATGCTCCGGAGCCAACCAAGCAGGAAAGGCCCCAGCATACTGTTCAATTAAGATGCCTATAAACCTCTCAAGGGACCCTAGAATAGCTCTATGTAACATTACGGGACGCTTGTCACGATTCCCCTTCTCGTCAACATATGTGATATCAAACCGTTCGGGTAGATTCATGTCAACCTGTAAAGTTCCACACTGCCAATCTCGACCAATAGCATCTCGCAAGACAAACTCTAATTTCGGACCATAAAACGCCCCTTCACCTGGAAACAAGACATACTCCAAACCCATTGCCTCAAGCGCGTTGCTCAAAGCCGCTTCTAGCTTGTCCCAGACCTCATCGCTTCCAATCCGATTCTCTGGGCGAGTCGAAAGTTTAATCTTAATATCCTCAAAGCCAAAGTCTTGATATATCTCTAATATCAGTGCGACAACATCAATGCACTCCTGCCCCATCTGTTCTTCAGTACAATAAATATGGGCATCATCTTGGGTAAAGTGCCGAACGCGCATCAACCCGTGGAGTGCGCCGGATGGCTCATAACGGTGCACTTTACCAAACTCTGACATGCGTAACGGAAGATCCCGATAACTTTTCAGTCCCTGCGAAAACATAGATACCGAACCAGGACAGTTCATCGGCTTTAGCGCGAAAATGCGATCATCTTCGGTCTGAGTAGAGAACATATTTTCCCGATAGTTAAACCAATGGCCGGACGTTTCCCACAAGCTCCTGTCCATTACATCTGGTGTGTTCACCTCAACATAATTAGCCTTTTGCTGCTGCTCTCGCATGTAGTCAATTAATTGTCGAAAAATTTTCCAACCCTTTGGGTGCCAAAAAATAGAACCCGGGGCTTCTTCACTAAAATGAAAAAGGTCCAACTCGCGACCGAGCTTACGATGATCTCTCTTCTCAGCTTCTTCAAGCTGAGTTAAGTAAGAGTTAAGTTCTTTCTTGGTAGACCAA
>Ga0206682_10003212_pt1 | contig 14120 bp, 11 predicted proteins | sample M240m12015metaG_FD_155444 | JGI IMG/M metagenome (GOLD analysis project Ga0206682, IMG submission 155444) | Ammonia-oxidizing marine archaeal communities from Monterey Bay, California, United States - M2 40m 12015 | ecosystem: Environmental > Aquatic > Marine > Intertidal zone | place: USA... | reverse complement strand
CCGTCGTCACCGCCGACGGCGCCTTCACCGCGCTCGAAGTTCCGCGCGAGGAAAAATATAGAATTCTCCTGTAAAGCGACGCGTTTAGCCTGAACTCACTCCTCGTCGCCATGATGGGCGACACCTACGCCAAAGTCAGCGAAAACGCCGTCGCCAAGTGGCGTCTCGAGCGCGCCCGCATCATGCTCCGCCTCGAGCGCCACTTTTCCACCCCCCACCGCGACCGTCTCGCTCGAGGCGTCTGGATCGTCCTCGACGGCGCCCGTTTCCTTCAGGTCCAGCTCGTCGACGGTTTGACCTCGTACGAGCAGCGCGACGCCCGCGATCGATCCCGCTCGAGACCGTTAATAACGACGCACTTTCCGTCATCCCTCGCCGTCGATCGCCGCGCGCGCGCTCGCGACGCGCGCGTCCGAGCGAACGCCGCCGTCGCCGTCCGTCCATCGCGGCGAAAAAAAGTCGGCACGCCGAGGTGCCGACTCGGCGCCGACGCGTCATTCCGAGACGCGACGATCGCGTCGCGCGACCGCGTCGACGCGCGCGGGCGACGTCGCGACGCGCGCGAGCGACAAAAACTAAAACGAGCGAACGAACGCGCGCGCGCGAGGTCGACGGCGCGACGCGGGCGCGGGCGCGCGACGCGGTGATTACGAATTCGACACTCGTCGTCGACACTCATCGGCGGACGCATGGGGAAAGACTTTTACGAGACGCTGGGGGTGTCGCGCGCGGACGCGGACGATCAGGAAAAATTGAAAAAGGCGTACAAGAAGGCGGCGCTGAAATCGCACCCGGATCGACCGGGAGGCGACGCCGAAAAGTTCAAGGCGGTGGGTTTGGCGTACGATGCGCTGAGCGACGCGAACAAGCGGACGATATACGACCGATACGGTGAGGAGGGGTTGAAGCAAGGGTTCGTGCCGCCGGAAGCGAGGGGCGAGGCGAGCGGTGCGAGCGCGGGTGGGTTTCCGGGAGGAGGATTTTCGGGAAGCGCGCCCGGGAGTGGATTTCGCGCGTCGAGCGGCGGCGGCGGTTTCGGGTTCCCCGGCGGCGGCGGGTTTCATGAATTCACCGGTGCAGACGCGGAAGATTTGTTCGCCAGGTTTTTCGGCGGCGGCGGCGGCGGCGGCGCGGGGTCACCGTTTGGAGGAGGAATGGGCGACGCGTTCGGCGCGGGCGTGGGGAGCAAACGACGTCGTCCCGAGTGCGTGTTGAATCTCGAGTGCACGCTCGAGGAGCTGTTTAGAGGCGGACGCCGGGACATCAACTACGTTCGAAACGTGCGTGCGGGAACGAGCGGTCAGATGGCTCAAAGTAATGAGTGCATCTCGATCGATTTCAAACCCGGTTGGAAAACCGGCACGAAAATTACATTTGCCGGAAAAGGGAACGAAGACGCGCAAACCGGCGAAGCGGCGGATCTGGTCGTGGTGATCAAGGAAACGCCGCACAAATTCTTACGACGAGATGGAGATGACTTGGTGTACGAAGTTCCTCAAATCTCACTTCGCAGCGCGTTGATTGGTTGGAAGGTTGAATTCGTCAACGTAGACGGCGAGAAGGTGCGTCTATCGTTCGACGATCCTACGGCTCCAGGATCGGCGCGCGCGGTTCGAGGAAAAGGAATGCCGAATCAGAAGACCGGGCGGAGAGGCGACCTCATCGTCACCGTAAAAACCGTCAAGTTTCCCTCGCATCTCAACTCGAAACAAAAAACATTGCTACGCGAAGCCTTCGCTCCAGGTGCCGCGGCGTGAGCTTCGTGGCGCGTAGACCGTCGGTACAATATTTTGTCATCATCGACATATTACATCACATCATCTTTCGAAAGTTCTCTCTAATTTGTTCTAGTTTGTGCGTCGGATTCGCGCTCTTTTTCATTTCCTTACCCGCGCATTCCACCGCTTCTTCGACGAGCAAATCGATGTCGTCGCCGATGCCTCGAAGGATGGCGTCAATTTCCGATCGGAGGCGTCGACATCGTTTCACGTCGATCGGCGTTAAAGCGTCATCGTCGACTTGATCGGATTTCGATTCCGCTTTCGAGCCATCGTCGCCGATGGTTTGCGTCGCGGTAGTTTCCTTCGACTTGGCGCTCGCGCGAACGCGTGCGAGTTCTTCTTCGTAATCTTTGAGCATTTGTTTCGTTCGCGGGTTGAGGGTCGGATCGATTTCGTTGGAAATCGTTCGCATGCGACACGACGCGGCGTGACCTTCCGCGTTGTACGGCGACACGTCTTCCTTCCCACAAGAACCGCACACGTGGTATCCAGAGCACTCGCCTTTCTTCTGCGAGCAAAATCCCTTCGCGCTACCGCCGAGGAGGGCCTTTTCAAACTCGCGAATGCCGACCATGGACTTCATGAAGTATAAAAAGCATGGTTGCTTGTTCGCGTCCGGAATCACACCGCACACAGAGTGCAGTTTACACTCTGGCTTGTGTTTGCCGCGTCCTTCTTCACCGCAGTGACCGCAAATGTGTCGAGAGTGACATCGATCGCCCTTGCCGCACAACGCCCAGCCACCGCTGCTTCCGATTTTAAACTTTTGCGAGTCGCTCTCCATCTTGAAATAGTCTCCGAGAGAGTGCAAGTAGTACTTTCGACACAAATCGACTGGAGCAGAGTCGGCGAAGACGGCGTGTAAGCGACACGTCGGTAAATGCGCGTCGTTGCCGCTCTTTCCGCACGCGCCGCACACGTGCTCGAGCATGCACTTGTCGCTGCGGGGACACAAATTCCAAACGTGCTTTTCTTGATCCCATCCGTTACGCAAAGCTCCGCCGGTGTCGTCCACGGAGTTCAAGTAATAATCCAAGCACACTTTGTTCTCCACGCGTTTATGAATGTTGGCGTAGAGTGACGGACACATTCCAAACGTGTGGCGCGGCGACTCGCAGAGTTGACACACGTGTCGACTCACGCACCCGTTGCATCCGAACTTATCCCCGCGCAAATTAAACGCAGTGCATATTTCACCAGCCGACGGCTCGCGCTGCAGATCGCGGAACACGCTGTTCGTCGGTGGCGCGGAAACTTCCTCCTTGATGGAATCGTCGTCGAGCGCAGAATCGCCCAACGTCTCCGTGGCTTGACGAAGTATGCGCGATCGATTCAACAGATCTGTGAGTTCGGCCGGGGTGGCGTCCAGACCCAGTGCATCCGCTTCGAATCGACCGGCTGTGAGTTCGGCGAGGTCGATTTCGTCTGCATCGCCGCCACGAAGTCCGGAAATGTCTTCGTGCGGCGCCACGTCGACACCATCTTCTAGCGCGCCTCCGAGGACACCACTCGCTGAGGCGTCCACGGAAGAGAAAAACGGACTCAATTCTCTGTCACCCGCTGACGGGACGTTGTGCTCGAGTTGTTGATGCGAGTTCACCGACGGTGAAGTGTATCCGAGAGGGATGTTCGCGCCCACGCGCGCGTCTCCTGTATCACCTCCGAGAAGCGCCGCGGAAAAATCACTCATCATACTTTCGATGTAATCATCACCGCTCGCTCGCGCTGGCGCGGCTTCGCTCGGCGACGCGAAGGCTGGCGAAAAGAACGACGGCGACGCGGCGCCAAACGTACCCAGCGGCAGCGACGACGCACCAGGGCCGGACGCACTCCCCATCGGCGGTGTCTGCCCGTTCGTCGACGTCGGCCCACGAGTCGCGGTGCCCCCGCGCGTCGTTCGCGGCGTCAACATCGGCGACTTCGTCCGAGTCGGTTGCCCCGTCGGTTGCCCCGCCGCGCGCGTCGGCGCCGGCGGCTCGCTCTGTATTATCCCTCCCGCTTCATCCTTCCTCAAAATCCGCGGACTCGCCCCTTTCATGATCCCGCTCAACATCCCCAACACGTCTTGGTTCGTCGCTCCCATCATCTTCGCCGGCGGCGGTCCGCTCGGCGAGCCCTCCGTCGACGTCTCCCCGCGGTTCGCCGGCGCCCCGACGTTCGCGTTCGTCGCCTCACCATCATCCAGCACGCACACCCGTTCGCCGCGTTCCACTCGCACCACGCGTATCGCTCGCGCGTTCACCAGCTCTCGCTCCACGTTCGCGTCGACGCACACGAATTCTTCCGCGTTCAGCGCCGCGCGCGCCGCGCTCGAGCTCACCAGCACCCGATCTGGGCTCTTCAGTCCGATCAGAATCACCCCGAGCCGTCCGCCGCCCGCCGAGCGCGTCTCGACGACGTATCGCTGTTTCTTCGTCCCGTCCGCGCCGAGCGCGAGCTTGAACACGCGCTTGGCGTCCGCGGGGGCGGGCATCGCGCCGCGTTCGCGGACTCGACACGGCGCGGGCGGCGCGACGCGAAACCGCGCGCGCGGTCGCGGCGCGTCCTCGCGCGCGGCGCCGAACGACGCTCGATGCGCGCGTCGACGCGCCGCGGGCGCGGGCGCGGGCGCGCGCGCGACGAGGGACGCTCGCGGGACGCGGAGTGACGCGACGGGAGGTTGGCAGTCAACCGCCGGGGCGCGCGAGGCGGGCGACGAAGGAATCGAATGACAACTCGAGCTACTTCTTGCGCCTGACGGCTGGCTTGCGCTTCTGCGCCGGTTTACGCTTCGTCGCGGGCCTGCGAGCGGACGCGCCCGAGGCTTTGGAGGTCTCCGCGGCGCGCTTGCGCTTGGCGCCGACGGCGACGTCTTCGTCGTCGACGTCTTCGTCCTGGTCGAAGAGCGAACCGACGCCGAAATTCTCCATGCCGCCCATCGCGCTCGGGTCTTCGCGAAGCTGCACGAACTCGCGGTGTACGCTCTCGATCTTGGCCACGTCGGCGTTGACGGCGACGACGACGACGGTGCCGGCGCTCGAGACGACGCGCGCGTTGTACATCACGCCCTTCATGTCAACCTTGAGCGCGCGCGAGGACTCGGCGAGCCAACGACCCACGGCGCCGGTATCGCCGTCTAAATCCACCGCCTCTCCGGCGCCTTCGATCTCAAACAAAACCTTGGACTTACCGCCTAAATTCGCCGTCGCGACGAGCTCCACGGCTGTCGAAGACGACTCCGCCGCCGGCTTCGCCGCGAGCGCCTTCGCCGTCTTCCCTTCGCTCGCCTTCGCCGCGTCGCCCGTCTCCCTCGCCGTCGTCGTCCCCATCGCGTCCTCATCGCCACCACCGTCCCTCACCGCCGCCCTCGCCTCGTTCTCCTTCCCGTCGTCCGCGTCCACGATTCTCAAATCGTCGTCGCTCGACGAAGCCGCCGCCGCCGTCGCCGCCGCGCGCGTCCGCTCCGGCGACTTAAATTTCTCCACCCACGCCGGTTCGCTCTCGCTTCCCGATCCATCGTCGTCCGCGATCGTCGGCAGCGTCACCGTTCGTTTCTTCGTCGGCGTCGTCGTCGCCGTCTGTCGCGCGTCGCGTCGTCGTTTCGTTTCGTTGCGTCAGTCGGTCCGCCGCGTTTGAATTCCAGACAGCTCGTCGCGCGCGCGTCGCCATCCATCCATCCATCGTCGTCGCGTCGCGTCGCGTCGTCGTCGTCGCGCACCTCGATCGGACTCGCGACGGCGCGCAGCAGACTCGGTAACGGTTTAAACTCGTCGTCGTCGCTCGAGTCGTCGTTGATGACGATCATCGGCGCGAATCGATCGACCGCGCGCGTCGAAGAGTGACGCGATCGACTCGACGGCAATCATCGACGCGTCGCGCGTCGCGCGCGCGCGATGCCGCGCTTGGAGCTCGAGCGCGATGACGTGCGAATAACGCCGACGCGCGGGCTCGGGTTCGCGTGCGAGACGGTGTCGCCGAAGCGCGACGGCGAGGCGATGAAGTCGACGGAGGTTGGTTCGGTGCTGCTGTTGCACGGATTGAATTCGCACGCGACGAACCCGAACGCGCGCGCGATGGCGGTGGCGCTCGCGAAACGAGGGATGCGAGTGATATCGTTCGATCTGCCGGGACACGGGGCGTGCGAGAGCGATGGGGACGCGCGAGGGGTGTACGCGGGGAAGGAGGCGGCGTTGGCGCGGGCGCGAAGCGCGTTGGCGGCGACGGCGACGGAAAGATTCACGATCGTTGGATCGTCCATGGGAGGCGCGTTGGCGATATTTTGCGCGAATGCGATGCGCGGCGAGGAGGGACGCGCGGTCGAGCGCGTGGTGTTGATAAATCCGTTGATGAAGATGAAGATGGCGCTGCCGCGCGTCGCGTTGGCGGCGCTGCGACTGGCGAGCTACGCGGCGCCGCGGTTGGAGGTGTCGCCGAAACCGAGGGATAAGCTCGACGTGGACGAAGATCAGAGACCTGACTTTGACGACGAGGCGCAGGCGCAGTGCGACGCGGACGCGTTGAGCTGGGATAAAGGGGTGTCGTTGCGCACGGCGGTGGAGCTGTACGATTTAGTAGCGCACAACGCGGGAAATCGGCCGGAAGATTGCGGCATGGTGCGCTTGAGCTTCGAGACTCCCGTCTTACTCATCACGGGCGGACGCGACAACGTCATCTCGCCCGACACCGCCATCGATCGCGCGAAATTGGCCGTGCAAGCGGGTGGGAAGGCGGAGCACGTGCAGTTCGCGCTCGCCGGGCACTCGTTGACTTTGCAAAGTCGCAGAGAAGAAGTGTTCGATCTCGTCGCGAATTGGCGATGGAAGTGAGGTGAGGATGTAATGATAATATCGGCTATTTCTTGTACACGACGTCCATCGGCTAAGAGATCCTATACGACCGTTTTGTAAATGGTCAAAGACACGCCGAGTACGATGAGAATTAATATCGCGTCCATGCAAAATTTTCTCGTCGAGCGAATCTTCGTCACCGCCTCCTTCAACCGGGAGTTCGCCGTTCGCATGTCCGCGTTCACGGAATCGAGCTTATCTTCGATCGCATCCGTGATCGGTTGCTGACGGCGCATCTCCTCTTGCATCTCGCCCCCGATGTCCTTCAACACGCCCAAACCGCGCGAGATGACGTCCAAGCCTTTGTCTTGCTTGGCTTTCCGAGCTTCAAACTCTTGTCTAAACGCTTCGCTCGCCTCGCTTTGCTCCATGTTCAAGAACGGATTCGCACTCGATCCCGGATCGGCGTCGCTCGAGATGTTCACCACGGTCGACGTCCCCCCGAATCCCCCCGCCGGCTTTTTCTTTTGCGGCGGCAACCCGCGCGTGACGCCATCCGCCACCGCCTCGACTCGATCCTCCAAATTATCCACAATCTCCAACATCGCACGCACGTCATCCTCCGTCGTCCCCGCACTCTTCACCCTCGCGACCTTCCTCAGCTTCGGCAGCTCCCCGCGCAGATAATTCTTCCCTCGACGCACCTCCGCGTTGAGCGTCGCCACCGTCGCTCGATTTCGTTCGCTCTTCACCGCCGCCGCCTTTTCAATCAATTCTTCCAAAACCGTCTCCGAATTCGTCAGCATCGCCGCGAACGCATCGGTACCGCGTAATTTCGATATTCTCTCCTCCACCTGCGCCGTGGTCTCCGTTTTCGGGAGATAGGCGTCGTATCTATCGCCGTTCGCGCCACCTGGTCAGTCGTCGTCGTCGTCGTCGTCGTCGTCGTTCGTCTCCCTCTCGTCCGCCCCGCGTCCCACCGCCGCGCCTCTCCTCGTTCGACGACGCGCATCGCTCGCGTTTTCGCCCTCGCACGCACTTCTTCAACAGCGCGTCCGCGCGCGCGAGCAAATCTCCCGCCGACGCCATGCGCGCGCAAACGTCTTCCCGTCGTCGCGATTCCCGTTTTCCCGTCCCGTTTCCCCGTCGTCGCGCTCCCCCGTCGCCGCCGATCGACGCGCTCGACCGTCCGTCGTCGATCGACGCGTCCTCGACGTCGCGTCGCGCGTCGCGCGTCGCGCGGCGTCGCGTTTTGCCGTTCGAATCGGTTCGATTCGCAGCGCGTCGTCGTCAGGATCGCGCGCGATGTCGCGCGGCGCGCTCGAGTTCGCGCCCCATCACGCGCTGGGCGGCGGCGTCCTGCTCGGCCTGGCCGTGATCGGCAAGCTCGCGCTCACCGGGCGCGTGCTCGGCGTGAGCGGCGCGTTCAAGGGGCTCGTGCGGGGCGATCGCGCGCCGTGGCGCGTCGCCTTCGTCGGTGGTTTGCTCGCCGCGGGGGCGTGCGCGCGCGAACTCGGCGCGCTGGACGCGAGCGTGTCGACGGCGATGGTGAGCGGCGCGCGCGCGGCGTGCGCGGGGGCGCTGGTCGGCGTCGGCACGGCGATGGGACGGGGGTGCACGAGCGGGCACGGCATCGTCGGCAACTCGCGGCTGAGCGCGCGGAGCGCGGCGTACACGGTGACGTTCATGCTGGCGGGAGCGGTGACGGCGACGATGTTCGACACGAACGAGGCGCTGGGGGTGGACTCGACGCGATACACGCTCGGGCGAGGGGCGCGGAGCGCGGAGGCGGATGAATTCGGGCTGTGGGTAAAAGTCGGCGCGGCGAGCGCGTGCGCGTTCGCCGCGGCGTGGTTTTACATCGCGCGCGCGATCAAGACGGGGAGTGACGATGGGAAGGAGGGACCGAGCGCGGCGAAGCGACACGCGATCGACGTCGTCGTCGACGGCGCCGCTGGGTTTACGTTTGGCCTAGGGCTGGCGGTGAGCGGGATGATGTCGCCGGCCAAAGTGTCGGGATTTCTGAGCGTCACGCGAGCGTCTTTCGACCCTTCGTTGATGTTTGTCATGGGCGGCGCGATGGCGGTGACGATGATCGGCATGCGCGTCATCGGCGCGCACACCGGTCGCCGACCGGCGTGCTCGTACAACTCGTTCGACTTCTCGTCGAACACCAAAATCGATAAACCTCTGCTGTTGGGCGGCGTGTTATTCGGCGCGGGCTGGGGCTTGGCCGGCATTTGCCCCGGTCCCGCCATGGTGTCCTCCGTCGCGACGCCGAGCGCGGAAAACTTGATGTGGATCGCCTCCTTCATCGCGGGCATGTGGGCGCACGAACGCGCCGCCGGGTGATTCGTCGCGCGATTCGATCCCGTCGACGCTCGTCGTCGATCATTGTGTCAATAATATAATGTAATACTACCTTGTACCTCTGCTTTCAATATCACGAGCGCTCGTTCGCGTTGGCGTCCGCGTCCGTCGCCTTCGCGCGCCGCTCGCGCGACGCCGCGTCCGCGTTCTCGGAAAAATCTCGTCCAGACCTGACCCTGGAGCTGCGGCACAATCGCACGCGTCATGGCCTCCACCTCGTGCGCCTTTTCCGTCACCGCGCGTCCGCGCGCGACGAACAAATCCACCGCTCGCGGTAAACGCGTCGTTCGCGCCCGCGCGGCGGACGCCGAGGCCGCGCCGGCGGTGGATGTGAGCTCGACCGAGGTGCGATCGCGACGCCTCTTCGCCATCGTTTTCGCGCGCGCGACGCGAACGACGCGCGCGAGCGCGCGCGAAACGCGGCCGAGACGCGGATGCGATCGCGTCGCGTCGCGGGGGTCGACGACGCGGCGCGCGCGATCGGAGGCGCGATGAAAGAGACGCGGATATGCGAAAGTTATCCATAAAGACGACGAAGGCGCGCGGCGACGGGAGGACTGACGACGAAGGCGCGCGCGCGCGACGAACGCAGGTGAAGCAGTTCTACTACTGCGTCGCGAACGCCGATTTTATGCTCAACGATGAGAACAACGAGCACTTCCCGGAGATTTTGCGCGAACGACGACGATTCTTCAAGGAAAAGTCCAAGCCGCAAGACTTTTGGATCGTGCCGAACCCGGCGTTTTTGGACGCGATGCCGGACGTGAAGAAGAAGATTCGTCAGCCGTGCGTCGCGGTCGTCACCACGGACAAAGTTTGGAACGATTTCGTCAAGTTGCGCATGGATAGAGTGTACAAGGGCGGCGTCGAGGGCGCGGTGTGCGATATTTTGAAGAGCTCCGCCGCCATCGATCCGAACGCGTTCCCGGCGCCGACGAATTGGACCGCGCCGTACGCCAAGTACGCCGCGGGTTGGTGGAACGCCTTCGAGCCCAACGGTGGATTTTAATATTCTTCTCGGCATCACGACGCGTTTCCCGGCCGCTTAGCGTTTCATAGCCGTAGCGATTCTCGTTTCGATGTCATCGACGCCTCACCTCCACTAATCTTTTCACTCATCTTTCAATCGTGCGCACGCGCGCGCGGCGCCACTCCGAGTCGTCGCGCGCGGACGGTCGAACCCGTGAGCGATGATCGCATCGCGCGCGCGAATCGCCGTCGCCCCTCGACGCGCGCTCGCGTCCTCGCGCGCGCGTTCGCCCGCGCTCGCGTCGACGTCGTCGATGAAACTCTCGCGCGCGGCGACGCCGCGACGCGTCGCGGCGACGCCGCGCGCGGCGGTCGACGCCGAGCGCACGGTGCGCGAAATGTACGAGCGAATCAACGCTCGAGACGTCGACGGTGCGCTCGCGTGCGTGGATGAGAACGTGGTTTACGAGGATTTCAACTTTCCGGCGCCGTTTCGAGGCAAGGCGGCGGTGAAGAAGCTGTTCGAGGAGAGCTGCGAGGGCATACCGGACGATTTGACGTTCGTGATCGATGCGTCGACGTGCGGTGGGGACGCGGTGGGGCTGACGTGGCACGTGGAGCTGATGGGGGAGGCGTTTCCGAACGCGCGCGGGTGCTCGTTTTATCGCGTAGACGAGACGAACGGAAAGTTGGTCTACGCGCGGGATTGCGTGGAGTCGCCGTTGAAGCCGGGAGAGGCGAGTTTTGGGATCATACGGCTGGTGGCGCCGTTGGTGAAGAAACAAATCGCGGCGAAGAGGGGTGAGGGCGGCGGTGGAGACGGCGCCGTCGAGACGGCGAAATCCTCGTCTTCGGACGCGGGCGGAAACGCACTGGTGAGCGCGGCGTTTTGGCTCGCGGGCGCGGCGTACTGGTACGTCTTGTTATTGTCACCTTCGGATAATCCGATTCCGGGTGACCCGGCGTATGCGATTAAGCCCGAGACGCTGCAAGAAGTCATCGCGGAATCAACAGACTTCTTTTTCGTGCTTCCCGTGTTGAATAAGTTCGGGATTGACGCGTTAGGCACGGCGCCGGCGGTGCACCCCGTGTCTCTCGGTGTGTTCAACTTTGCGGAGGCATTCATTTTCATGCTACTCCCGCTGTACTTTATGGACAAACGGGGAAGAGATTTGCCTACGACGAAAATGTGGTCCATCGGTATGTTTCTTACGAACGCCGTGTTGTTACCGTACATGGCGATTCGCGCGGCGACGCCGGTTCGTGATTGGAACCCGGAGTCAAATGCGAACGTGGATGGCTGGCGCGAGACGCGATTGGGGGAAAAGGGCGTGATGAGTAAACTCTTTGGCGGTTTCGGACTCGCCGTCGGGCTTCTGTCAGTGTATTGGACTTTGTTTGAAGACCCCTCCGCGGGTGGGCTCAGCGAGCGGGCGGCGTACTTCAATAACCTGATGCACACCGATCGAGTCAGCGTGGCTTTTGTCGTAGATATCGCGCTTGTGTGCTGCTGGCAAGCTTACTTTATGAAATCTCTCGACAAGGACTCGGGCGCGCTCGCGTACATTCCGTATTGGGGATTATGCATTTGGCTGTTGATGTAGCTCGTTTAAAAAGAATTGTTTCGCGCTTTCGCGTATTGAATAACGGTACGATCAGAGCTCGGACTTTTTGCTCTTCTTCTTCTTTCTTCTGCGTTTTTTCGCCTTCTTGGCAGCCTCTTCTTTGAGCTTCGCCTCCTCCGCTAAGATGGCGTCGAGGCGCGCCTGCGTCTCGAGTTCCTCCTGCGCTCTCTGGGCGAGGTCCTCACGTGACAGCGCGGCCTCGCCTTCGACTTCCTCGCTCATAATATCGCTCAAATCGAATTCTTCCTCGACGATTTCTTCCTCGACGATTTCCTCCACCGTCTCTCCACCTTCGACCAGCTTCGGCATCTCTTGAAACCTCCACGTCTTCACCTTGCCGCCGAGAATGTCTGTACAAAAGTCTCGAACTGCAATCTCGTCGAAAGCGCCCTTGTGCGTGGCGTAACGCGACGTGCGCATCGCCAGTACAGTCACAGTGGGATAATCCACTGGATTGTTCACGTCGAAGACGCTCGAGAATGTGCGCTGCTTGGTCGGATCGACGATGGCGAAATGATACGGCTTGCCGTACAGCGCCTTGGCGACGGCGTGGATAATCTTCTTGTGCTCCGCGTTGTCGTCTTTGATGAACGCCACGACGCACAAACCACCTTTTGCCGCGCATTGTTCGTCGAGCGCCGCCGATGTATCCACGGTCATCGGCATCGAGACCAGTGCGTCCTTGTCGACGCCGATGACGTGGTCTCGAATCTGCTGCAACCACGAGTTGACGATGGGCGTCATCAACTGTTCGACGGGGTACTTTTGAACCGACATGCGCATGCCACCCTCTTCGTCGGAGTTTTTATCGGCTTCGCGATATACCACGACGAGCGCGGGTCGAGTCTTGATCTGGAACTGCTCCGTCAACGCCTCGCTGGTGTCCGACGTAACGCCGTAGATGAAATCTTTCTGCACCGCAGACATCAGGTGAAGCACCTTTCGAGACGTCTCATCGCTCTCATCGGCGAACAGCAATACTTTGGGCGCCATGGACGCGACGCCAAACAACGCGCTGTCGATGTTCTTAGCCGTGACAGGAATGGTGGTGTCGACGACGTTGTCGAGAAAGAATCGCCCGACGGCGTCGGGAGCAAAGCCTTCAATAGTCGCGACCGATGGCTTGAAAACGATCGGATCGCGATCGTCGTCTTCGTCATCGGTCGATGGGAACATGACCAATTCCGCACACTTATCTTTGGACTTGAACAATCCGAATTTCGTCACCAAAGCCCGTGCGGCTTCGTCGTCGTCTCGCGCGATGACTTCTCGGAAATCAAAGACGCCTTCGTACTCGTGGAAACTTTTGGGTAAGGCGTCGACGAGTTCGACGCACTCGTCGCTAGCCTTCGTGAACGCGACCACCTGAATACGCTTGTGATTCGACAGCACGTCGGTTTCGAAATCTTTCGCGAGCGCAGGCTTGAAAAGAGACGTCGAAAAGTCTTGTTTTTGCCCATCCTTTTTCGGCGTCGCGTCGATGGTTTCCATCTTCAACTCCACCTCCGGTCCGGCGTGCTCGGTCAAGAACTCCAAAACCACTTCGCGCTTCATCGACGCGCTCTCAAAGGGAATCGGCGTCGCAGAAACGTCGGTCGGGTACACGACGAGTCGCGCGTCCTCGGGAGCGCCGGGCAACTGCGGCGCGACGTCGCCCTCGTACACCGCCTCGATGAAGCGCACGCGACCCTCGAGAGCGTGAGAGATGGATTTCAACAACGCCGACGTCGACGGTTTGTTCGTCAATAAAACAGCGATCGGCAGCGTGACGTCGCCACCGAAAGCCGCGCGAATCGACGCCGCGCTCGCGAAGCGCTCGGCGTCCTCCGTCGCGCTCGCGCGATTCACCAAGTGCGTCGGCAACGCGTTTTCCGCGAACGCCGCGAACGCCTTCGCCCGCACGTCCCCAACCTGACCGTCTTCTCGCGAAATCGGATAATTCACCGGCATTTTCGCCGACCGCCGCGCGTCGTACGGATTCAACGTCGCGAACGTCGGGTACGCGCTCACCGCGGGAATCGTCGTCAACCGCGTCAGCCTCCCCAACCGCTCGAGATCGACCCCCTCCCTCGTCACGTCCAGGCTCCCGAAATTCACCCTCAATTTCTCCCCCGCCCCCCTCGCCGCCTTCTCGAACTCGCGCGACACCTCCCCGCAGATCGCGCACTTCTCCGAGCTCCCCGTGAACGACACCACCCACGGCTCGCGCGAGCGCGTCGCCAGCGTCTCGAACGCGTCCACGTCCAGCGTCACCACCGCGCCCTCGCCGCGCGCGCCGCGCGCCCTCGCCATCGCGAGCATCGTCACCACCGCCCCGAGCGCGCCTCGCGCGCCGCGCGCGCGTCCTCGCGTCGTTCGCTCGCGAGAACGCGCGAACATCTTTTTCCGAATCCAATCAATCGAATGGAATGGAATCGAATCGTTCGTTCGTTCGTTCGTTCGTTCGTTCGTTCGCGCGTTCGCGCTTCCCGCGTCGTGAATCTCCCGCGACGCACCGTCGCCGTTCGCCGTCGCCGTTCGCCGCGCCGCGCGAAGCCGCGAATGACGCGCGCGCGCGCCCATCCATCCATCGCGCCATCGTGCGCGCGCGCGTCGCGCGAGGTGCGCAC
>Ga0206682_10003209_pt1 | contig 14138 bp, 22 predicted proteins | sample M240m12015metaG_FD_155444 | JGI IMG/M metagenome (GOLD analysis project Ga0206682, IMG submission 155444) | Ammonia-oxidizing marine archaeal communities from Monterey Bay, California, United States - M2 40m 12015 | ecosystem: Environmental > Aquatic > Marine > Intertidal zone | place: USA... | reverse complement strand
TGTAGATCCTCGTAAGGCTATACAGCAAAATTTACATGATGCTCAGGCTGACGCACACTGGCAAGCAGTATGCGTACAGCAATTTTATAGGGACTTTAACGTCCAACCTCGTTAATTTAAGAACTGATTCGCAACTCTGTGGAAACTTCCAGCCTTAATTAATTTATCTAATTTTTTTAATGTAGTAGATGCTGACTGAGTTAGCATGGCTACTACTCCTAATGGATTCGCCATATTTTTCTCCTGTTATGTGGTAACCAATTGTACCTAACTGTCCTTTACTTTATCACTTAGTGAACTGTAAAGTATGTTACAGAATTGTTACAATATTGTTACAGTTTTATTTATCATCTGTAACATTATACTTGACAAGACATGAAATTATGCTATCATATATGAACATTAATTAAAAACCTTTAATAAAAAGGTTGACAATATCCAAAAAAATGCTATACTATATGTATATTAAATAAAAAGGTAGGAGTTTTTATGCAAGGTATTTACACACAAAATCAAAGCAAGGACAAAATTAGATCAGTAAATGGTTACTGGATTTCAACTGTTACTTGTTATAATGAAAACAATGACGATTCAGTCAATATTCAACTTACAAGTTTAGAAGCCATGTGGGTTAATCACGAAGAAAATGTAGATCATCCAGAAGGTTCAGACTACCCTGTAAGTGTTAATGTTCCTCATCTTAAGTTGATGAGAGAAAGAGTTGCTGATAGTATTTTAAACAGAACTGGCATAGACATTAGAAGTTATGATAGGGTTATCCATGCTACAACATCACCAGGTATAGATAAAGATGGTAATATCATGGACCATGCAGGTTCAAATTTAGTGAGGAATGTTTAATGAATCCTTGGAATATTATACAAAAACTGGAAACAGATAACAGCAGACTTTTTAAGGAGTCTGTTGTTGCTGATCATATTGCTGATGCAGATTTCAGACAGGGTTTACAATGGGCTCTTAATCCTTTAGTTACATTTGGCGTACAACAGGTTCCTGTTAGTGAGACAGATGGTAAAGGCATTACTAATGCAGACTTTTATGTACTTGCTGAAGGCTTGTATGAGAGAGAATTAACTGGACATGCGGCTAGAGACGCCATAATAGACTTATGCGAATTAGCAACAAACGAACAATGGAACGATTGGTATAGAAGAATACTACTAAAAGACCTTCGTTGTGGTGTTAGTGTTGGTACAGTCAATGGTGTACAAAAGGGTACTGTTCCAATATTTGGTTGTATGTTAGCACATGATGGTGCCAAGCATCCTAAAAAAATTAAAGGTGCTTGTTCAGTTGAATACAAATACGATGGCGTAAGAGTTATTGCTATTGTGCAAAAAGGTAGTGCTACATTATATTCACGTAATGGTAAAATACTTCCTAACTTTAACCTTATAGAAGATGCACTTAGTAAGCCTGAGTACAATGGATTAGTTTTTGATGGTGAAGTTATGTCAGAGGACTTTCAAACACTTATGAAGCAAGTACACAGGAAGTCTGGTGCAAATACTGAAGACGCATTTTTGGCACTATTTGATATGCTAACACTTGAAGAATTTGAAGCAGGGTATACGCCAATTACATCAGTTGAAAGACGTAAACGTATGATTGATACTGTTATTGAAGACAGTAAAATTAAAGTTGTTGATGCATTTAGTGTAGACTTTGATACTGAAGAAGGCCAAGCAGAGTTTGATAAACTTAACAAACATGCTCTTGCAGAAGGCTACGAAGGACTTATGATTAAGCCTGATAGTGAAGGGTACAAATGCAAACGTTCACATGCTTGGTTAAAGGTCAAACCTTTTATTGAAGTAACACTTAAAGTTGTATCATTAGAAGAAGGCACAGGCAAAAACGAAGGCATGTTAGGTGCTCTTGTAGTAGAGGGAGAAGATGATGGCAAGTTCTTCCATGTAAATGTTGGTAGTGGTCTTAGTGACGACATGCGTAAAGACGTTTGGGCGGCTCAGGATAAAGTTGTTGGACAACTTGTTGAAGTAAGAGCTGATGCGGCTACTATAGGGCAAGACAGCGACACTTGGAGCCTTAGGTTCCCAAGGTTTAAGACATTTAGAGGTTTTGAACTAGGAGAAAAAATATAATGTACGACAAACCAGAAAACGCACAACTATCAAGAAGGGAAAGAGTTTTACTTGACCCACTTGGTGCAAGTGAAAAAAGTCTTAATAAAAACAAAGACGATGAAAAGGAAGGTAGTTTCTATGGATACAAAGAAAAGTCTAGAAATTACGAACATGGATTGGACGACTAATGACTAGTAAACAAAAGAAACAAATTAATAATTTTATACAGTCTACATTAAAAATTGTAGGTTGTACATTTTTGTTTCTTGGAATGACTATGGCATTAGGCGTAAATCCTCACATGGAACTTACTTCTTACTTGCTGTTATTTGTTGGTACTATGATGATTATAATTCATAGTTATAGAGATAACGACCACATGTATTTACTGGTATCAAGTGCAGGGTTTGTACTTGTCGGTGGAGCATTCTTAGACACAGAAACAGCAATACAGATTGCAAACAACTATGGTATTGCACTAACCGAAGAGCAAGGTTGGTTTGCAAAATACGGTAAAGTGTTTGTAGAAATAATTAAGGCAATAACATAATGAAAATATATTTAAAAGAAACAAATAAAGTACATGACGGTATACAAAAAGTATACAGTTTTCCTAATGGCTACGGTGCAAGTGTTGTGAAGCACAGTTATAGTTACGGTGGTAAAGACGGAAAATGGGAATTAGCAGTTCTTAAAGGTAAAGATTTATGTTATGACACAGGCATTACATCAGATGTACTTGGACATTTAAATGATCCTGAAGTAGACGATTACTTAAGACAGATAGAAAAATTGGAGGTAATAAATGCCTAATTGGTGCAATAATCAAGTTAGAATGGGCGGACCTACTGTAGAAATAAAAAGAATTTGGGATATCCTAGAGGACGATAAAACAGATAATGGACTTTTATCTGCAATAGCACCCTTAGATGGTGGCTGGGAGTACAATGATGCAGTAAATAATTGGGGTACTAAATGGGATATAAAAGGTGATCATGGATTAGAGTTTGATGAGGGAGAGACTTATTCAGAAATATCTGGACACTTTGATAGTGCCTGGAGTCCTCCAACAGTAGCATTTCAGACTTGGTTAGACAATAATCCTGACTGTGATGCAGATTTATTATATTGTGAATTTTCAAATGATTTTATGGGAACACTAAATGCAGGTGACTTTACTATAAGCCAATGTAGTGTAAGTTGGCTACTAGGAGATGCTGTAGGTTCAGAACTGGAAGATGCATTTGGTATTGTTGAAATGAAAGAGGAACTATTAGAGTTTGAGCATGAAGAAGCATTAGAAGAACCACTAACTTTACAAGATCCAGAAACTGAGGTATAAATATTATTATGGGACAATATGACGAAGTAGTAGAAAGACAACGAGTCTTACTTGAAGCAGAAGAATGGGCAGACGGTGTCAAAGATTTACATACATTTGATACTAAAACTACAAACATGTGGTACGAAAAAAGACCAGATGATGGTAGAGTAATGGATGTCAGATATAATGATGGGCGTATTCAAAGGTCCCTTCTAGGTGATAGACCCAAAGGAACCAAATGTACCATTTGGTTTGGTGAGCGATTAACAGGCGATGACCTAATTAGTTCCTATACCCAACATACAAAAGGTTGACAAATCAATTTAAACAAGTATAATAAGATATGAGTAAAGATATGTACAATGACGAAGAATTTAATAGTCAAGTAGATGTCGAAGCCATATGTAAAAAACACAACATGGGCAGATATGATTTAATAGAATTTTCTGCTTTTGTGGCAAGACAATTAATGTAAGGCCACATGATGCCATGAAGCGAATTTTACAGGAAGATGACTTAGTTGCATTTAAGACACAGTTAGAGGAACGTAGAGTTACTGCAGAACTGTCAAGGCAATTAAGAAAAAGTTAATTGAGGAGCCCGTGTGGTATTTCGTAAACTGGGTTTGGGTAAAAAGGTGAGTGTAGTTGCTACTGTTCCCCATGGTAAATTCCCAAAGTGTACCGCTCCTCATACCTATTTATCAATAGGGGGTTAATAACCTCGGGCAGGGACAGGTTCACGAAGCAACACCAGTCCACAATTTATTACACGACGTGAGTGTAAAGTGTGAACCATCCCGCCAAATTTTATGCCCTGTTCGTCTAGTGGTTAGGACACATGGTTTTCATCCATGCAACAGGAGTTCGATTCTCCTACAGGGTACCATTCTTTTTAGTTAAATAAGATTATGTTCTACATATATACATCACATGACTTTTCAGGTAAGGGTAGAAGGGATAAGGATATTTTGTTATTAATGTCTGCTATTGAAGAGAACCAATTAGAATATAAAATTTTACCACAAGACTTATCTAATATAACATTTACAAAAGATGACTATGTGTATTTAAATATAGGTTCTGCTTTTATAGATACACTATTTGATCAGAAAACTAATCTTAAAAATGCTAAAATATTTCCTAATATAAAAGGTATTGCTGATACATATAATAAAGATGTTTGTAATAAAAAATGTTTATTAAATAATATTTCTATACCTAAAACATATTACTCTAAAGAAGAGATACAAGAGAAAGATTTACCATTGTTGTTTAAGCCAGTGAGTGGATCTTTAGGAAATCATATCAAACTTTGTGAAACTATACAAGAGATAGAAAATCAAATACAGTCTTTAATTGAAGATGATCATTTCAAAAATAAAAATTATATCTTACAAGAATTTATAAAAACAGGAAGTATGCCTATAAAGTACAGAGTAATATTTATAGGCCAGCAAATATTAGTATCATATAAAGCAGAGTCTAAACATGATAAAATTGTGTGTACATTAGGAGACGATTTAAATCCTATATTAGAAATAAATCCAGATAATCAGGATGTTTTAAATTTAGCAAGAAAATTTATAGATACAGTTGGTAAAGATTGTGATTTTGGTGCATTAGATATTATACAGGATCTAAAAGGACAATGCTATGTTTTAGAAAACAATGGTCCTACTAAACTATATAGAGCATCTCAAGGTTTGGGTATTAATCTTTATCAGTCAGTATTAGATTATATGTTGACAAAATAAATAAATCAGTTATAATAAATGGTGTATATAAGTATAAACGGAAGAATTGCGAAAAAGAAGCAAGTTGAAAACTTTGTATTTGATGTACTTGAATATCTAATGCCTAGATTAAAAAGAAATGTATGCATAGATGTAAATATAGTAAGACGATGCGATAATCATCATTACGCATTGTGTTTAGGAGATAAGAATAGTGCTGAAATAGAATTAGCACGTGGAAGTGGTGATACAACATTTACCTTAAATGAAATGATGTTGAACCTTGCACACGAACTAGTTCATGCCAAGCAGTTTATTAGAGGCGAATTACATCCTAATCTAAATAGATGGAAAAAATTAGATTATAGTAATACAGTTTATACTAGGCAACCTTGGGAAAAAGAAGCATACTTATTAGAAGATAAATTAATAAATAAATTTTGGAAATAAATGGCAATATATAAAAAAACAAGTTCAATAGTACCTACAAGAAAAACAACTTCTCAGGGTGCTGGTGGTAGAGGTCGAAGAGTTAAAGTCGGTATGTCTACAATGAACAAACATAAGAAAAGATCACACAAAAAGTATCGCGGACAAGGCAGATAATTAATAAATAGTTGTATGTTAGAACCTACAGATAAATGGCTATGCGAATTAGTTGAGCCTAAACATCCTGCTCTACATAAACCTGCGGATATAGATCCTTTTACTGCACCTGAAGATGCAGATTGGTCTAAAAGAGAAGTAGACATGTTTGAACTTATGCATAAGAGACATGGTATAGGTTTAGCAAGTCCTCAAATAGGTAATAGTTACAATATGTTCGTAATGAACCTACAAGGGTCTGGAGACGTAGGTGTATACAACCCAAAGATACTTGAAGTAAGTGATGAAACTGTTAATATGGAAGAAGGATGTTTAACATTTCCTCTATTATATTTTATGGTTACAAGACCTGCTAAAGTTAAAGTAAATTATACTTTATATGATGGCGTAACAGAAGTAGAAGATTGGTTAGAAGGTATCGATGCTAGATGTTTCCTACACGAGCATGAACATTTACAAGGTAAACTTTATCTAGAACATGCTAGTGAACTTAAATTGCAACGTGCGATGAAAAAAAGAGAAAAATACTTTAGGGAAATCGAAAGGGCAACTAGATAATGTTTTCTTATCCTTTTTGGGTAAATGATTTTGATAGAGTAAAAGATCACAGACTTACCCACCCAGAAGTAGCCAAAATATTTGAGCACCCTGTAGCATTTTGGTACGGTGCAAAAAAGAACAAGAATGCAAATAAAAATTTAGATAAGAGTATCAAACGATTACTTAAAAGAACACTTCCAGGTTTACCTTACTTTGTGCTTTACAATTTACCTAATAGAGACTTAGGCCACTATAGTAAGGGAGGTGCTTCTGATGCCACAGAGTATTTGTTATTTTTACAAGAGTTTTGTAAAGGTATTAAAAACCACAAACCAATTATTATATACGAACCTGATGCTTTACCACATACAACCTTAATGGATACTAAAGATTCTGACTTCAGAATTAATTTAATTAAAGAGGGTTTAGAAACAATAACGGAAGAAAGCGATGCTTATGTTTATGTAGATATAGGACATAGCAATTGGTTAGACCCTAAAGATGCCGCAGAATTGATCACAAGGGTCTCTAATGACCGTGTAAGAGGGTTTAGTGTTAATGTTAGTAACTATAGATCAACAAAAGAAAGTATGGAATGGGCATTAAAAATATGCGAATACAACGATAATTGGCATTTTGTTATAGATACAAGTCGCAATGGTAATGGTCCTCACGGTAATGATTGGTGTAATCCACCTGGTAGATTAGTAGGAGAACGTCCTACATGTGATACAGGTGAAGAGAAATGTGATGCATTCTTATGGATTAAGATACCAGGAGAATCAGATGGTAAGGGTAATGGTGGTCCCAGAGCTGGAAAGTTTTGGCCTGAAATGGCTACAGAATTAGTTAAGGATATTAACTAACTCCAGAAGGATCAGTAACGTCAACAGTATCTGGACTAGGCTCTATCTCATGATCTGCTCTTGGTGAATTTAATTCTGCTTCTAAATAATTTTTAGCACCTTGTAAGTAACTATGTGCCTTTACTATTTTTGCTTGCCACCAATGAGGGAAGTCTGAATCAGGAAGTTCCTTTAACATCTTATGTAAATCAATTGCATTTTTACCTATAAGATATAATTCTTTAGATATCATGCCTCTTTCATTATCAATATGCCCTACAGCAACTTTCTTAGTATCACCTTCACCTGTATCAGATTTATAATCAACACCCGGCTCACCGTCTTCGTTCATTATTCCTGCTAATTGTTGTAATCTATCTATTTCGTTCATATTAGTATTTATCACAAATAGACTCTAAATCTACCAACAATTTCTTAAATTGTCGTTGTTCTTTAAAAACTTCCTGATTATGTCTTAGCCTATCCATACATCTTTCACTGTTTAAAATATCTTCTAATTCCTGCAATGGCATATTCCCTATTATATCTAGAAGCTCTATACTTTGTTTTACATTTTTATAATAATCATGAGGGTCCTTTTGTATGCCAAACAAATCATCAAAGCCTCTATATCCCATTTGTTGTAATACTAATTCAGCTCTTGGGATACCTAAATTTATAAATGGCATTCCGTATACAAAATTTTTATATGTTTTTTCAGTAAAAAATATTCTGTCAGATGTATGTAATGCCTCAGGTTGCCAAAAATCTAAACTAACGTGAGTCTCATGTGGCAAGTTAATACCACCATGTAATATTACATCATCTTCAAAACTCCATTCTAAACTTCCTTCTATAGAATTAGGTATTATTTTTTTGTTATACTCTTTAAATTTTTCTTTGTGATTTTCTAATGTTACACCTTCGTCTAAATAATTAAAGTAATCTAAAAATCTAATATCGTGTTCCTCAAAATCTTTTGTTGCATGCCAACTATAATAAGATTTGTCTATAAATCCTTTTTTATACATTATAATATGGAATAATTTTCTAAGCCTTCTTCCGTTCTTTTTATAACTAATAAAATGTTTCTTTAATTTTCTAGGAGTAATAGGCCTATAGATAAAATCTAATCCAGGTGTTTCGTGCTGTGTACCTTTTAGATCTAATAATAATTCTATGTATATATTATACATTAGTTCAAATCCTTGACAGGAGAAGCAAGTATGTCTAATATTATAATCTGTTACAAAGTTTTCTATAGAATTTTGTCCTGTAAATACAATGATATCTAAAGGATCAACATCCAATGCTTCTAATTTATCTATTAGAGTGTAATATTTGTCGTCAACAAATTCTTCTATGCAAGTATCTATAATTATTTTATTACTTTTATGTTTTTTATAATATGTTACTGCTTCTTGTACATCTTCTATTGGAACATGGTGTACAGTATTTGTATGGATAAAAATTAATGTTGGTTGTGTGGAGTCATCAACCATATTTATAGGCAAAGAAATGCCTTTATTATTATAATATCTAAGATAGCCTAATAGGGATTTTTCTTGTACTTGATCTAACGAAGAATAAAATTTATCTAAAATATTAATCATGCTAGTATTTATAATACTAGATTTTAATTTGTTTTAGTATAGGCCTGCTAGTTTTTTAAGATCTTCCATTGCAGAGTCTAATGCCTTACCGACTATAGCATTTTCTTGTTCTTCTATGCTTTCCATTTCTGCTGGATATTGTTTGTCGTCCATGGTACCTATAACTTCGTCTATGAAATTTTCTATTGCATCAAAATCTTCCATGGTGTCTTTTTTGTCTAAGCCTCTTAAAGAACAAAATTCTTCCCATTCAGCCATTAAAAGACTACCAGCATTTTTACTAGTGTCTCCTAATACTCCAGCGGCTTCTTCCCACTTCTGGTCTGCTACAAGATTCATTGCTTCTTCTTTTCTTGAAGGTTCCATGTCAGGATCAAAACTTTCTGAACACCCACAACTTGCACATGCTTTTAGTTTATGTCTCTTTTCACCGCACTTAGGACAAGCATCTTCTTCTATTGATTCTTCCATTTCAGGCTCTTCAGGCTCTTCATCTATAAGTCCTGCATTAGCAAGAATATCTCTTGCGCCATCATCTAATGCCCAAACAGGAGGATTTTCTTCTTCATCTTTCCAAGCATCTATGATTGCTTTTTCTATGTCATTTGTTTTATCAGCAACGTCAGACACCTTACCGTAGAATTCATCTGCTTGATCCATTGCCATGTCTTTGACTTTACCCTCGTCCATGTCATCTTCTTCTATGTTGTATTCTGATCTAATGTCATCTAATTCAACACTTTCTAATGAACTTGTTTCAGGATCAAACTCTCTGTCGTCTCCTGCTTCTAGTTCCATATTTTTTAGTGAATGCTTAACCAAATCCATTACAAAACCTTTATCTTCTGCTTCTAGATCTGTTATGCCACCGTCTCTCATACCATCTAAAATTTTATTAAGTTTAGTACTAACTGCTAGGCCGTTTTCGTCTGGCATAATTCTTTCGTTTATTTCTGATAGTAAGGCTACTGGTGATTTGAGTAATTCTTTAACATACATTTCCTTTTTGGCATCCATATCATTTACATCTGCACCTTCTGGGAATCTGTTTGCAATACTTAATTTAGAAGAACTTTTGCTAACTTCAGCAAAGTTGACATCTTTAACTGATACTTGGTCCTCAAACTCTATAGGAGCACCTTCAGTTACTTCTAATCCTGCTAGTTGTTTAATTATGTTTAGATCTTCACTCATCTTTTCACCTACTAATTTATTATAAACAAGATCAAATACTTGTTCGTTATAGTTTTTAAACTGTTTAGAAAATACTTCTTTAGCAGACTCTTTGTCAGGACTATTTTTTATAGCATTTCTAAATGCAGTGGCACTAGCCACTTCTCCTTCTATTTCTATGTTATCTACAGGATAAAGATATCCTCTAACTTTCATTGGAAGTGGTTCGTCTCCTATAGTATTTATCATCTGATAGTACTTTGGCCTATGCTTACCAGTCTCTTTATCTGGGTTTACAGTCATATCTAAGCCTGTCTCTGGGTCTATATTATTTAAAGGAAATCTTGTACCTATATCTTTTTTTCCTACTGCAAATATTACCATAGTTTCTTCATGATTAAACTGATCATAGAATGTGTGCAAATATGGCTGTCTTGCAAATAATACTTTATCAGAATCTATACCCTGCGACTGTGCTATTATTTGTTTTTCTTTGAAATTAAAAGGTGAGCCTTCTTCCGTTTTATCTGATGTTCCTATGTAAACTTCAGCATCTGGAAATTGCGATTTTAAATGATCATAAACAGCCAAATGATGATTTAACATCGGCTGGAACCTACCAGGATATATTACTACCTTTTTCATACTACTATTTATCAGTATGGACGCCAGAGACTTAGTTCCCCTATTTCAATATGTTGAGGTTGTTTTATAGCCCATGCTATTGCATCTGCACATTCCTTTGCAGTGAGCATACTTGCTGTGTCATGTACCTTTTTAGTCATATCTGTTTTAACATACCCAGGATTTACATTAATCATTCTGCACTTTCTATCCGTCTTAAACATTAGCAAGAATGCTTGATGGCTTAATGCCGCCTTTGATGCAGAATATCCTGTGGTATTTCCACTTAGGCCTGGATATTTGGATAAACTAGATATATTCACTATTGTTTTAGTCTCATCGTCTTTCCACATATCAAATACAGTATTAAGCAATTCTATTTGATAATACCCTTTCCATGCATTGTTTATAAACACATCACAGTCTTTAACTGATCTAGCAATTAAACGATGTTTTTCTGATATATTAAATCCATTACTTCTGCTAAAGCCTTCTACCTGATGATCAACATCAAATATATCATATAATTCTTTGCCTATTCCTCTACTATGTCCAGTAATTGCTATCTTCATATTTTATTCCTATAATGTGCCAGCGATCTTCTTCACCAAAATTTAATGCTGAATGATATTGTGTAGTATTCACTTCATAAATTTTACCACAATCAAAATGATATAATGTTGGATTTTTATTATTTCTATCCTCACCAAAAAATATCATATATGCTTGATCATTTGTAACTATTGGTATGTGGCACCTTATGTTTGTGACACCTTGTTGTCCGTCTTTATGTATAGAATATGTAGCATGTGGTGGCATCTTCATTGCTCTCCATCTATAATATTGTTTGTTTTGTTTTATTAGTTTGTGTATATTTGTTCCTATTAAGGATTTGTTAATTTCACTATAGAGTTTTTCTCTGTATGGCAAGTCTAAAATAGAACCTACACTACACGTCCAGTCATCATTGCCTTCTATTGATGTTAGACTAATCTGAGTAAGATCATGTAAATTATGCTCATCTATAACTCTTAATAACTCCCCAAATAAAGTATCTTTATATTGATGTGTACTTAATTCCTTTACATACATAATACTATTTAATTACCTGTTTAATCATATCCTCAATATTAGGACCTGTATATTCATGTGTTACTTCTGGCCTATTGTCATATGGCTCAAAGTCTAAAACATCTTCCATACACAATACTTCACCTTTATATTTTTTAAGTAACTCTATTAATTGTTCGTATCTAAAAATTAAAGTTTCCCCACACCATAAAAACTCATATTTACTAATGTCTTCATGAGTACTTCTATTATCTCTTCTCCATTCTTTTGTCTTCTTTGCCAATGCTAAACTATTAATTTGCTCAGTTGTATTTCTTCTATAACAATATACTACTTTATCACATTTACTAAGCATATCATTTAATATCTTATCAGCAACCTCTTTAGGTGCTCTTCTATAAATGTGATAAGGATCTATTTTACTAATACTATTTTCTGTATTTTTCCATACTTCATATTGGTTCAAAATAAACGACGACACACTTCCGTTCCAATTTGCTGTAGCAGGATTAAAAATTTCAAAGAAGTTATAATTAAGACTATATCTTTTTCGTAATTTTTTATAAATGGACATGGAACCACTTCTAGGTGTTGCTATTAATATAACTTTCATATATCTAATCCTAAATTATCTGGTAGTTCTTCTCCATTACAGAAAAATTTAGAAGTATATTTATATTTCCATTTGTCTGATGCAAAGTCCTCATAATATACGGTCTCACCTGGAAATCTATTTTGTAAGCCGTCTAATCTTTGTACGTCTATCTCAATACGTCTTAATTGATCTCTTATTTCTTGTTCTGTAGTATTAACATGTACCTCTTTAAAGTCCTCATACGGCGCCCAATATGATGTATTATCAGCAGTGATCATACTTTTTAAATGGTCTAATGTATTTTTTCTATACAGGTAATATATTTTATCTGCTGTACCGTAAACTAAGTTTTCGTAAAACTCTAAGGATTCTCTAGCCTTAGGCATGTGTATAAAATCTCTTGTAAATATTTTTGCACAACAATCACCATGACTCCATATTCTTAAACTTTCGTCTATAGTTTTAGGATGTTTAAACCTTTTACCTAATAGTTCTCTACTAGGATTATCGTTTACTACAAATAACTCCCCTACATGTTTTACTTTATATTGCTTTGCTAATACTCTTGAATAAAAGGAACTACCGCTTCTTGGTATTGTGATAAGTGCGATTCTCATAGCACTATTTATTTTTTAGATTTTGTCTTCTTCTTCTTTTTAGGCTTCTTTAACAAGTGTTGTTGTGAACCTTCTGGTGCCGACCATAGTTTATCCATTTGAAACATAGCACCATACTCTTTTATTTTTACTTTTAAATTGCTTGAACCTTTATGAATTCTATGATATGTATTTTTTGGTATGAAAACTGAATCGCCTTCTTTGAGTTCTTTGGGTAATTGGTTATCCATTTGTAATTTCCAGCCTTTACCTTCTATTACTTTAACTAGACGATCTTGCCTGTCTCTGTGCCATACAAGTTCTTCTGATTCCACAGACTCTGAGAACTCTCTTAGAAATGAGTTGTCTGTTAATTGTTTTTGGGAATATGGGTTTACCACCATTTGCCACCTTTTACTAGACCGTATCTTGGAAGTCTACATGCCCAGTAACCGGCTTTCATTTTGTCGTTTTTCTTTTCGCAATTATGTCTTGCGGCAAATGATTTTGCTCTTTTCTTGTTTCCTGATTTTGTTTTTAATCCTGCATCACCAAAAGATATTTTTTTAACTCTGCCTGTTTTAGGATTCTTAACATATACTTTGTACTTCTTGCCACCACCTGATTGTCTTGTAGGCTTGTTAAGTTTTACATCTTTACCATTGTACTCTGCTTCGTTTACGGCTTCAGAAGCCATTACCTTATTCTTTTTAAGTTTTGCTTGGTAACTAGGTGTAGATTTTGCTAAATCTTTTTTTCTACCTTTAGCAATTTTTTGTCCCATTGGCGTTTGGTAACCATATTTCATTGGATACTTAGGATCTGTTGAATGCCACATCTCACCCTTTCTAATGAACTCTCTTTCAACTCCGCCAATTTCAACCTTTTGTATCTCTGTTGCTTCGCCGTCTATTTTAGGTCTGCCTCTAACTGCTTCGGCGTGCATTGCCGCCATATGTTTTTTATATTTTGCACTACCTTTCTTGTGTGGTGATTTGCCATCGAACAAACGAGGATCTCTATTGTCACTTGCAAAATTACCTATAGTAGGAGACTTTTTATCACCAACTTTTATTCCTGGTGAAAATACGCCTGCTTTAACATTAGGTGATCTTTTTCCGTCTCTATCTACAACATCTACTGTGCCTTTATCTAGATCTACTTTAGTGACAACATATTCCTTGCCATCTAATGATACAATATCGCCGGTTGCATGTAAATTTTTTCGTTTACTGGATTGTCCGCCTGGTGCTACTGGATCGTAACTATGCTTATCAAAAATACCTTCACCTATTTGCGTTTCATCCA
>Ga0206682_10003208_pt1 | contig 14139 bp, 11 predicted proteins | sample M240m12015metaG_FD_155444 | JGI IMG/M metagenome (GOLD analysis project Ga0206682, IMG submission 155444) | Ammonia-oxidizing marine archaeal communities from Monterey Bay, California, United States - M2 40m 12015 | ecosystem: Environmental > Aquatic > Marine > Intertidal zone | place: USA... | reverse complement strand
TTTCCTCTAATTTATGTTTATTATACACATGATTAATAGAATACATTAGTTTCGCCGGATGCAAATTGTTAATGTAATCAATAACAACTTGTTTCGCAACAAACTTTTTTTCTGGTCTCAATTCTCCCATATAAATTTTATGCAAATTAAACATATGAATTTTAAAATTATATGGATATTCCTTCACCCTTTTCTGTTTCTTAATATAACATTCAATATAGTATTGATATAAAGTTTCTGTAAAATTATGCAAATTATTTCTTAAAACTCTAAACTCATCTTTATATTCGGAATAATATTGCAAAAAATCTTTGACTAACCCATTTTGTCTTAAATAATAATAATGAAATTGTATTTTTGGCGTATTACCCTTTAACATTTTAATTTTTTCATAGTTTTTAGACCGGATTTTCATTCTTTCACCAGATTGATTATACACTATAATCCCATGTATTTTATAATCCAACGCATCATCATTGAAATAACTTCTTACTCTTTCCCAACTATCTCCAAATTGTTTTTGAATATCACCATATGTATATCTTTTTACACTTTGAACATTGTTTAAAGAAATATTTTCCATTTTTTCGACCAATTGTTCATTATTTTCATTTATAATTATACGATATGTTGCGACTAAATATAATTTTATTGTAATGATTGGTATAACAATTCTATTTTCTGGATGTTGTAGTACAAAACTATATATAATTGATGGATCCATATAACTAAATTCCAATCCACAATTATTCATTGCGTCTAAAAACATATAACGAAATGTTTTTTTTGAATTAACATTATATTTACATTTTGCTCCAATATTACTTTTTGTAGCAATATTCCAATCATCTATAGTTTTATCCCAAAAAACATTAATCATTGTTCCTTCAACAAATTCTTCAAAATAACATTCCGAAATATTATTTTCATTTACAAATGTATCAAAATACATAGATTTTGGCGGAGCCATACATAAAATATTCTGATCTTCGTCTGTTATAACCGACCTCAGTAATCCCAATGTTTTAATATTTGTTTTATCTATTTTTTCTTTACGATATTTTATTACATTATAATTCCCAAATTGTCTTACTGTAAAATCAATATTTTGAGATAAATCTTCTGAATCTATTACTCTTAATGGAGTGTAAGTAGGCATCTAAACATTATAAATAGTTAGTCTTTATATTTATTAAATATATAGTATAAAAAATAATTTATAATTTCTTCTATAAATATAAGTAATGTCAAAAACTAGTAAACAAGATTTAATATTTTTAGAATTAGGACAAATTATTCAAATAAATGCAAGTGAAAACTTGAAAATTCATGAGAAAATATTTATTATAGATTATTTAGATAAAGAAAAAATAGATTTAGTACAGCAAGATGATTTATCTAGCATTACCTTAAATATTGTAGACGGAAATATAACAGATGAAACAATTGAAAGTATATTTATTTTGGATAATCCAACAGAAAAAGGTTATGCTCGACAAAATGATCTAGTTCCGGGGAACTGGATTAGTATATATTTTGATTCAGAAACTCCACTAGTTATTAATGGTTTTATAAATGACATAGATGAGGATATGATTGAAATCGCAACTTATCCTGATAAAGAAACTATCTACATTGATTTTGAGTATAAGGGTATACCAAAAGATTTAAATATAGTAAATATTCAGCATATAGAAAAACCTGGAACAAAAAAATCTTCTATCCCCGAAGATGAAGAACCTATTATTGATATTGAAAAAACAGATAAAACAATAATCTCTCCAGATATAGATCCCGATGATATAGATGACGATTTAGAATTAGATTTAGAATTAGATTTAGATACTGAAGAACAAACAGAAAAGATAAATGAAGCATTTATTGATTTAGAAGATATAGAAATTTTAGACGAAGACTTAGGAGAAATAACCGAACAAGTTAATGTATCTGAACAAGAAAAACGATTTAGTGTTGAAATGCAAACAGAAGATTTATTAGATGAACTTCTTGCATCTATACCTTCCAATGAGAGAACTCCTTCACATCTCAACAAAATACATACATTAATTGAAAGATTTAAACAATTACGAAAGAAATTTTCAAAATTTAATAAAGAAGGTAATGCTGAACATATTTTAAAAAAAGGGGGCGATCATAAACCATTAGTAGAAAATTTTAAACAATTTAATAAAAAATTAGAATGGATTATACCGGTTATTAAAAATAACAAAAATTTATATGATAAAGAACACAGTAAGGATGACGATGATGCAGATAATAATATTAATATATTACCTATTGATTTTGCATTAAATGATGAATTTCAACTTATTTATGAATATTTACGCAATAATATCCCTGATGGTCAAAATAAATATAAATTTCTTTATCAAAATTTAAAACCATATTTAACCCCTCATATTGAACCTACTGACTTAACAAATATAATTAAAATTAAGGATGTAGAAACTAATTTTGAAGTTTTACTTGATAATGTAGCCGACTTTTACTCTACCACAATGTCATCAAGTGATGATTTATTTAATAAAACAAATGTTACAATTCAACAAAATAGATTTATAATGCAACGATTAAATACAGGATTAACTCATCTTGTAAATCCAGATCCTCAAAACAAAAAAAGCGTTTTATATTTAGATAAGTTAACAAGTAACGATGAGTTATACCTCAAGGGATTTTTTACACTTCCTAATGCAGTAATTAAGTATTCAAAAATAGGATTGCCTCAAACAACTATTTATCATAAAGCACAATTGAATCAAATAAATTTTTCTTATTTTAAAATACTTAATTATTTTACAAACTTTAAAAAAAGAACTATTAATGAGGGTGAATTAAATATTAGCAAAAAGAAAATAATAGATAATTTCAATACATCAACCTATATAGATTTTGAGGAATTAAGAAGATATGATGATAGAGCGGATGAAGATGAAATTTATGAACAATTTTTAGACCAACTAGTTCCGAAAACAAAAGAATTATTTCATGCATATAAAAATAATATTAAATCTGGTGTTTCTTTTTATAAAGTAATGGAACAATTAGAGCCGTTTTTAATATACGAGGACGATATTACATTTAAACAATATCATGAAATAATGGATTTTATTAATGATGAAATAAATAAAATAAAAAAAAAATTAGTTATAAATAAAAATAAATTTACAAAATACTTATCAAATCACCAAAATTATGAAAGTTATACAATATTAGTAGGATTATTAAATAAATTTAATCTAAAAGAAAATGAAATTTTCTCACAGGATGGATATAATATAAGTCAGGAGATGCAAACGGATGTTTCTATCAAAAAAATTATAGATGTGGACTGTGGTAGAACATATTTAAATGCATTATCTATGGAACAATTAAGTTTTGTTCAACCAATAGATATTGATAGTAGTATTCAGGAAGAAATAGATGGAGTGAATACGGCTCTAGAAATGGGATCATCTGCAGAATGTGACCCTATTACTCTTGCAAAAAAATATAATGATATTGAAGAATTAGAACGCGATAGTCGTCAAGATATAGAAGTTTTCTTTGATAGAAAATATGATAATACTCCATATGATATAGGTCATGCGTGGCGTGATGAATATGCTGATATAGATGATGAACCTGAACAACAAATAATAAAATTAGCAGAATTCCTTATGAAAAATAATGGTTTAAATGAAGAAAAAGCACACCGAGATGCATCTGCTATGATATTAGGTGCTAAAATGGTACATAATGGGGATTTCGCCATATTAGATCTAGGAGACATGGATTATAAATATTATATTCGTCAAGAAGATAAATGGAAACTTGATAAATCAAAAGAAGGAGAATCTATTGAAAAACTGAATTTTTGTAATTTAAAAGATAGTTGTATAAAAATAAATAAACAATGTGTTGGATTAGATGAAAGTAAGAAAATGTTACAACAAAACTTTTTATCTGAAGTAACATCGAAATTAGAAGAACAAATACGTATGTCTATATCTGAATTAAAAATAACGATAGAAAATAATTTTAAAAAATCATTTCAAAACATTAATAGATTAAAAAATTTAAAAACTCGAGAATCTATTCAACGAGATTTTGTACAACTCAAAATAGCATCACAATTGGATATTGAAGATATTGTCGTGTCACCTTATGCAACTCTTAGAGATACTATTTTATCACAAAGCGATTTAGTTGAAAAATTTAATAATATTGAAATATTTATTGAAAAATTTTGCCGAGAGTATGATTTAAATAATAGCGATGAAAGTTCATTTTGGTATTATTGTGTAGATACAAATACTAAATTATTACCTACTTTTTATCAAACATTAGCATCGTCTATTCAACATGGTAATTATCAAGATGTATTAGAAATGATATGTGATGAGAGAGGCCAACTTAGCGATGATAATGGAAAAATTATTGATAAACATAGTGGTTACATTATTAAATTTCGCGAGTTTGATGATAGCGAAGGTTATGATGAGAGTGGATATAAAAAGGTTTCAAGAGATATTATGTTAGAGAATATAGATATTCAAAGTTTTAAATATGCAAATGTAAAAGATACAACTTTTGGTTACCAAACACGTTTGGCTCAACACGTAAAAAGTTTATTATTAGCATTTGATAAAAAATTGCAAATAGATAGTGAAACTGAACATCCCTTTATGGTTCGATTAACTATTGATAGTTTAAATAAAAATTTAATGGACGAAAACAAATATAAAGAACTTGCGGAGAGAAAAAAGAAAAAGGGCAAAAAAGTTAAACCATATGAATATAAGCATGATCAAGTATTGCTAAAATCAGTTGGAGCAGCCTATATTATTGGTGTCCAATGTGCGATGCCGAATATTGTTTCTGATGTTAGTTTTTCTATTTGTATTAAATCATTTAATGGTTTTCCATTGAATGGTAATAGCGATTTAGGGTTTATTAATTATTTTAATTGTGTATTATTGCATTTAAGGCGAGGTAAAGACCGGCCATGGTTAGTATTACCTAAAGCAAATAAATCCAATTTTCAAGATAAAGTTGATAAGTTAAATGAGGAATTACGAAATTTTATCACAGAAAGAATAATAAACATTGATTATGTTGTCGAAAAATTACAACAAAAACGATCGTGGAATATGGATAATCGTGAAATAGAATTTTTACCTGAAACTTTTGATGTTCAAGAGTGGAGTAATTATTTACCACCTCTTTCCTCAATTAGTGTAAGTGATTTGCAGAATATTGGAGAGAATTATGAAAAATTATTAATTGCAGATATACAATCTGGTAGTGTTGAACAATTTTATAGATTATGGAATTTATATGGAAATATTGTTAAAAATTGTTTTTCTATTTTAGAATCTGTACAAAAAGCAGTAAATAACGAACCAATGTTGCTTGCTAGTATGAGTAATATACCGTTTCTTGAAAATGCTTGTTGTAATGAAGGACATGCTAGCACATATCTTTATTTTACCAATAAAGAAAAGTCTATAGAAAAATTCAATGATCGAATTAGAGTAACAAGTGAAATATATGATAAATATTCAAAACTTATTATACCTTCTATGCTTACTTTTAATAATGATACAAAAATTGTGTTTCCAAAAATTAGTCCAACTTTTAATGAGGGGGTTATTTATCTTGCTTTTATGAAGTATTGTCAGTTTAACAGTGGTGTTATTTTAGATGAAGACTTACAACGATTGTGTGTAAAAAACTCAGCATCGTATCGTTCATCAGATAGTTTGGAGAGAAAAATAGATATTATGAAAAGTGAAGGATTAAATTATTCACAAGATACATTAAAGGCGCTAATTCATAATATTTCTAGAAAAAATATAATTAACTTTGATATTGATCCTTCAATAGTAACAGAAAAGATGAATTTAGAACTAATATCTGAATATTTAAAAGATAAATCTCAAATAGATTTACATCACCCTGAAATTATAGATATGATTCATGAGTTAATAGACCGTTTTAATATTTCATATAAAAAAGAGGGTTCCTCCAAACAACAAATAGACGAGTTTAATGCTCGCATTAATAAATGGAATGAAGAAATGTCTGTTCAAATTACAGAAAAAATGCATCAACATGGAGAATTAAAAAGAAATTTAAAAGATCTAATTGTAAATTTTTCAATGCAAAGTGAAAAAGTAACTAAAAAATCTCAAAAAAGAGGGGAGAGATTTATTTTAAATTGGAAATTAGTAGGTGAAGAAATTTATATGTATCAAGATGACGAAACTAATTTTGCAATATTTAATATTTTAAAACAAATGTCAAAAGACATAATAACCAGTTTCCCAAATATTATTTTAAATAAAGTTAAAAAACATACAGTTCCTGCTCATTGGAAATTAAGTCAGAGACATGTAAGTGATGTTAATAAAATTATGGAAAAAGATTATGATTATTTTAAAAAATATTATGGTGATAAAAATATTAACGCAGTATTAGGGTATGTATTAAAACACAATAAAGATTTATTAATGATTATGGACGCAATACCATTTTATTCTAAAATAATGAGCGAAGAATCTAAAGATAGTATATTTAATGGAAAAATGATTAAAAACATAGGTTATTTCTTATTTCTATCATCTATTATGTTATATTTAGAAGCGTTCGATACTGAATTAGAATTTGATATGGATGAAGACATAGACAAAAAAGAAACGAATGCAGATGAACTAGTTTTACGAGGTGAAAAAGAAGAGTTAGAGAAAATTTCATGCAATTTAATATCAAATTATTTGAAAATGTTAGAATCTTATAAAAAGATGTTAAATATTACACCAGAAGAGGTAACTAAAAATGTTTTAAAATCCAAAGAAAAAGAAAAAGCAAAGATAACCGCAAATTTTAGAGATTTAGCAGATGAAGAAAGAAAGGTTGAAAATATAATGAAGAATCATAGTTTAGGAGATTGGGGGGTTGGTCAGACTCGTGCTATTTTTGAATATGATGAAAATCAATACGACAAAGAGAGAGAAGATATGGAAAAAACGGCACTTATGGAATTAAAAATGGGAATAAGAGATGAAGTAACGGAATTCAGTAGTCAAATATATCAAATAAATATGATGGACAGCGATGCATATGAATATATGGAACAGGGTGCTGTTCAGGATCAAATAAATTCTGAGATATATAATTTATCTGCTATAGCAGAAGATGGAGAAGAAATGGGTGATGCTGTTGATTATATGTAATCAAAAATATTTTTAGTTTTATGAACTTTTTTGAAAAGTTATCAAAAATATTTTTAGTTTTATGAACTTTTTTGAAAAGTTATCAAAAATATTTTTAGTTTTATGAACTTTTTTGAAAAGTTCTTTTATTTAGTAAAAACTTTTTATTTAAAAAACTTATCTATATATAATTTATTATGTACCGTGCTTTTATACGTAAAAATATAACTTCAACTGCAATAATTCTATTTATTATTGTATTTGCAGTAATTCAATATTTGGAACCAGCATTTTTATATGAAAAAGATGGGGCTTTAAGACAATTTGGATTAGGTTCTAGCAAAAAAACAATTATTCCAATTTGGTTCTTAACACTAATATTAGCAATGATGTGTTATTTAGTTGTTCTCTACTACTTAGCAGCACCTAAACTTAAATTTTAAATTATATTTTAATATTCTAAAAATATAATTTTATTTTTATTATAATACCAATAATATTTAATATCCTAATTTCCATTTTTGTTTTTTCTTTTCTTTTTTCGGTTTACTAAATGCTTTATCAAGTTTTCCAGAAAGTTCATCCACACTTCTGTTACATTTCATCGACATAATATAACTATGTGAATTTAATATTACTAAAACTCCTGTTAGCATAAACCATATAAATTTAGAAATACTATTTTTGATAGTAACTAAATTATAAAGGTCTGGAATGAATCTTTTATAGTCTGGACTTAAAATAGAATTTTGAGCCGCTCCCATTTTTTCAAGAAAAACAAAGAAATTTGACGGAGTCATTTCATTTATCATAAGAGATGGATCCTCGTAAACAGTCTTAAGAAGTTTATTATTACTATCTGTTTTTAAAATATTCATAAATGTTGGTTTAATATTCATAAAAGGTAAACTAACAAAACCATACCCTAATGTATTTGAAAAAGGTGCTTTAAATCCTGGAAAAAACATGAGAATTAGAATTAGTGTCCCAAAAATAAAAAGATAAGGAATAAATGTATAATACATTGCTCTTAGCGTTTGTGGTGTGCCGCCACATTTTATTTTTGCATTTTGCACATTAATATATGTTTGTATAGAGACAATTGTTGCTAAATAAACAACTGTACATGCCATTGCTATTCCCGAACTTCTAGAATTAAATCTATCAGCAATTAAGTATTTAATTATAAAATATGCGATTGTGGCTACAGAGAAAAATATAATTGATGAAGAGATAGATACCATATAGATATTGTGTATAATTTTTTTTAAGATTTTAGTTTTATTATTTATATGAATGTACAACACTTTAGACCTAGTTTAACAGAACCGGGTGTTAAATATTTTTTAGGAGAAACTTTAAAAAAATGTCACGAACAAAGGAGTGAAGTTGATTATTATATGTTGAATTTAGGGTTATTAGGTGTTTTTACAGCATTTATCGCTGTCTATTTGATTTATAAATATAAAACTCGCCCTACAGAAAAGGAAAGAGAAAAGTTAAAAAAATTAAAAAGAGATTATTTTTTAACAAAAGTTCGTAAAATGCAAGTAGATAAGACTAAAGAGTTAAACCAAAATATAACAAATCTTCCTAGTTTTGAAAGTCCATTTGAAGTATTGCATAAAAAATTTTATCAAACATAATATAAATGAGTTATGAACAATATTTAGAAGCATATAATAATTTTTGGGAATTAAAAGATAAATATGATAGAAAAAGAAGAAAAACTCTAAAAACATTAAAAAAAAAGTATCCTAGAAATACACCAGTTATAAAGGAAGAATTGGCAAAATTTGATGGTAAACGTAGATGTGCTAATTGTAATAAAACTGGGGGAACACTTTTTGAAATTACAGAGACACATCTAAGGGCTAAATGTAATGCTGACAAAAAATGTTTACTCGATATTAATATCAAAAAACCGAATCATATTAACCTAGTAGATTCAATAAGGGAAGAAGTAAATATTATTAGTGATATAAAACAACAAATTATGGAATACAAATTAGATCTTCTTTTTCAAACACAAAGTGAAGATATTGTATTAAAAGAGTTTAGAAGATTAAAAGAACTATTAGATGAACATATTAGAGCAAAAGATCTTTTTCAAGAATTCTATGATAAACAAAATAAAATTGTTAAACTTGAAACAGAAGGTGAAACTGAAGATGACAATTCGACAGTATTTAAACTTAAACAAGAATTAATTACAGAAAAACAAAAACAGTTAAACCAACTTGTAAGTGAATTTAAAAAAAACATGAAAGAATATAAAAAAGAAGACCATAAACCAATTTTAATTAATTCTATAGAGATTTATAAAAATACAATTTTACCTTTGCAAGAAGAAATAAGGAACTTGAAATATGACCATATTGAAATAGAAAAACAAGAAAGTAAAAGTCAAAGAGGTTCTTTAAAAATAATGCCAAAATATATTATTCATAAAACAAAAGAAAGTATTGAAAATCATATGACATATGACGAATTTAAGATAATAAAAAATAAAAAATAAAACAACATTATATAGATGAAATTTATAAGTGTACCAGTATTTATTTTAAGTTTAGCAATAGGGATATTTGTAGTGTATATATCACAACCACCTACACAAGTAATTTATGTGTACCCCAATCCTGAAAATGAAGATAGAGTATTGTTTAAAGATAAGGCTGATAATTGTTTTCGATTTACATCAAAGGAAGTTAAGTGCCCCAACGATGATAAACAAATAAGATCATACAACATACAATAATTATATTTACTTATTATATATGAATTTGACTCGATTGATATATAGTGATGTTGGTAGATATATAATTTCTATATTATTAGGTTTAGGATTAGCAACTTTATTTAGAAAAGTATGTAATGAACGAAATTGTATTGTTTTTAGGGGGCCAGCATTAAATAAAGTTAAGGGACAAGTTTTTAAATTTAATGATAAATGTTACCAGTTTGATGAAAAAATAGCAAATTGTGATGATACAAAAAAAATAGTAAATTTTGCGTAAATTAGATTATATACCTTATCTAATATAATGTATATAATGGCTAGTGAGATATCAGCATTACCAAATGAAGCACAAAAGTCTAATAATGTGGTCATGAACGTGACAGATAAAGTTGAAGCAAATGTTGCTAGTATGCAAAAATCTGGACCCACAGAATTAAGTCAGGAATCAATACATCAAATTGTACAGGGTTTACAACAGGCACAAGGCGGAACAAGCCTTCCTTCTAGAGATATTCCTTCAAATAATCAACAACATATAGTTCAAGATCAGGAAGTAAAACCTAATTTTGTTCCAGAAGCAGAGAATAATCAATATATAGAAGAAGAATCAACAACTATGGAAAATATGTTAAAAGAAAACCAAGAAAGGAAAAATAAAGTAGATCGTTTAGATAGTTTATATGAAGAATTACAGACACCTCTTTTAACGAGCGTTTTATTTTTTGTATTCCAGTTGCCTTATTTTCAGAAAAATCTTATAAAATATGCTCCTTCTCTTTTTACTAGAAATGGAAACTATAATTTTACTGGATACATGGTAAAAACCCTCATGTTTGGTGTATCAGTATATGGCTTAACTAAATTAACCAGAACCTTATCTGATATTTGATTTATATATATATAAAATGTATTTGTATATATATATATATATGTCTATTGATAAAAAAAAGTTGCGCGCGGCTGTAAATAAAATGAAAAGAGAGGCAGTAACAAGTCATAAATTATGGAATCCTCTTAAAAATTCATTTGTAAAACTTTTTAGATTACAAAATATTACTTTAGAATTAATAAGAGAACCAATATATAATTTCTGGATAGTTTTTAAAGATATAAGAAACTGGAGTGAAGTAAGTGAACTTGCTGATATCGTAAATAGATATTTATCAGATGTTGTTGGGGAAGATATTTTAACAGAAGATTCATTTAATTTATATGAAAAAGCCCATCCACCAAGATTGAATGAAAGTGAAAGTGAAAGTGAAGATGAGTTACCCTTGAATATGGCGGGTGTAACAACTGCTGCTACTTCTGCGGCACGTGAATATAGGGGAGAAACAAAATCTTCCATTTCACCAGGTATTGATCCTTATATGGCAGATTTATTAAGGCAAGCAAGAGAATATGATCTTAGAAAGTATGCAGAACAAAGAGAAAGAAATAATCCAGCAAATATGTTAAGACAGACTTCCCTATCAGAACATCCAGACCCTAAAGAAGCAGAAGTATTAACTGCTTTGTTGGGTTCAGATGAATATCCTAATCCCCAAAATGTCGAAGACATTGAACATATAATGTCAGAACATTTAGTGAACTCAAAGGAATCAGAACGATGGGATAGGGCTGCAAAATTGGCAAAAAGAAAAAGATATGAAAAGGAAGGTCGATTAGATGAACTTGAAGGAGGAAAAAGAAAAACTCGCAAAAGAAAGACCTTTTTAAGAAAAAGGTCACAAAAACGAAAGAAAAGAAAACGAAGAAAAACACGCAAACGAAAAAAAAGAAAATTAAACAAACGAACCCTAAGAAGACCTTTTTCAAAAAAAGGTCGCAAAAACAAAAGAAAAACTCGTAAAAAAAATAAAAGAAAATTAAACAAAAGATCCTACAAAAGGTCCCGCCGAAAAAGAGGTGGTGATTTACCCCTTTGTGCATCTTTTGTACCTGGTGGATATGATAATGTTTACTCCACACATGGAGGTATTTTTTCAGGATATATTAAATCAGATAATGACTGTCAGCAAAGGCGAGGAGCAAATTTTTTATGTAATGCTGCTAAGATTGCTGCAGATCCTGAACAATATCAACGTAGAAATCTATCAGCAAAAGGTAGATTATATTTTACAAATGAACGAAGACATAAAAATCTCAAATCGTCTTGTAAATTAGGACAATGTTGTGAAAAAGAATAAAGTCGAATTTATTTCATTATTTTTTTAGTATCTAATTCTTAAGTAATAAAATAAAATAATTTAAAATATATATGTTTCAAAAATTATTAACAAAACATTTTGGTTTTTCAAATAATAATTTGAGTCTTATTTTAAAAGCAACACTTCTTCTTTTTATTTCAATTGCCGGTAATTTCTTAGCAGAAACATTAGGATGTAAAACACAATTTTATTTGGAAAATATGTATGTTAAACATATTTTAATTTTATTTATGATTTATTTTACAATTGATTTTACACAGGGAGAAATTGTAAATCCTATTGTTAATATTAAAAAAGCAATTATTATTTGGGTAATTTTTCATCTTTTTACACATTTAGATATAATCCCAACCGTTATCGTTCTTCTAATATTTATGGTTTTATTTTTTATTTCAAATTATTTGATTTATCTTAAAAAAATTGGTAAAGATGGTTCTAAGTTAGATAAAATATTGAAGAAAACTGAATCTGTTTTATACATTTTAACATTAACTATAATTATTGGAGGATTTTTTTATTATTATTTAGAAAAAAAAAATGAATATGGGAAAAAATTTAATCTTTTAGAATTTATTTTTGGTGTGAAGAAATGTAAAAGTATGAAATAAATAGTTTGTAATTAGTTTAAAATTATATTTTAACTTATATTTTTTTTTTATAATGCAAAAAATATCAGTAATTATTCCTACTTATAATAGATTTAAGTATCTATTAAATGCACTAGCAAGTGTTAGAAATCAGACATATAAAAACATTGAAATTATTATTGTAAATGATTGTTCAACACAAGAAGAGTATTACAATCATAAATTTGAAGGATGTATAGTAATGAATTTAGATAAAAATTCAAAAGCACGTTTTGGTCATGCATCTCCTGGAGGGTTTCAACGTTCTATGGGTATGAAAATAGCAAGTGGAGAATATATTGCATTTTTAGACGACGATGATTATTGGTTACCAGATAAATTGGAGAAGCAACTTACTGCAATGCTTACTAGTCGTTGTTTAATTAGTTGTACAGATGGTCTAATTGGTAATGGAGCATACGATAAAACAAAAAGATACACTCTTTACAATAAGGAGAGATATCAGGGAACTATTAAAAATATTTTTACCAATAAAGGTAAATCTGAATTAATGAAATATGGATTCCCTGCAATATGGAATGAAGAATTTTTAAAAGTTCATAATTGTGCTATTGCCTCTAGTATAATGATTCATAGAAGTATAATGGATAAAATAGGTTATTTTAGTAATCAATTATGGGCTCCAGATTATGATTATTGGTTAAGAGCAATTAAGCATAGTGATTTAATGTATGTGGACGAGCCTTTGATGTATTTTGATGTAGGTCATGGCGATGGTCAAAATTATTAAATTTACGTATTTATTATACATTTTTATTAATAAAATAATGTATAATGGTAAACGTTGTTAGTTTTTGTTTATATGGCAGTCATTCTACTTATATTTTAGGTATGAAAGAAAATATTAAACTTGCCAAAGAGTTTTACCCACACTGGAAGGTATATATTTATTATAATAAGACAGTACCTGAAAAATATATTAAAGAATATAAAGAATTAGGGGCTGTTTGTAATTTGTGTGAAAATGTAGGAAAAAATAAAATGAATTGGGAAGGGATGTTTTGGAGATGGATGCCTTTGGATGACCCTGAAGTGGAGGTTTGGGTATCTAGAGATGCCGATTCACGATTAAGTGAAAGAGAATCAAAAATTGTAAATGAATTTATTGAATCAGGTAAAACCCTACATTGTATTAGGGACCATAGATGCCATTATAATTATATTATGGGTGGTATGTTTGGTATAAATAATAAACTTTTTCATGAGAAATATAAATTTAAAAAAGTTAAAGATATAATTAAAGAAAATTATCGATATTACCGAGAAAGACCATATAATGTAGATCAAATTTTTTTAAATGATAAATTGTGGAGTTTATTAAAAAA
>Ga0206682_10003206_pt1 | contig 14143 bp, 23 predicted proteins | sample M240m12015metaG_FD_155444 | JGI IMG/M metagenome (GOLD analysis project Ga0206682, IMG submission 155444) | Ammonia-oxidizing marine archaeal communities from Monterey Bay, California, United States - M2 40m 12015 | ecosystem: Environmental > Aquatic > Marine > Intertidal zone | place: USA... | reverse complement strand
ACGATGTACCGCGAGTTTTATATTGCGACTACGAGAACAGTCGCACGAACGTGACCAAGTTTCTAAAGCGTTGTGTGAGTTCGTTCGGTGACGCTGGTGATCGCTTCACAATCTTCGCTCCCTTCGACGAAGAGGACGAGATGAACCTTCGCACGCAAGAAGGCCGAGCTCTACTGCAAAGATGGATCGCCTACACGCGCCCAGATATAATTGTGATCGACACAATACGAAGCGCCTTTCCGGGGCTCGAAGAAAACTCAAGCGAAGAGTGGTCGGGCATCAATCAGCTATGCCTCAAGCTGCGCAACGCTGGCATCACAGTCATCATGGTGCACCACTCGAACAAGCCAAGCGAAAGCACGGGTAGCTCTGGGCGAGAAGCTGGAAGTTCCAATCAGTTGACGGTGCTGGAAACACAGATAAAGATAACTCAAGTCTTCGCCGATAAGGCTACGGCCCAAGCAAAGGCTGGGCTGTATGACGGTGACTTGTTCGACATACCCATGTCGGCGTTGAGCAGCCCACCTATTATCACCAACGACGAACGCATCGAGGTCTGCACCGAGCTACGCTACGGGAAGGTACGAGAGTACACAGACATGCACGAGCCTGTCATGTATCTGGGCTTCTCTGGTCACAAAGAGACCGAGGACTTACGCATAGTCGCCAAGCAAACGCCGAAGCAATTGGCGTGCACACTTGCGCGCGAATGGGTTGATGCGGATGGAGTGACAAGGGCGGCTCTGAGCGACATGGAGATTTGCACATCGAGCAAAGTGAACAAGCCTCTTAGCGTTGTGAAGGAGTGGACCGCTCCGATACGAGCGATGGATCACGGCGCCAGAATTGCAGCGATGAAATAAAAAACCCCCGCCGTAGTTAATACCTAGCGGCGGGGGAGTTAATCAAAGTTAGTATGGGAGGATCACTTTGATGCTGTCATCATGCGACACGTAGACAACTAAAACAAGCCGTAGACTAAACTTTTTTTGACGTAGAACTTTCGATAAACTCGCGTCGCGCTTAACGTCTTCTCCGTCTTCACGAAGCAACCAATTCCATTGGTGGCTTCGTTCGCCTTCGTCAACTACGCTTTAGCGAGTTTATCGTCTTCGACAAAAATGTCAATACTAAAGGTGGTGTTTTCGTTGTGTCTTAGACGCACCCCTGATATATTCCCTTTAAAACAGGGCATCGAAGTTGGCAAAAAAGATTTCTTTGAGCGATGAACAGGAGAAATGGTTGGCGAAAAGCCACCACCTCTACAGTCATCAAGAGTTGGCAGACCAGATCGGCTGCTGCGTGGACACCCTCAAGCGCATACTCATGCGCAGAGACTTACAGTTCTTTCCCGGCGCAAAGTATCAGTCGCGTGCGGCGATACCTACATGGTCACGGCCCTGTCAAAACTGCGGTTGCACAAAGCTACGTCCAAAGTTCCAGTACAGGTGCAACACATGCCACGAGCGCGAAGAGGACGATGATTTTTTTGACCTGAGCTCATGTGCTGGCAGCCACAAATTCACCACCAAAAATCAAACACGATCAAACTTAGGGGCTTAGCATATGGGCAATCCGCAAAAAGCAAAAGGCGACGCATACGAGCGTGACCTAGCTAAGTATTTCAATGAGCGCATCTACAAAGAAGAACGTTGTAGTCGTGCGCCTCTGTCGGGTGGTGGTCGCATCGGCATCGGCGTAGGTGGCGCTGACCTTTTGGGCACGCCGGAAATCTTTATCGAAGCGAAGCGCGTAGAGCGACTAAACTTCCGAGACGCTATGGCTCAAGCCGAGCGCAACATAATTCAAACACACGCCCCGGAAGTTCCCGTTGTCATCACAAGGCGCAGCCGGGAGACCATCGAGGACAGCCTTGTAGTCATGCGTCTGAAAGATTGGGAGCTCATGTACGGCGCTTACTTAAAGGCTACGGCGCACATGAGGGACGACACCTTACATAAGCCTGATTAAACATAAGTTACACACTCACCAGTACGTTCAAAAACAAAACCTCACTCACTTGGACGTATTAAAATTATGGCTATCGTGGAAGTTCTCGCACTGGCGGGGGCGGTAACAAAAATATCATCTAGCATTTCTTCTGCTGTCAAGGCGGGTAAAGACGTACACAGTGTCTTGCCTGCCTTCGGAAAGCTGGCTGACTTAGAGGCTCAGATAAACCTAGCCGAGAGCGGCAAGCACAAAGGGTTTCTAGGGCGGCTCACTTCATCAGAGGCAGAGGGCTACGAGATTGCATCGGCCAAGATGGCGCACAAGAAAGCGCAAGACGAACTCAAGTCTACGTGCAGACTTTTTGGGCCACCGGGTATGTGGGACTTGGTAGTAAAAGAGCAGGCTGCCGCACGCGTCCGTAAGCGTAAAGCGCTTGAAGAGGAAGCCGACCGACGTGACAAACTCTTTATGAGGTTGGGCATCGGCGCAGGCGTCATCATTTTTATTTGCGGTGCGGCTCTCATGTTCTGGGGCGCGGCTTGGTTAGCAGACGGAGTTGTGTGACCTCGAACCCCTGAGGGGGTTCGCTGTCACGTTAAGCGAAGACGCGTAAGGAAGTATGAATGATGGGCCTAGAACACATAATCACATTAGCCGTAGCTCTCGTGGGTAGCGCTGGCTTCTGGTCCTTCATTTCGATGCGGGAGAAAAACAAACGTGAAGCAAGCGCCGAGTATCAAGACACATTGAAGCATCAAGTATCTCGTCTCTCCGACCGTCTCGACAGGAAGACTGAGCAAATAGAAGAACTACTACAGGAGATAGGTCGCTTACGCGCAGACCTGTCAGCCGCCCAAGTGACCATCAATCACTTAGAAAACTTGTTGCGCAGCAAGTGAACCCCGGAGAAAATATTTATAGAGGACGAGCGGGAGAGTTTCTAGCCGCGTTCATACTCGAACAGCATGGCCTACGCACCACGCACGTAGACCTACCGGGCGACGACCTGTGGTGTTCGCACCCACGCGGTCACTTGATACGGGTGCAAGTTAAGTCTGCGTCCAGAGCCTTACTCCCCAAAGACAGGAACATTGTTCGCTACAATTTCAAGGTCGGTAGGAAGCACCCCTACAACGGCGTCTTCATCATCGCCGCAATGGACCTCAAGCTGTGCCTCGCGCGCACATGGGACGACATACCCCCATCCACATATAAAGTGGACCCAATAGCTTTCACAAAGGACGCACAGTCCGCGTCCATCAAAAAGGAATTTGACCTATGACCGTCGAACACAAGGGCATCATAGTCCATTGCAGCGCTACGCGCCCAGAATGGATGACTAAGAACAGCGCCACCGAACAGATGAAAGAGATCGACCGCTGGCATCGGGAAGAACGCAAGTGGCGTATGATCGGCTACCACTACGTCGTATCGCGCACGGGCGACATCGTTCAAGGACGACCGCTCGGTGACAGTGGCGCCCACGCCAAGGGCCACAACTCTGACATCGGCATCTGTCTCATCGGTGGCTTCGGCTCCGACGCCGACGACTTAGCCACCGAACACTACACCGCAGAGCAATTGGCTGCGCTCTACAAACTCATCTCTGATCTACGCGGCCAGTACGGCATCCCCCTCAAAAAGGTGATCGGTCATAACAGAGTAAGCTCAAAAGCCTGCCCCGGCTTCCGCGTTCAAAAATGGTTGGGCGGCGAAGACTTGTCACGTAACCGGGCCGTAGAACGCACCGCCCCGGCACAATCCAAGACGGTCAAAGCATCCGCCGCAACCGTAGCTGCTTCGGCTGGCTCTGCCGTTGCCTCACTATCATCCTTAGACACAACTTCTCAGTACATCGTGCTCGGTTTTGCTGGCCTAACAATTCTTCTCGGCCTCTACATAATGAAAGAGCGTCTGACTGCATGGGCTAGTGGGTGGCGATAAATGGGAAAGCTACAACTGTACGGCCTAGTAGTCGCTACGTTTCTTTTAGGACTTGTTGGCATCTACTCCGCTGGCATTTCGCGCGGACAAGAAAAGATCAGGCGAAAGATCGACGAAAAGCGATTGGACAACCTTCAAGTACACAAGGACGTAGACGATGAAATTGACACTCTTAATGATACTTCTCTCGCTGACCGCGCTAACCAGTGGGTGCGCAAAGATTAGCGGCGATAGCTACTGCGACATCACCAGCCCGTTGTTCTTCGAGAGCGAGCGAACGATTGATTGGCTGATCGAAAATGATCGAGGTCTACTCTCTGACATCATGGTGTCTAACGAAACGTTCGAACGCGTATGCGACACAGACTTGTAAACATATACTATATATAGTACCCCTGCTTTGCGGGGGGAATATATAGTGCCAGAAGAACGACTGCTTGTGCGAGCCTACACTCGCAAGCTACTAGACCTAGAGATAGCATCTACGGGTTATTCAAGAGACATTTCAGACGATCACGAACCTTTAGTGAACTACGTTCGTTCCACCTCAAACCGTCGTTCTTTTTGTTTGCAATGCATCGCCGCGTCTATGGATGCGGAGCCCGTGACGCCAAGCTACATCGTTAATCAGCTTGGCGTAAGCAGAAACGCCGTCGATACGATGATCCAAGAATGTGAAAGCAACGGATGGATAGTCGTGGACAGGGATGAACGCGAGTTCAGAACCATGTACTCTGCTGATCTGATGGTAAAAGCCTACATGGAATACGCAGAATGGGTTTCCGAAACCTCGACAAGACTTGGCTTTGCAGACATTCAAGCCTCATTAAGACTTTTAAAAAGCATGACCAAGTAGCTTAGCAACGACACGCTGAACAGCTTTGCGTTGTTTTATCTACACATCCTATATATTTTTTTCTGTTAGAAAGGCGTTTGATAACATCGCCTTACATCATATAGGTAGGTAATCATGTTTAAAAATACACAACTCCCCTTGACAGGACAGGTGCGGATACGCAACTATAGTCCAGTAAGTAATGATGCTTACAATCAACTTAGAAAAGACGGAGACACCATGACAAACGACAGCTTGCGATTTGAAATCGCCCGGCTGGATGCGAAAGTAGACCTAATACTTAACCATATAATGAATACAAATATAAACGGAGCATCCAATACTAATAACAATGTAACAAGCGTAAGCACTGGCGAGATTGCCCTGCTACGAGGAATGACAGTCAAACAACACTGCGCACTCCAACTTGTAGAATGCGGCTTGCGCAACCAAGACATCGCGCAAGTTCTAAACGTGGCAGAGAACACAGTGAAACAACACGTGCGCTCAATATGCAAGCAGATGGGCGTAAAGAACAGAGCGCAAGCCGCTACTGTAGCGCACGACATCTTCGCCAACATAGACCCGACCGAATACGAGCGCCTGTCTGGCGGCATCCCGCTGACATGGGCCTCTCAACTTCAACCCAACGTAGATGATAAATACTACCCCCTCTACGCACCGACAAGAAAGGAAGGCTAATGCCAATATTTTCTTTAAGCACACGCGACGACCGCTCTAAAGTCTTCTACGCAGAGGGAAGCGTGTCAGGCAAGCGCGTTCGCCGTAGTCTTGAAACCAAAGATAAAACGATTGCGCGTACTCGCCTCAATGAATTTGAGCTCGGCGTAATCAACGGGACGATCAAGCTCAGCGATCCTGTCGGGTCACGTAAGGTTCTATTCTCGACGGTCGCACGTAACTTCGCACGTTCTCCACGAACAGGCAGCGGTCGCACCACCTTGGGCGCTGTTGAAAAACTGATCGACTACTTCGGTGACATGCAAGTAAAGTACATAACCGAAAGTGAGATCGACGACTTCATCGAACAGGTGCACCTATCTAAGGGCAACAGCAACTCAACGATCCGTCGAGAGCTCAACACCCTACAGTCGATCCTAAACTTTTCGGCGGCACGCAACGAGCGCGACTACATCAAGGTAGTCAAGCCGCCGGAAGACCCGCACAAGCACGACACATTTACGGACGAAGAGATGGATATACTATTCCCCGCCTTGCATCCTGACGTGCATCGCATCTGCATCTTCTTGCGTTACACAGGCTGTCGCCCTGTCGAAGCGGCGGGTCTTCTCTACGAGGACATAGACTTTGAGAACAACAAGGTCGTGCTTCGGTCGATCAAAGGGCGCAGCGGCAAGACACGTGAGCGGATAATTCCGTTGCACGAGAAAGCTCTAGCCGCTATCCCTACTGCATCCCCCCAATTCGAGGGGCATGTATTCAAACTAAACGGCCAACCAATAAAGCACCATTGGACGCTGCCATCATACTTCCGAGAGGCAAGAGAGCGCGTCCTTCCTAAATGTGACAAAGGCATGTACGCCCTACGTCACACATTTGCCACTACGCTTGCGCGCAAAGGCGCACCAGCTAGTGTGATCGGCTACCTTCTGGGCCACACCGATCTCAAGATGGTCATGCGTTACATGAACACAACGTATGACGATCACATCAAGGCCATCTCCGCACTTAACTAGCGGTGACAGCCACAGCCACGTAAGACACAACTAAACACAACTTGTAGCATTAACGTTAAAAAACATGACGTTACATACATGGGCCGCAGTAGCTCAGTGGTAGAGCACTCCCTTGGTAAGGGTGAGGTCGGGGGTTCGATCCCCCCCTACAGCACCATTAGTTGTTTCTTACGTGTAATCGGGCGTATGCCCATAACGTAATGCACACACCCTGTTCAAGGTGTGTGCCACACAGAAAGCAACTAATAAAATGAACGTACAACCATTATACTTTGAAGGTGAAGCAGTAGTAACTAACGTCATAGGTGCAGGCGCATCCTTTGTCGTAACCGAACACGGAGACGCTTACGTCCCTCGTTCCCTGACCAAAGCATACAACTTATCCATTGGCGATAAGTTCCAAGCGCGCGTCCGTCGTAACCACAAAGATTACGAAGGTTCATGCACCTTCACAGTGATAGACTTAATCACAACTCCCACATCCTCTACATCGGTGACGCCACAGGATCACGACGACACCTACGAGGACGACGAACCAACGCCGTGGCATAAACTATCATTCGAAGAGCGGTGGGAAAGCATAGAAGCGTTGTGCGATAGCACACCAATGTTCACGGCCACTCAACTCATACACGACTTGGGTCTCGAAGGCTGCGAAAAGACTTACGATCACGTCGCAGACTACCTTTACTCCCTGACCCACGGCAAAAGCCCGCGCCTCTGGAACGTAACGGTGCAGCAAAACGAAGAGCGCTTTCAAGACGAGAGTGAGCCGCCAGAACTACCTACGTATTTCTACGACGGTTACATGATCGACCCATCAAAACGGTTCGAAGTTTCTGTCTGAACCGCGTCCGCGGCTGGCACGCCCCAAGACGTTGAGCTTGGGGCGCCGCCAATCAAAACTCAATCACCTTTGAGTAATTCAAAAGAGCGGGTGATCTTAGACGTAGTGGTTGTAGCACCTACGAACTTGGAACGAACGCGCTCAAGCAGCGCGTCCTTCCATTCTTTATTTTTCAACGACAGCACAAGGCCGAGCACCAGCATATCGCTGTCGCTCATGTCGCCTTTGATCCCGCACCGCACGTAGCCATCGCTGTCTACGCTGAGTGCGGGCGCCTTCTCCGTCACGTAAAGACGTTTGCGAACGTATTTTATCTCTGCTTCTTCCATATTTTCCTCGTGAAATTATTGTGGCAGACGCCCCGACCATGTATAAATTGTGAGCGGGGCGTTACTTTAAACAGGTTGTTTATTGGTTGAAGCGCTACCAAATTGCGCCACAGTTTCGAACGCATCATCGCGCCCCGCACGATCACTCAAAAACTTTACCTGTCTTGATGTACGCATACACAATTTTGCGGTCGCCTTTGGTCTCGATCTTGTGCAAATAACCTTGCTTGTTCAGCATGGCGAGATAGTTCGCCAACCTGTGCGCGTTGCAATCCATGCGCTCCGCAATCTCCGACGCGTTCAGAACCTCGATGTCCTTAATAACGTCAAGAATTTCGCGTAGCATCTCCGCCCTCTCCGCTTTAGCCACGCGGTCCCGCTCTACGGCTTGGGGTATAAGCCGCACGTTTCGCGCGGCTATCCTCACATCCACAGGCAGCGGCGGCCTCAGCTTCTTCTTGACCTGTGCTCGCTCGAAGGCGAGCATCTTCTCACGTAGCACATCCTCGTGATTAAAATCATCCAACTTGTTGGGCGTGAATATTTCCTTCGTAACCTTGTCACGTATCATTGCACCTTACCCCGCATGTTACGGCTCACCACCTCGACCAGCGACAACAATTCGTCCATGTCGTACTTACGCGGGTGGCCCGTAGCTTTAAATTCCATCTTCATGTTCTCGATTTTAACCTCAATCCGACGCAACGCGTTCATCGTTTCGATTTGCTTGCGCATTGCTTTATTATGAATTTCCAAGTGGCTTGCTCCTTGAGTAAAAAACGTGCGACCCAATGCGACCCGTCATGTAAAAGTCTTTCGACCAGTACGGGTTGCAATATGTCGCGTGATAAAAGAGAACGTCTGCTTGTAAGAGTTCATTCTCTTGCTGCTTCAACGTGTGCTCAGCGATTGCCTTCGCTGTAGCCCACGCTTGCGCTTCTCGTGGACGATCTGATTTGCCGTCGTTGGTCCACGAGAATTGCCCCTTATCCCAGACAACATCACACACGTTGTTTGGAAAACTTTTGTCGGCCACGCGGTTAAGCGTGACCTCTGCTACTGCCAACTGCCCGTCTATATTTTCGCTACGTGCCTCGAAGTACACGTTGAGGGCGAGGCATACTGATGCACTCATCAACATCGTTTAGTTTCTCCTTCCTGTATTGCGGGTAAGCCTGATCTACGAGCCGACAAACCTCTTTGATCTTGTCTACGTCGTTGTGCCGGACACGTCGTACCTTCACGACGCATCCGACGTACCACCAGAAGGCGCCCCTTCGACGCGGCCAAAGCCCACGCCAATGGGTGCACACTGTTGGGTTGGTTCGTTCGTCGAACTCAGGCAGCTTCATGTGCGCGCCCGACCAACAAGGTCTCGATCTGACCTAGCAAGCTCACGCCCAACTCACCTTCGTCACTGACTGCAATCTTGCTGGCGCCAAACATCCGAGCCATGCCTCTCTGGCTAAGGTATTTGCCAATGCCAACGCCGATGGTCTCGATCCCCACCTCGGTCATTGCGTTCACAACCTTGCCAACTTCGACTTGCTCAAGCCGACTTCCATCAGGATCACCATCAGTCAGGAACAAAACGATGCGACGTGTTTGGCTCTGCTTCACACTACGATGGGCCACCGCTTGCATAGCTGAGAACGTCGGCGTCCATCCATCTTGCTCCAAGAAATTGGCAATGTTCTTGCGAACCTGTGGATTGTTTCCGCGCTGCGTGGTGTTCTTCAACTCGACCAACCCATTCGAATTGAAAGGGCATGGCTTGCCGCCGAAATTAGACTGCAAGAATGCACGGTTGTAGCCTGTCCAACTTAGGATTTCATAATCCACGTTGGCCTTGCCCAAGCACTCGTTCAGAAGGGCCAGAGCCTTGCGCGTCTTAAACATTTCCATCGAAGCACTCGCATCAACGGCCACCGTCACAATCGTATCGTCGGTGCGCAAGGTCTCTTGATGGGTGAACACATTACGTTGACCCGCCACCAACTGCGCAAGCCTACGTCTGTCTACGCGGCCATCCAACTGACCACCAACAAAGCGTTTGTCCTCACGTGCCAGCAACAGGCGGGCAAGCCTAGCTGAATACTGACGCGCCGACGTGTCGCTCTTCATCATCTCAAGTAGCACGGAGTAGTCCGATCCCCACGATGGCTGTGACCAACTCGAAATACATCTTTGAGCTAAAGGTTTCATATTCGGGTGCTTCATCACTTGATCCATGATGTAGGCGTGGAACTCCATGTAACCCACGAACGTCTTTGCCATCCGTCGATCCGTGCGACCGACTTCGTGGGTGCGGTGCTTGCCGCTTATGTCCTCGGCTACGCCCTCTGCTCGCTCCATCCGATCCTGCGTGGACGTGCCTTGCTGCTGCTGTTCCTGTCCTTGCTGCTGCTGGGCATCGTCACCTTCATCACCTTGTCCCTGCGCATTACCTTGGCCTTGCTCGTCGCCGTGCTCTTGCGACTTGCCTTGCCCTTGTCCCTGCGCATCACCTGATTGCTGGCCTTGCTGCTGCTGCCTCTGAGTGCCGCTTGAACCATCGTCACTTTCGTTGTCCTTGCTCAGCTTGCCCATGCGCCGCCTGATCTTAGTCGCCAGCTTGAACGTGTCTTCGGTGCTGTTCGCGTCAAGCGCATCGCCCACGAACTTCTCCGCTTCCTTGCGCAACTTGGCGGGCAGATTGCTAACGTACTCTTCCAGCGCTGGGCTGTCGTAACCCATGCGCTGCCGCGCCAACTGCAACGCGGCGTAGTCTATGCTCTCCCACCACTTAGCATACGGGTCTTCACCTAGTGCACGTAGCTGACTGTCGATTTCGTTCTCGCGTCCAAGCACTGTGTTGCACGTAGCCTCTAGGTTTCTACGCGCTCCGGCGTACTGCTCCTGTGCTCTGCGCTCGATGAACACATCTTCCATCGCGTTCCACGTCGCGCGCTTCTCCTTGGTCACGCTCTTCTTGCCACGCCACAGGTCGTAGTCTGTCTCGGTAATGTGGGCGACTTCGTGAATGTGGTAGCCGCGAAGCGTAGCCATCTCGTCGGGTGATAGCTGCGCGTCAACATCCATCTCAGGAATGTTGACGTTCTTGCCATCAGCCCACGCGCCTTCACCTTGAAACGTGGTTTGAATATCCTTGCGGCCCATAACTTTCGACAGGCCTTCAAGTTCTTTTTGCAATGCGATTGGGTTGTTGTTGTTAAACATTTGATTTTTCCTATGTGAGTTTCGATTAAGCGATGACACGATCAGCAATGCCCACGGCAATCGCTCGTTCGCCTTCGTCCATGCTGTTGAATAGGTTGCGCTCAAGAGCACGCTTGAACGCATCGTTCACGCCTATGCGCTTCTCGAAGTCTGTCGTGTACTGCGCAATCGTGATCGTATTACGTGGGCTAATCGGTGACGTGATCTCACCGATGTCCATCGCGTGCCGATACTTATTCACGAAGTTTGTTAGGTGGGTGATCGTCGCCGCGTTCACGTTGGGCACAACCTTGCAGATCACATCCATCTCGTCGGACGTGTCCATGTAGCCCACGTTGATGAAGATGTTGTAGCGGTTCATCGCCGCTTTACTTTGCATCTTCACGGCTGCGCTATACATGCCCGTGTTGTCGCCCGCACCCACCGTGTTGGCGGTCGCCATGATGCAGAACTCAGGATGCGGGTGAACCATACGGCCACCATCCTCAAGCAACCGCAATGACTTGCCCTCAAGCACGGGCTGCAACACGTAGGCAATGTCGCCACGCACCGCATCGGCCTCGTCCAGCATCAGAATGCATGGCATCTGCATCGCGATGGGCAATATGCCATCTGTGAACGTCGTCACCTGTGCACCATCATCGTCTGTCTTTACGTCCACCTTGCCAACAAATTCCAAGCGCGTGATGTCACTGTCGAAGTTCACTCGCTGAAACATATTGCCCGTGTAAGCGCATATCTGTTCGACGTTCGTTGACTTGCCTGTGCCAGTGTGACCAACGAACCATGCGTTTTGCTTACGTTCACGAGCCCACAGCGCATCAGCCAACACGTCTACGTCGAACTTGAACCACTGCATCTTGGAAGGCACGAGCGGGTTGGGCCCATCCCAATCGTACACAGTGATCTCGAAGTTCAGCAGCGGATCGCTGATACCAAACACGTCGCTTGCCAACGCCCGACGTGGGCTACCGTTTGGGATGTCACCTGTTGCGTGTACTTCCTGAGGTGCTGCCGTAGCTGGGCGTGACTTGAGTTCCTCGATCTTCTCGGTCAACGAACCGACTGTGCTATACATATCGTATATGCTTTCAACGTCACCGTTGGTTGCACGCGCCGCTGCCATGTTGGCAATCGTCAACAAGTCCTCGTCCCAATTGCTTGGTCTTACGGTGGACACAGCCTCTACGTCGTCGTCTTGTACGACTTCTTGTACGTCCAACCAAGGCGTGAGGTCTTCTTCGGTTGTCGATTTCAACGCTTCTGACCAGCCCGCATCATCGAAGGGCCAGATTTCCGCGCTGTCCTCGTTTATGAACGCTTGCTGCATATACCTGATGCCACCGTTGCCGGTCATGCACTCGGCGTTAAGCACGATCGTCAGCGCGGCAACGTTCATACGATCCAAGATTTGGTTGAACGTCACGCTTGCAATCTTACGTGTGTGTGGGTGGCTCTCATCGTTCACAAGGCGGCTTTCCGTAGCCGCTTCAACGCAATCGTTGACAGCTTTCAATGCCACTGCACCGCCTGCATCGACGGCAGCAAGGACGGCCCTACGCAAGATGCGCTTGGCGTCACGGGTTTCGTTATGGTCTAGTACGTTTTGAATAGTGATAGTCATTTGTGAGTTTTCCTTATTGGATAGTTGCGTTTACGACACAACGATGGTTGTGTCAAGTGTGCTATAGACAGCACAAAAAAGCCCCGAACAGTAAACCATTCGGAGCAATCAGTTTTTATCCTAGAACTTTGTTCTTTCGCGCGGCGGGCGCGAGAGGATTTTATTTTGCTTGTTGGATCTCGGCCAGCATCTCGGACAGTTCAGCAGGCGTCATACCCAGCTCGGCTGCGGTGGTGCTGAAAGGTTCGCCTGCATTGATCCGGCGCTGCGCCTCGATCAGTTCCGGCTGCATAAGCAGCGCCGCTCTTTTGATGTCGAAGGTCATGCTGCGTCTCCTGTGGCTAGTTTGATGGCGTCCTCGCGATCATTCGCACGAACGTAGGTTACTGTGTCTTCCCCCTTGCCGTGGTTCCATACGGCCCAGATGTTGAGAGGTGCGCCCCAATACGCACCGCCCTTGTCGTAGCAATCGCAGCCACCGCAGTGACGGGCACAGACAGCGCCGTTGTCTGGGTCAACGCCACTTGAACGGTCACGGCGTCCCATCGGTGCGCCGTAGCGAGAGTTTACATCGTGGAACGGGTCGAAGCGGCTCATGCTACGTCCTCCAATTTGATGTTTTGCTGATACACGGCGAATATCTGGCGCACGACTTGTGCATACGCCTGTTGATCTGCGAACTGCTTGATCGCCAACGTCTCGACGATGTCGCACAGCGTGTTGTATTGTTCTTGTGTCATGTTGCGTCCTCCGCTTCTTCGAACTCGACTTCGATGCTGAAGAGCAAGCTCTCGACGCCTTCGTGCCCCATGTCTGCCAGCTTTTCGGTTATCATATCGCTAAGCCAAGCCATCTCGCTCCACGAGTAGCCTTCTAATGTAACGTGTTTCATGCTACGTCCTCCTCTGTGTGTGTCTCGACGGCCATCGTTGCTAGGCTGTCTGAGCCTGTGCTATCCATGAGAGGGTAGGCGTCTACGATGACGCCCTCACTCTCGACTTTGATTTGCAGGCTGATGCCACGAGAGGCGATGTCTACGCACAAGTACATTTCATTGCTGCTGGTTTCGTCGATGTCGAAAATTTCTGACCAGTTACCCGCATAGTTCTTCATGCTACGTCCTCCGCTGCTGCTGTGTTCGTCTTGTCGTTAAGGCGGTCGTAGACATCCCAGCGGTGCTCGCCTGTGAAGTCGCCAACGACGTTGCAAAGTGCGATGGCAGCTAGGTAGTTGCGCTCGTGGGCTTCTGTGGTGCAATTGCGCCTGTGAATGTAGAAGCGAGCTCGTGCTTCGATTGTGCGGGTGTATTCTGCGAATGCGTCTTTCATGCTGCTTCCTCCACGCTTGTGTCGGTGATGAATGCGTACTGGTGACACATGGCGGCCAACACGCCTTGACGTGTTGCGCCGTGGTATTTGACGAACTGAGGCTCGTCGCTGAACACGCTGCACGTGATGATCGTTCCGCACTCGGCTTGGAACCAATCAATCCATGCGTTGAACGATGCGCGGTCGGCGTCGTCCATGCCTGCCTCGTCGCCGTTGACGATGGCTGATGCCCAATGTGCGGGCAGAATTTCTACGATTGAATACATGGGTAAGTTCTCCTTATGGGTTGGGTTATTCGACGTAGTGGTCGTAAAGGTCAGGGTTGACCCAAGGCACGAGCACGCAC
>Ga0206682_10003194_pt1 | contig 14171 bp, 14 predicted proteins | sample M240m12015metaG_FD_155444 | JGI IMG/M metagenome (GOLD analysis project Ga0206682, IMG submission 155444) | Ammonia-oxidizing marine archaeal communities from Monterey Bay, California, United States - M2 40m 12015 | ecosystem: Environmental > Aquatic > Marine > Intertidal zone | place: USA... | reverse complement strand
GAGCTCTTGTATCTTGAGCGCATCCATATCGGCACGAAGACCAATTGCCCGATTGCTATCCCCCTTACGTAAAACGCCAACGAGACCGACCTGCCCAATCTCGCTATGCGTTTCGATACCCAGCTCTCGCAATTGACGCTCTATGTAGCTTGCCGTTTCACTGAGCTGAAACCCCAGCTCAGGACAGCGATGCAATGCGTGGCGCCAAGCAACCAGCTTGGAAACATCAAGGACGGGGTGTAATGCGTTCGACACGGACTCAATAACCTCTTTTCTGCGCCGCTCCACGGTACAGGATGTCGTCTAAATTGGCATCTGCCAACTCGCGGTCGGCCGCCGCGATGGGATCGGCATCATACTGAGGTCGACGCAGCCGGCGGCTATTGTGACGGTCATTGACACCCCGAATATCCAGCCAGAGATTGCTACCCACAACCTGCTCGACCTGTGGCGGCATATACGACTGCATGGCAAACCCAACTCGCCTGTGCTTCGAGTTATTTGGCCTTGAGCCATGAACGACCTTGGCATGGTGCAACGACATTTGACCAGGCTTGAGCACCAGATCAATGGCGGTGGTCTCGTCAATCCCCTTAGCCACTTGACCACGCGTCAGTATATTGTCCTCGGCATACGTATCTTCATGCTCAAGGATTGCATGCCGATGTGACCCCGGAATCATTTGCATGCAGCCCGTCGTCAGCGTGCTGGGCGTCAGTGCCAACCAAGGCGTCACGAATTCAGTGTCACTCATTCCCATATAAGTCGCATCCTGATGCCAGCTCACATAATGCGGGCTTTGGGGTTCCTTGCAGAACAGAACCGTAGCCCACAGCGAGAAATGAGCACCGATAAGATCTTCAACAGCGTCCAAGATAATCCGGTGGTGTGCCAACTCGTCGAGACACTTAAAAGAAAGATGCACATTATTGCGCTTATGGGCGTGCGCGAGCGTCGGATAGCGCCGCTCAGCTTCCTCAAAACGCTGCAAATACTGACTGGCTTCCTGCTCACTCATCACGTCGACAGGCGAGACAAAACCCTCCTCTCGATAACGCCTGATCTGCGTATCCGACAGTACTTTACCCAACGCGCGAGCGCTCCTCTGACTCATTCTGTCGATTAATACGGCGTAAGAAAAGTGTGGCTAAGATGCCCACCAGAGACAGCCCAAGCATATACGCAAAGGTGATTTGGTAGCCGGGTAGCCCCGGGTAAGAATCTAACCAATAGCCAATCATGGGATACGTGAATCCCTCGGGTAAATAACCCACAAAACAAGCGACCCCCACGGCCGTCCCCATGGTGTGCATTGGGATTTTTGACTCAGCAAACGTCGCATAAAAATTACCACGAAGTGCAAACACACAGAGCGCCAGCACGATCATGACATTAGAGACGATCGCTAAGTTTTTTAACTCCGGGGGTACCATCAGTAGTATCGACATACAGAGGGCTGCGATGGCAAAGGCGAAGCCTATGACTATGCTTGGCCCACCGATCTTATCCGCCACGATACCGCTAACCGGCGCGCCAATGGCCTGAATACCATAGGTCCTCAAAATGCCCATCAGCACACCATAAGTCACTACCGCACCCATTACGCCAGTCATGTACGGCGTAATGTAACTCTGACTCGCGAAAAGGCCATAGCCACAGAAAATAATAAGGCCGATCACCCATACTTGCGGCGTTTTGAGGGCTCCGCTGAAGTTTTGGAACAACGACTCAGAAGCCGTTCCCTGAGGCGGGTCCTCGAAGATCAGCCAAACGGTCAGACCTGCTGCAATCGTCACGACGGCTGAAATATTGATCACCCACATCAAACCGGTAGGGCCCTCACCCATTTCTTTAAACACGAACAAGGTGAACATACCGATCAAAAAGCCAAATACCCCTCGGCCCCCCTCAAGAAATCCAAACAACCGACCTTGCTCGGCATCGGGACCTAAATTGCGCGTCGCTTTAATAAAAGGAGCCCAGAAAATAATCAGGGTACTCACCCCCCAAAAACCGTAGAGGAACAGCCCCCCTACGTAAGACGGAAAGGTAGAAAAATAAAACCCACTCAGCCCCGTGACAATGAGAGACGTCGCCAATAATTTTCTGGGGGAGTACCGATCTGCAAGCCAACCACCGGGGATATAGCCAAACGTCGCCGCAACCCCATTGACCGCCTGCATGAGTCCCATCTGGGTATGGGTGACGCCGAGCGCCTCTTTCATGGTGTCGTAGTAGGAGTAACGAAGAAACGGAAACGTATAGACCATGGCGCCGGCAAAGCACAGCAAGGTCAGTAACAACCACTTACCTTTTGGCGAATCAGACATGCGATATCGACCCCAATCGAATCAATTGATCAGCGGCAGAGGCAACTTCGCTCAGTCGTTGAGCCGCTCTATTAAGCTTGAGGTCGAGTGCCCCTCTAGAAAATCAAGCACCACCACCTCTCCGCCTCGCGCCATCACCGACTCATGGCCAGCGATTTCCTCGACAACGTAATCCCCGCCTTTGACCAGCACATCTGGCGCCAACGCCTCAATCAATTTTGCGGGCGTGTCCTCTGAAAAGGGCAATGCGTAGTCCACCGAAGCGAGGCCCACGAGCACCGCCATCCGATCTGCGACCGCATTCACTGGCCGGGTGTCGCCCTTCAACCGGCGCACTGAATCATCGTCGTTCACGGCAACCACCAACAGGTCACCCAGCGTTGCCGCTTGCTCTAGATAAGCAATATGACCAGGATGAAGCAAATCAAAACAACCGTTAGTCATCACGACGCGTTGACCCTTCCCACGCGCGTCTGCCACCACGTCCAGCATCTCAGACGCCGATACGACCCCTTGTCTCTCTCGAGCGCTAGGCAACGCGTCGGCGACCTCGGTTAATTCTTGGGGAGACACGCTGGCGGTTCCTAACTTAGCCACCACCACGCCTGCCGCGCGATTGGCGATCCGCGCGGACTCTGCCATCGGCAATCCCGCGCTGAGGCAACCCGCCAACGTTGCGATCACCGTATCGCCAGCACCCGTCACATCAAAAACCTCTTGTGCACTGGCGGCAAAGTGCTGCGGCGCCGCACCAGACTGAATTAATGTCATGCCGGCTTCGCTTCGTGTCACCAAGACCGCCTCTAACTCGAGAGTGCTTCTCAGGGCTTCTGCTTTTTCGACGAGTGTCGCCTCATCCTGACACGGTCCCACCACCGCTTCGAGCTCAGTGAGATTGGGCGTTAACACCGTCGCCCCTCGATAACGTTCGAATTCGTGACCTTTTGGATCGACCAAGGTCGTTTTACCTAAGGACCGACACCGCGCGATCAGGGACTCAATCAGCGCCAGCGATCCCTTGGCGTAGTCGCTGAACACAATCAAGTCTGCGTCGATAAGATGCTGCGCTGCAAAACCCACAAATAAGTCATTGGCGTGCGGGCTCAGTGACTCCTCAAAATCCATGCGCAACAGTTGCTGGTTGCGACTCAGGACTCGTAATTTGACGATAGTATCCGCAGCGCACGGCATGACGTTCCAGCGAACACCCGCCTCTTCGACACAGCTACGCAGTGCACGAGCGTGCTCATCATCCCCGCATAGGCCCACCAGCGAAACCGTCAACCCGAGCTGCGCCAAATTAACGGCGACGTTCCCTGCACCGCCAGCGCGGTCTTCCTGCGAAGACACATTGACTACCGGCACAGGCGCCTCTGGACTCATACGCCGAGTCGCACCTGTCCAAAATCGATCTAACATCACATCACCAATGACGGTGACGTTGCTAGCACTCATGTCTGGCAATGCAGACATTAGACTCTCCCTCTATCACAGCTCAAGATGCTACCACGGAGTTGGGCGCCAACTCGTCGCGCACCAAACCCGCCAAGGATTCAAGCACACTGTCGGGGTGCAGCTCAGCGAGGCAATCATAGGTTCCACCACACACGGGCTTTCGCCGACAGGGTGAGCACGGCATATTTTTATACAGCACTGCGCCACGTAATCCGCCAAGGTCTCTATACGGGCAAGTTGAACCAAACAAGGCGAGCGTAGGCACTTCAAATGCCCATCCCATATGGGTCAGTCCCGTATCCACACCGATGACCAGATCAGCACGACTGACCAACGCAGCACTTTCTAACAACGTCGCCTTGCCGACCATCGACTCGACGGGGATATCAACAAAGATTCGTTCGGCAGACTCGCTATCGGTAGGCCCACCCAACACCACTACACGCCAACCTCGCGCTACTAGGCTTTTCGCTAAAGCTTGCCAATGAACCTCAGGCCAGTGTTTTTGCGGCCGCGTGGTAAACGGACAAATGACGACATACGGCGTATCGCCGCGAAACGCCTCTGCCCACACCCTGACCGCTGGCGGCACACTGACTGCCATCGGAAATGGTTCGCTCTGGCAACCCAGATGCTTTGCCATTGCCCGATATTCAGAACTGATCGCGGGGCCAGCATCTTTTTCAATCTGCTCGGTCAGCAAGGCCCGGGTTGGTTCTTTCGAAACGAAACCCACCCGCCTCACTGCTCCGGTCATCCATGCCAACAAAGCACTTTTGAATAAACCCTGGGCATCGATGGCCAAATCAAACCGGTATTGGGCAAGCCGCCTCTTAAAACTCACTATTTCCTTCAGCAACGCCAGCCATCGCCCGCTACTGAGCAGTTCACGCCACTCCTTGCGCGGCCAGACAATGACACCGGATAAGTGGGGGTGATGCTCGAGCAAAGGCACTACTGGAGATTCAGCCAACCAAAAAATATCAGCCCCTTGATAAGCCCCTTTCAGCGCATCGATTAGCGGCGAGCTGAACACAATATCGCCTATTGCGCTCAAGCGGATAATCAAAATCCGATTTGGCAGCGCGCCTCGGTCTGAGCTGTCACTAAGATCGGCCATCATAAGGACCATCAACCTGAGGCGGCATCTTGATATCTCGATCGAGCACGATCAAAAGCGCTAGTGTCAGGAACAGAATATTGCCGTTGAAGTAAGAATAGAAAGAGATCGAGCTATTCAGCGGAAATAACGCCAGTATCACCACTAGTGAGCTCAACGCCACTTCTGGTCGAGTATCAAAGAGGCGTCGGCTTAAAAATACAAAAAATAAGGCGTAACCGATCAAGCCGGGAATGCCGGTATCCACCGCAACCTCGAGCGCAAATAAATGCGGATGCCAACGCTCGGATACGGGCAAAACACTAATACTCTCTAACGAAACCATCAGAGACCCCCAGCCGCGGATGCCCACACCGTTAACCCAATGGTCCATGAACCCCTGCCAAGCAGACGACCAGAAGACAGGCAGATAATCAAACGCTCGGTAAATATCTGAAGCCGCTTGCCCCGTGACGGAAGCACGAAACGTGTCGCTGAGAATCCAACCCGATAACACCGCCAATGAAAAGAACAGTAGCAGCGACAATAGCCATGACGTCACCTGCGCACCCGCTTTGGCTCTGCGCAGAATCAGGGCGTACCCACCTAGCGCGGCTAAGGCATGAATCATTGACGCTTCGTTACCACTCATCACAATAGCGGCAAACAGTGGCAACGACAGAACGCTGATCGCTGGGCCCGAGCCTGCTCGCCGCAGCGCCTCTAAGTAAAATGGCGATAAAATTGCGAGAGTTGATCCATAACCCATGCGCAGGCTACCCGTCACAAGAGTATGCCCTGAATCCAACTCAATGAGCGGGTTACCAAATACGCTAAAACCCGTGAGCAACTGCACCAAACCATCGACCACCCAGATCATCATGACTGCACCGATGAGTGACATCAGTCGCTGACTCTCTATTTTATCCAGCTTAATCTGGAGCACGACCCAGACCGCAAACCCATAAGAAAGAAAACGCACTGCGCCCGAGAGCGATCGCTCGAAATTTATGGCACCAAATAAAGAAAAAAGCGCCGGCACCAAGAAACACGCTAAGACGACCCAAAATTTGCGCACGCCCTCAGTCTCAAAAAAAACTTTGGGCGCTCTCACAAACATGACCAAACCCACTAGCGCCATCAACCAAATAAACTGGCGCGTCGCCGAGGAGAGAGACAGGGTAAAAAATAGGAATACCCAGATTATGGATGGTGAAATATCACTCAGTCGCTGCATTGTCGCTACCACCCCACAAAGATTTGGGGCTGACACCCTTTTGCTAAACCTTGGCTAGTGTATTGATTCCCAAGCACCTCCACCAGCATGGGTGTGAATACTACAGACAGACCGTGTGGCGAAAACCACTCCCCAGCCTGTGAGCTGGAGGTTTTTTGAGCCTGCCGGCCAGACGATGCCTGTCGCCAGGGGAAAAACAGCCGGCACGTCAAGATTGACTGCATCGCTATAGTAGCCGTCAATGAAATTTGCACACAGTAGCCACTCGGACAGCGCAACGGCCTATCAAACACTCCTTATGAATGGGGATATGCTAGTTTAGGGACAACTCGCTGGGGCGACACTTTTTGCTCACGCGACACGACCATCATTTAATGACAGGACCCGAATGTTTACTTACAGCGGCCGAATCCATTCTTATGCTCCTTTCTAATCGCTACCAGTTCCTCTTTGTTCACATTGCGAAAACCGGGGGAACGAGTATTCGTCGAGCTCTGCAGCGCTACCGCTGGCGTGACCCGTATTACCTACCTCAGTGGGCCGCCAGCAAAATGAGCGGGCTGACAGGGCATCGCTCGGCGATCAAATTACCTCGCCATTGCAAAGCCATTACGGCTCAAGAAATGCTACCCCGAGACATTTATAACGGTCTGTTTAAATTTGCCTTTGTACGCAACCCGTGGGATTTGCAGGTGAGCTCATACCATCACATCAAGCGGGAGCGGCCCAATCTAGTACACGAAGGTGAGTCGTTTTCTGATTTCCTAAGACGCAAGCTAGAGGTAACAAGACCTTGGCAGTACCACCTCGACACCTCCATCACGCCTCAATCGGACTACTTAATTGATCTGAGGGGGCGCCAGATAGTCGATTTTGTGGGGCGCTATGAATCACTGCAGGCAGATTTCGATACCTGCTGCCAGCGAATTGGCATACCGACTATCGCACTGCCTCACAGACGCCAGGCTAGTGACCGTGCGCAATATCGCCAATACTACGATCAAGAAACCCAAGCGCTCGTGGCGGAACGCTTTGCCGCTGATATCGAAGCCTTTGGTTACGTCTTCTAGCAACAGGAGCGGGAAACAAGTTAACCCGGCTTACCGGTAGCCATTCATCGCGCTTACGTCAGAGCTCACCCACGATCCGCGCCACATCGGGTAACCCTGCTACGAGTACAAGACCCTCATTACTATCACCATTGCTCGAAGCAGGCTGCATCGGAGCTTCTGGAGCGACTCTAAACAGCCGCCCCACACCAGCGGACTGACCCGCCTCCATGTCGGACGCCTTATCCCCCACCATCACTGAGTTGCCTGGATCGATATGGAGTTCGGCGCAAGCTTGCTCGATCATCCCAGGCGCGGGTTTGCGGCAGTAGCACTGCTGTCGCCACTCCGGGAGCGCCTCAGTGGGGTGATGTGGGCAATGGTAGAACTGAGCGATCTCTACACCGTGATCGTCGAGCAAATAGCGGTAAACGCGACGATTAAGCGCCGCCAGATCAGATTCGGTGTACAGACCTCGACCAATGCCCGATTGGTTGGAAACAACGACCAAAACATACCCAGCTGACTGTAATTGCCGCAGAGCAGCAGGAACACCGGGCAAAAACTCAAATTGATCCCAACTGCTGACATAGCCATGGTCGACGTTGATCACGCCATCTCGATCTAAAAAAACAGCGCGCCTAAGGTCAACTCCACTCACTGCCCACGTCTCTCATTGCAACGCAGCCCAATCCAGCTGCTCCTCGATCAGTGCGCACAGCAGATGAATCACGACAATATGCGCCTCTTGAATATGAGCCGTGTCCTGCGAAGCCGCAATCACGAGGGCCCGACAATGCGCTTTTAAGGCGCCGCCGTCACGGCCCGTCAGGCCAATCACTTCACAACCCATGGACCTAGCCTGCTCACAGGCATTCAGCACACTGACACTATTGCCCGACGTGGAGATTGCCAACAACACGTCACCAGCTTGCGCGAGACCCGCTACCTGTCGACTGAACACGGCATCGTATCCGTAATCGTTTGCAATCGCAGTGAGCCCGGAGGTGTCTGTTGTGAGCGCAATGGCAGCGAGCGCCGGGCGGTCTGCCACAAACCGGCCCACCAGCTCGGCAGCAAAATGTTGTGCATCTGCCGCTGAACCCCCGTTGCCGCAAATCAAGATTTTATGGCCTGCCTGCAATGCGTCGACACACACCGCTGCCATCGAGCCAATGTCCTCTGACGATTTGTGTAAATCGGAAAGGGTTTTCAGATGGGAATCAATGTAATCGCTAATCATTCGGTGCACGTCCCTCCCCGAGTCTGCATGGCATGCAGCACCCCACATACGGATGATACCAGCGATCGAGGCAGAAAATGGGGCAGTGTGCACCCGCAGGTGACAAGGGGGATACAGAGAAATCCTTGAAGTGACCCTGCTGCGAGAGACTCCGAGGGCGGAACTGCTAAGAAGGTAAACTGCCGACGAACCCCCGCTAGTAGCGCGGCAGCTGCAGCTCCTGCTCACCCAATTGCGCCAACAAATGCGTGACGGCGTAATCGGGAATTTCGTCTACGGGGATCTCCCGCTGGTGCCGAACCAACATCTCTTCCGAAACAATGCCCTTAGCCCGCACAATTAAACGCTGCAGGCGCTGCTCGATGTCACGCTCTCGCAGCAATTCGTCTCGCTTAACCTGCTCAGGGGACTCGCCGGGCGCCGGCACAGCCCGGCAAACCGAGCCGCGCATGAGGTCCGCAAGCTTATCTCGTTGCGCTGTGAACAAGGTTCTGCTGCACTGGTCCGTTGGGATAATTGTGTCGATTTCGTTCAAGCTATTCATGTGCTGTGCCTCTCTTATCTGTAGGCATACGCAAAAAGTTCGCCAGTGGTTTGACGCGGTGCCTACGTCGCGCTGACCTTAATGGGCAAACAATACGCCTAGGCGAGTGCTCCATTGAGCGACAAAACAGCTAATGAGTCAGCCTCAAAATGCTGTTTTTATTGTTATTTTTATTTTGGCAAGGCGGCTGTGCAAGGCCGGCTCAGTCTGCGACACTGGGGAACGACACCCGTTACAAAGAGCCGCTCATATGACACTGTCGCCACCAACACACCCCCTGAAGAGCAGCCCCCACAAACTCAAACTGGGCGTGTTCGGTCTCAACGTCAGTAGCGGATGCTCGATGACGGACCGGCCCGATACGCTCAAGGTCGATTGGCAAGAATCCGTCAAGGTCGCACAGCTGGCGGAGGCGGCGGGTATCGAGGCCATCATTCCAGTTGCCCGCTGGAAAGGCATGGGCGGCAAAGTGAACTTCAATCACCGCAATTTTGAGACTTTTACGTGGGCAGCGGGACTCGCCGCTAAGACCGAAGAGATCAGCATCTTTGCAACCTTTCATGTGCCCACAGTTCATCCCATCCGAGCCGCTAAAGAAGTGGCAACCATTGATCATATTGCGGGGGGTCGATTTGGTCTCAATATCGTTGCTGGATGGAACGAACGTGAAATTGCGATGTTTGGTATCCCCCAGAAGGAGCACGATATTCGTTACGACGTGGCGGACGACTGGATTTCCTTGTGCAAGGAACTGTGGACGGTAGACGGCGAATTCGACTACGACGGGCCACATTTTCAGTCGCCCGCCTGCTATTCGGAGCCCAAGCCACTGCAACGGCCCTGGCCCGCCTTAATGAGCGCCGGTAATAGTGCCCGCGGCCAAGAATTTGCCGCCGCCCACGCAGACTTTAACTTTGTTGTCGCAAAAGACATTACGAGCGCCAGTGAGGTAGCATCCAATGGCAGGCGATTAGCCAAAGAAAAATATCAACGAGACATGCAGGTGTTTGGTCAAGCTTACATCGTGTGTCGGGACACGGAGAAAGAGGCTCGAGAGTTCGTGCAGGAATACGTCTACGATCGAGGCGATTGGGAGGGTGTTCGTAATCTATTAGACGTGTTGATCCCCAACTCGCAAAGCGCATTGGGAGATGGCTGGGAATCCATGGCAGCAAATCTCATCGCGGGCTACGGTGCCATTCCGCTGGTCGGAACAGCCGAGCAAATCATCGATGGCATGCTCGCCTTTTCAAACGCCGGGCTCGATGGCATCACATTGAGCTGGGTAAACTATGAAGAGGGGCTGATCCAATTTAATGAAACACTATTGCCCATGATGAAACAGGCGGGGTTAAGGGTGTGAGATCTTTACAAGGCATGTCCATTCTTATTACTGGCGGGGGCTCCGGTATCGGCGCCGATTGCGCTCAGCGATTTTGTGAGCAAGGTGCGCTGGTAACCATTACTGGCCGACGCATCGAAAAACTGGAAGCGGTTCAGGCTCAGCTGGGAGATAACTGCCGCGTCGTTCAGGGTGATGTGTGTCAACAATCTGACCGAGTGAACATGATAGAAGTGGCACTCGCGCACGGGGGCGGCAAGCTCGATGCCCTCATCAACAATGCCGCCAACATGTACCGGCAACCCGTTGATGGCTACACCGAGGCGCACCTGAGCGATGCATTTAATACCAACGTCATCTCGGCCATGATGCTCTCAAGCTTAGCGGTGCCTCATCTCGATACGACCGACGGCGCCATCGTATTTATCGGATCGACCCATACGCGTCGAGCCTTTCCCGGGGCTTCGCCCTACGCGACGACCAAGGCCGCACTCGAGGGACTGACCAAAGTGATGGCCGCTGAGCTCGGCCCACGGCAAATCCGAGTGGGCTGCATTTTACCGGGCGCGGTATCCACAGAGTTGAATCTGCGAGCTGGATTATTCACTGAGGCAGAGGCAAAAGAGCGCTACGATGCCGTTGCCGGGCTGCACGCACTCGGGCGAATTGGGACCGGCACCGAAGTCGCAGAGGGGATCGAGTATCTCGTGACTGCCGAGTGGGTAACCGGAGTGGCGCTAGAGGTTGACGGGGGTATCGGCCTTGGTGCCTCCTATTTTTGAATAATGCCCCGCCACACAAAAAACGCCAGACTACGCAGGGCACTTTTCGGTGTCCCAATGCCGTGATGCTGCGTTGTCGCTAGGCGTAACCGCAAAGGCGATCTACACTACTCACTCATGACGTCGCAAGGGCGGCACTAATCTGCTCCGACAGACACCATTAGACACGATGAAAAGGAACCGTAATGCAACTCTCAAACGAACTGTTTGCCATTTTATTCAGCATCGTCATGGTCTTGGCGGTCGTCTGGTTTATGCGAAGCCTCAGCCGATATAAACTGTGGATCAAATCGCGGAATGAGCCCGCCAACCAACCTGGCGCAACAACTTATCAGGAAAAAAAGGAGTGATGAGCAAAACTGTGCTGGGTCAATCACACATGGCGTGACCGCCGACGCGTGGTGATCGCGACTGACTAAAACACCTCATGGCACCTCAAGACGGTGCCTGACACGACAAGTAAAGTTGCGAAGGGCATGACTCATGTGCCCGATAAGACAGGCGCCTATGCTAACTGCGCTAAAGCATGCACTCGCTGCACTCACAAGCCAAAGCACTCCCCGCTCCCTTCATACGGAGCCACAATAACTCGAGCCCGACTATTGAAACTGCTACTGCTTTTAACATTGCTGCTTACCAGCCTGTCGAGCAACGCTGACTCAGCAATACTTTGGCAAAATATGAGCGCCTCTGTGACGCAAGGGCAGCATTTCAAAGTTGATCCAGACGAGCAGAATGCGGTGACCCTTGAACACGTCAGCGCGTTATCGACGGGCGACAGCTTTTCCTTCGTAGAAGTAAGCCAATACCCGCGCGTTGATCGCTCGACGGGGCTATATGGTGAAGTCGCCATTCGCTGGTCGCACAATAAACTCGCGGCAAATCCGCTGACCCTTGGACCGATCACAGATGTCTTACTGACGACTAATATTGAGTTTGGTAGCGAGACCAGCGAAATGCTTTTGATCGGCCCTTCAATTGATCTTTCGCTCCCCGGTTTTGATTTTTTTCAACTCAGCCTGACTCGCCGCGAGAGCCTCAACCGTAACGGTGACACATCGTCAGAGGGCTGGCAGATGACGCCCAGCTTTTCTATTACCTGGCCAATCGGCCGATCTGAGGTGGTATTGGATGGCTTTATCGACTGGGTGTTTGCGACAGACCAGGCAGGCTACGCAGAAAACCTGCAAATCAATCCTCAACTCAAGTACAACCTCGGCAAGCTGCTGCATCGACCCGACACACGCTTTTACGTTGGTCTTGAATATTATTTTTGGTCCGATAAGTTTGGTATCGCCAGCACGGCTGATTTCAATACCGATCAACACGCTTTGAGTGTGCTCATCAAATATCACTTTTGAATTGTAAAACGACCGCCTCATCACCTGGCGCTTGCTCCAAATCCGTCCCGCTATTTTGGTGGGCTAGCGACTCGCCTCACAGCGCAACGAAACAAAATGCGTGCTGTGCGAGTAGCCTGTGATCCACTTGGAACGCGCAACGTACCTACTTACGAACCATAAGTTCGTCTCTCGCCCCGGATAAGCGCCCCATCGGTTGCTTTGAAGGGGCCTTTTACCTAGGGCGCTTACTCAGCTTGCTTCAGTAACTTCGGAGGCAGCACGCGCTAAGGTTTCGCACCAAATAACCCATCTCCCCCTCCGACCTGCTCTGTCTGCGCATCACTGGGAGCCGCCTCCCCTATTAAGGCCTGCCCAATAGGTTGGCAACACGGCGTAAATTAGGCACCATGCGGCGCATCATCGTCTCGCACTCTCTTAACGGATAAGCCATGAGCCACAGCTTTCACCCTCCACAGCGCATTTTAATGGGGCCTGGCCCTTCAGACGTATCAGCCAGGGTGCTCGGTGCGCTGGGGCGACCCACTATCGGCCACCTTGATCCGTTGTTTATCGAGCTCATGGATGACACCAAACAGCTACTGCAATACGCCTTTAAAACACAAAACGAACTCACCATTCCCCTATCTGCCCCAGGCTCTGCCGGTATGGAAGCGGCCTTTGTCAATCTGGTCTCTCCGGGTGACACCGTCATCGTCTGTCAAAACGGGGTGTTCGGTGGTCGCATGAAGGAGAACGTAGAGCGTTGCGGCGCTCACGCCGTGATGGTGCAGGATCGATGGGGAGATCCCGTTGATCCGCAGAAGGTAGAAGAAGCCTTTGCAGCGCACCCCGAGGCCAATTTACTGGCGTTTGTGCACGCCGAAACCTCCACGGGGGTGCGCAGTGACGCCAAAACCCTTTGTGAGCTTGCGCAACGCCATGACGCGCTGACGATCGTCGATACCGTGACAAGCCTTGGAGGCATCGATCTTTGCGTTGACGACTGGGGCGCCGATGCCGTCTATTCCGGTACTCAGAAATGTCTTTCTTGTGTGCCCGGCCTGTCACCGATGACCTTCAGCGCCAAGGCAGTCGCCCGTATTCAAAACCGAGCGACTAAAGTGCAAAGCTGGTTTCTCGATATGCAACTCGTCATGGGCTATTGGGGTGGCAACACTAAGCGAGCCTACCACCACACAGCGCCGGTCAATGCGCTCTATGCACTTCATGAATCACTGCTGATCCTAAAAGAGGAAGGCCTCGATGCGAGCTTTGCGCGGCATCAAGAGAATCATCTTGAACTGGTTTCTGGGCTAGAAGCGATGGGATTAGGTATGGCCGTTGCCGCTGAGTGGCGATTACCGCAGCTCAACGCTGTCTGCATACCAGACGGCGTTGATGATGCAGCCGTGCGTAGCCGCCTGCTAAACGAGTTTAATCTAGAGATTGGCGCAGGACTTGGCGAATTAGCCGGCAAACAATGGCGTATCGGTTTGATGGGCCACGCGAGTAGCCGCGTGAATGTCCAGCAATGCCTGACCGCCCTCAGGCATGTTCTGGGATATTAACCCCCATTCACAGATAGCAGGGTCCGGTTTGGCCATTCAGGCAAACCAAAGACGTGCCCCTAAGTGGACATTTGCGCCGCTCTAAGTCGAGCCTCACTCGACTCTTACGCGACCCCCACGGGACCCCCACGCTCCGATGAAGCAAAGCGCCACCGGAGCGCGATTGGTTGGCTGACAAG
>Ga0206682_10003192_pt1 | contig 14176 bp, 6 predicted proteins | sample M240m12015metaG_FD_155444 | JGI IMG/M metagenome (GOLD analysis project Ga0206682, IMG submission 155444) | Ammonia-oxidizing marine archaeal communities from Monterey Bay, California, United States - M2 40m 12015 | ecosystem: Environmental > Aquatic > Marine > Intertidal zone | place: USA... | reverse complement strand
AGAGGTAAATCTAAATGGATAAAATCATAATTTAATGGCACAAGAAATTAAAAACACATTTCTAAAGTCCAAGATGAATAAAGATCTTGATGATAGAATATTGCCTAACGGCGAATATAGAGATGCTTGGAATATATCAGTTGGTAGATCCGAAGATAATGATGTAGGTGCCTTAGAAAACATAATTGGTAACAACTTGGTTACCGGAACGGATATAGGGAACGGCTTGACTATAATAGGTATTGAAGCAGACAACTCTACAGATAGATTATTTGTGTTCTTAACAGATTATACAGATCCTGACGTATCAAATCCTACCAATGCCCCATCCACTTCAAGGCATTATATATACTCATATAATAATGCAACAGGACAATACATTAGGCTTGTACAAGGCGAATTCTTAAATTTTTCAACTACTAATAGAATAACGGGTATAAACTTACTTGAAAATCTTTTGTTTTGGACAGATAACAGAAATCAACCCAGAAAAATCAATGTCGACTTAGCTAGGGCTTTTGAACCAGGAGGAGTAGCGGCAGGAGAAGACTACTATAGCGCAGAGCATCAAATATCCGTAGCAAAGTACAATCCGTACCAAACTATCGAATTGTATAACAGAGCTGATCTACAGGTTTTAGCAGGGGCTACTACTACAGTATTTGAAGTAAGTGGTCATAGAAGAACCGAATTGCTGCCTCTTATAGGGGCTACTGCTGTTTGTTTAGAATCTTCGCCTCCCACAACGGGCACTGATTACTCTAAAGTCGTTAGCATTACTAACTCTTTTGTTGCTCCTAATACAACAATAATAACCGTATCACCCGCATTAAATACAGCTCCAACAATAGGGCAATATGTATCGCTCATAAAATCAACAATGAGCAATAAGAATGATGACAACCAATGGCCTGGTGATCCCGATTATTTAGAAGATAAGTTTGTAAGGTTTAGTTATAGATTTAAGTTTGATGACAACGAGTACTCTTTAATGGCTCCATTTACTCAGATAGCTTATGTGCCAAAACAAAATGGATACTTCCTTAATGGAGATGAAAACGCCGCTTACCAGTCTACTATAGTTGGATTTATGGAAAATTCAATACAAAACATCGGGCTTGTGATACCACTTCCCTCTTCCGCTAACAAGATAGTATCTGATTACAAAATTAGCGAATTAGAAATATTATTTAGAGAAAGCGATGGCACTGTAGTTAAGGTTTTGGAAAGCATTACAGCTGGCGAAATATCCGGAGCCAGTGGTGTTGACAACACCTATACATACGAATACCAATCAAGAAAACCTTACAGGACATTACCTGAAGCTCAGACAGTAAGAGTATACGACAAAGTGCCCGTGAGAGCATTAGCTCAAGAATCGTCAGGAAACAGAATTATATATGGAAATTTTGTAGATAAACAAACACCTCCTAATAATATAAATTATAACTGTAGGATAGCTAATAAAGCAACCACTGGAATATACAATAACTTCGTCGAATATCCTAATAGTTCGGTTAAAAGAAACAGGAATTATCAGGTTGGATTTGTTTTAGCAGACAAGTTTGGAAGGCAGTCTCCAGTTATATTGTCTTCAGTAGATCTAGGGCTAGAAAGTAACGGTAGTTTTTATTCAGGATCAACCATATATAGCTCCTATGATTTAAACCCGGGCGATACAGACGTGTTGTCTTGGTTTGGCGACGCTATTCAAGTTCTTGTAAATGAACCTATAGCATCGGAAATAGATTCTGCTACAGGAACCCCTGGTCTATACGCGATAAATCAACAGGATTTTTCTACAGGCGAAGGCTTTGCGGTGGCTGCAGGATTTGTGGGAACACCTCCAACCATATTAGGCAATACATACACATTTACTTTAGACGATACAGCGTTTCCTAACAATGCTAATATCCCTGTAGCAGATAGAGGAAACTATATGAGAGGCGCTTATAGAGATTTTGTTAAAGTAACTAACGTGGTTAATACCTCGGGATCTACCTACGAGGTAACAACTGATGGACAAGTAAATGATATTTACTTAAGAACAGACAACTTAACCGCCGGAGATCCAGATTTAAAATTCGCTTATACAATTAATGATTTAGGCTGGTACAGCTATAAGATTGTTGTTAAGCAAACAGAGCAAGAATATTACAATGTATATTTACCTGGAATACTAAATGGTTACCCTGGACAAAGTAGTGACGGCCAAGAAAATGGCCCTTTTCCTGGAGACGAATTAAATTTGACAGCACACACCGTACTATTTAATGATAATATACAAAAAATACCTAGAGATTTAGTTGAAGTAGGGCCTGATCAGAAGCAATATAGAAGCTCTGTAACCTTATATGGTAGAGTAACAAACACCATGATAGGGGATGCTACGGCCTATAATCAGCAATACTACCCAAGGCTTAGCTACACAGGCAAAAACGCAGTTGATCACATGGCCACTACTATTGCAACTGCGGGAGATTTAGATATGCGATATAATCAGCTGTCCGGTGACTCCGGATCTAAGCCTAGAAATGGTAACCTAGTATTCTATCAAATTGACACGAACCCGTTAATAGCTAGGATATCAACAACAGAAAAATCCATAGGAGCGACTAATATCAACACAGCCAGCACAGGAGCCCCGTACAATATGGTGCCTTATCTTGCAATATACGAAACAGCTCCCGTTGAATCCTTTCTTGAGTTGTATTGGGAAACAAGTTCCGAAGGATTAATAGTAGACTTAAACGCTGAACTGGCTTCAAGCAATAGTGGAGCAGTAGGGTTTACAGCTATTGGATGGATTTTTGACGAAACGATCACTAGCGGCACAGCAGTTAGCGCTTGGTTTGAACCATTAAATAACCAAGGAGGAACTTACGTTTCCCCTACTTCTGCTGAATTAATTTCAGTTAAAAATGGGTTAGGAGCTGACGCGGATTCTTCTTTCAGTTTAAACACTGGAGTTATTGGAAGCGTTAACGAAGGTAAATTTCAATTACAATACGAGGACAGTGGCATAGTTTTTTTACAAGGCAGCAACATAACAGACGTTTATACTTTTGTAATACGTGTAACAACCGCAGAGGGAGATACAAGCGATTTAACCATAGGAGGCCAAACAGAAGGCGAAGGGGCTTTAAAAAATCTTCAGCCTAGCTTTGGTGCTATAGCTGACAAAGTTAAAACTATAAGTAACAAGGTTTTAATACCCGCATCTGACTGGGTGTCCGCGGTTAACGGCACGGCTTTAACTGGTGACAATGCAAAAGAACAACTGATATATACTTTTACTGGGTCAGATATTCCTGATAACTGGGTTATGAACCCAAATAACGGAGAACTTACACAAGCTACCCCCGTAGAGGCCGGCGTTGCCACGGAGTTTACAGGCAATCCTTTGGGAATCTTTAATATAACAGTTAGACTTTCTGATGCAAACGCCATTAACTCAGTTGATGCTGCAAACGGATACACCTCGTTATATGCTGAACAAAATGTTCAAATAAGATTAGAACCCGCAGCCGTCAACACGGGCGCATTAAGTACTTCTTGTGTAATTACACCTGCTTCTCCGCCCGCCAATACTGTTATTGATCCAGCTACTGGCGTTGTAGGTCCATTTGATAATGGCCAAAAAGTTAGTTGTGTCTACTATATATCTGCGGCAAATTTAACGCCAGGCGGTATTACAGACAATAGCGTATTCTTTAATAACGGTATCCCTAATCCTGATGTGGGCCAAGACATGAACACTGTTAATTACAGGATTGGTACGGATTGCCATAGGGAGGGTACTATTTCTTTTAGTTTAAATACTTTTTCGCCTTGGAATGGATCCACAAACAATATAAACTTATTTTATACCCCTAAAATTAATTTTTATTATAGAGCTTTAGGGGAAACTACTTGGCAGCCTATACCTAGGAACCTTGAACAAAATAGAGTTGGATACCCAGGGACTTTAGAAAGTCCTAAGTTTGATGAGCCTCAAATAATACAGGATAAAGCTACTGAAGTAGGCGGCATTACCGTAATTACACAAGAAAATAATTTAGTCTTGGACTATGGTCCTGATGATGTATGGATGCAAACAATAAGAGCTTTTAATTATGAAGACTTCAATATAACAGGATCTGTTGTAGCAGGCTCCGCTGGAATAGAATACGCAATACTTGTAGATACCATTCAGCAATTAATACCAAACACAAAAGCAAATGGAATAGTTAGATTTTGGGCAACGGCTGACGATTTAGAATATCCTACCTGTGTGTCATGGCAGGGTAAAAATGCTGTAACCGAAAATGGAGCTGCAGGAAATTTGTTCCAATACAGGAGATCTACTGAAAGTAATAATTCAACAGGCTACAACGCAGCAGGAGCTGGATTTATTTATGCTAGAAGCCCTTATGGTGATTACGTTAATGAGTTTTATACAGACGCAACTAATTTTACCCCTTACATTCCTTCGTCGCCATATATAAACACAACTTTAGTGAGAGCAATTGGTTCCACGTTAACTTCTTGGACTACGCTCAATGATCCGCCATTGCCGGCATACCCTCCTGCTTTACCTGCAGGAACATCGCCTGCTACTGACGTAGAAGTACAATGGGTGGTTGGATATGATACAGTCAATGGTAAAAAATTAATAAATACAGGCATTACAGGTGTTAGCGCTAGACAGACTACGTCAAATACGGTGTTTAACAGTAAGGTAGGTACCTTAAGAGTACATAAAAACTAATATAAATGGCAAAAGTTATAGAATTAAAATACTTTAATACTTTTTGGTTAAAAAAGATTAAAAGCATTGCAGACGTTGAGCCTACCCTTGTTAGTGGGGTTTCACCTAGTGTTACGGCTTTTGATCCGGCTACAAAAACTATAACTGTAGCAGCGCAGCCAGCGAATGTAATGAACGTAGGGCAAGAAACTGCAATTATATGGTACATTGCCGGTAGTCCTGTGATATACAAAAGTCATATAGTTTCTAGAAATGCTTTAGGTACGGAGTTTGTATTAGCTAGCGATCCGCCGTCTGCCCCTTCTTTGCCTCAAGATGTGGTGCTAGGTAAAATAATAAACTTTGATAATATACCGCAAGTGTACGCCGGAGACAATAACAACGACTGGCTTATAGAAGAATCTAGAATTAGAGGCGGCTATAATAATACATCGGTTGATTACGGAATTAAGGCTTACTTGGTGGAAGACGAACCGAACCAGTCACATAAGTCTAGTTCGCTTATACACTCAGGCATATTCAATTCAAGAACAGGTATTAACCAAACAAATCAATTTTCGGTTGGAGAAGACATAACAAGAACAATTGATCCGGCTAATGGCTCAATACAAAAGTTATATGCAGAAGATACCAATCTAATTATTTTCCAAGAAAATAAAGTAAGTAAATCTTTAATTGATAAAGACGCAATATATTCTGCGGAAGGAAATGCTAGTGTTACTAGTCGCAATTTAGTTATAGGGCAAAATGTTGCTTATGCTGGGGAATACGGAATAAGTACAGATCCAGAATCTTTTGCGGTTAACGGGTATAGAAAGTACTTTACAGATAGAGATCAAAACGTTGTTTGTAGATTATCAATGGATGGTATTACAGTTATATCTAGTTATGGTATGACAGACTTTTTTAGAGATAAACTATCTGCCGCAGCTGATAATATAATAGGCGGGTGGGATGCACATAACAAACAATATGTATTAACGATACCACAACCCGAAGAAATTGTTGGGGAAGAAGAATATGAGACGTTAGCTTTTGACGAAACATCGAAAGGATGGGTTAGTAGATTTGATTACAAACCTAATCAGGTATTTAGTTTAAACAATAATTACTTTACAGCTAAATCTGGTAAAATATATAAGCATTATACGTTAGAGCCAAACACAGAGGCTAGGGGAGTGTTTTACGGAACACAAGAGGAGTCAAGTGTAACATTTGTATTTAACGGGGCACCTTCTATAGTTAAAAACTTTCAAACTGTAAACTATGAAGGCGACGGAGGTTGGGTGATGAGTGAGTTTAAAACTAACACAGATAACGCACTACCTATATCTCAAGCTACTTTTGCTACTACATTGGCGGAAATGCAAAATGCATTGTTAATAAACAATTTTAAATTAAAAGAGGATAAATATTACGCAGATTTAGTAAACGGAACACTTTCTCAAAACGGAGAAGTTGTTTTCGGAAGATCCTCTTCTGGAGTTAAAGGGTTTTTTGGCGAAGTAACTATGAAAGTAAATAACTCCGCGGGTAAAAAAGAACTATTTGCTGTAAGCACAGGATTTGTAAAATCATCGTAATTAAATGAATACAAAATTATCGACTAACTTTATAGAGCAATTAGAAACATTACAAAATGTTTTTATAGATAATAACGACATAAAAGGCATATATGGAGACGGAAAATCATTAGTGAACAATGAAGCGTTTCCTATAACAAACAACTTTACAGACGGCTTATACATGCGCCAGATGAAGATGGAAGCTGATACAGTGGTGATAAGCGCAATACATCACACTAATCATTTTTGGTTTTTATTATCAGGTAAGGTCATAGTGCAAGCGGACAACGAAACAGTAGAGCACGTTGCTCCTTGCTGGTCTTACTCTGTTAAAGGTACTAAAAGGCTAATAAAGTGCGTGGAGGATTGCGTGTGGATCAATATAATAGCAAATCCTACTGGCACAAAAGACATGGAACAAATAGAAAATAATTTTTTCTCAATGACACTTGAGGAATATAATAAAAAAGAAAAATTATGGCAGGAGTAGCAGTAGCCGCAGGAATCGGTGTAATAGGCAGCGTTGTCGGGGGTATAATAGGAAACAAAAAAGCTAAAGAGGCCGCTGCGCAAGCCGCTAGAGAAAAGCAAAGAATTCAAAGGGAAATGGCTGCCTTTGAAGCAAACAGGCAGGACGTTATTAATCCTTATTCTGATGTGACATCATTATCCGGCATGGTTGATGAAATGAGGGACAATCTTTCCAATCCTTTTGCTAGCTTAGGAGTAGCTACTCAAGCAGCAGAGATACAGATGGAGCAAACGGATATAGCATTAGCAAACACGTTAGACACATTACAAGCTACCGGAGCGAGCGCCGGAGGAGCTACTGCATTGGCACAGGCAGCTAAGCAAAGCAAGAAAGAAGTTTCGGCTAACATAGAGCAACAAGAGGCTCAAAACGAAAAGCTAAGAGCTAAGGGAGAACAAGATCTACAAGCTAAAGAAATGCAGCTTACGCAAATGGAAATGAGTGAAGAGGCTAGAATACAACAGGCTGAAGCAGCAGGAAAGCAATTTATGTTTGGAGCTCAAGAAGCAAGAGATATGGCTACGCTGGATAGAATGCAAGCGGGTATCGACCAATCAAATCAAAATGCAGCGAATGCTAATATGGCAAGTGCAGCCTCAACCGCTGGCATGATAACAGGAATAACAGGATCAGTGGGAGGATTAATGAGCTCTGGAGCATTTGCAGAAGGTGGAGCTTTCGCACCATAGCCATCTAAATAAAAAAATATAAAACATGAGTTATAGAAATCCGAAAATAATCGACGACAAGTCTGGACAAGTACTTGGTCAGGCAATAGCAAAAGGTGCTGAAAATATATCTAAAGGTATCATAGGTATGGAAAAAGCTAGGCGTACTGCTGCTGAAAAGCAAGAAAAAAAAGATAAAGAGGCAAGCGATAAATTATTAGCAGACAATAAAAAAACAGCCGCTCTAAGAGCTGACTTTAACTCAGCACGATTTAAGTATGAAGAAAATATAAAAAAGACGTTTGCAGGGTTTAGACCGTTTCTTACTAAACAACATGAAGCCGCAAACCAGGCCCAATTTGATATATCCGTAGAGGGTCAAATAATGGGGAAGGGTGGAGCAGACTTTAACGACAAAGAGCAATCAATTTATAATGATATAAACGGAATTAATAGTTTAACCACAGACTTAATAGGTGTAAGCACGGCGTTCGAAGATTATATTAAAGCTGGAGGTACTTTAGACGAAAATACTTTTTGGAAAAGTTACGCTTATGGAGATGGCACACAGGACAATGGAGAAAGAACGGGAGCTATAGGCATGGCATTAGGGGGAGTACCTGATTACAAGGCTGAATTAGTAAAAATAGACGAAAATTTAAAAAAGGATGATGATGATTATGTAGCAGATCAGGGTATTAATATAAAAATAACTAAACCCGATGGTGGCACCCTATATGTAAGCCAAGCTGAGTTTTCTACTATGGCTCAGCAAATGATTTTTAAAAAAGACGGAAATGCGGCTGTTAAACAAATTGACAATCAAACAAAGTCGTTCTTTATTAATGATCCAGTAACTAAAAAAACACAAGTTATAGGATCGTTTGAAAATAGCAAAGAAGATGTTACTGTTGTTAACGGGAATAAAATTGAAAAATATCAAAGACAAATACTAAACAAACAAGCAATAACGAAAACCAGGGACGAAATTATTGACAAAACAGTTGCTAGCGTAGAAGCAACATTGGACCAACCTCAGGCATTATCAAAGACCTTAAGAGACTTTGGTATATCTGAAGCGAATTTTAAATCAGTAGAAGAAGCGTGGAATTTAGATTCAGGTAAGGCTTTTTCCTCTAATGGTATAACTCTTCGTCAAGCCCAACGCCAGTTTATACAAGATGAATCATTAAAATTATTTAATAAAACAAATAATATAAAGCAACAAAAAGATGATGAAGGCAACATAATACCAGATGGTGAGATGTACTACGATGTATTATTAAGCTCCAAGCCTGTTGCAGGTGACGAATCTATTGCTAAGGAGGAGTTTGCTTATTACACCAGCGCACTTGAAGGTGCCACTGGAGGAAACATCAAAGATGATCTTACTGAAATATTTGAGATTGGTGGGGGTAGAGAAATAAAAATGGGTACTTCAAGATACTATCCTTTTGACATGTCCATAAGTAGCGGTGGAATCGTGACCATTACAAAAACAGGAATGATGGCAGCAGGGGGCGGAGAAGATGGTGAAGGTGGTACCGGAGGAGGAGTAAATACTGATAAAAAAGATTACGACATGAAAAATCCACAAGATGTTCTTAACTTTATATACGCAACAACTCCGTTGTTACCAGCAGATGCTAGAACATTAAGAGATAAAATAATTAACAAATACAAACCAAGCAACTAAATTAAATTAAGCCTATGTACAAGTATAGAATAAACGGCAAAGACGTTCAGTTTGAAAAAGAATCAGATATGATGGCCGCAGTTGAAGCAGCTAGAAAAAAAGGTTACTCTGTAGAAGTTATAAGTGAGCCTGCATCTAGTGATAACTTTATGACAGAAAAAACTCCGGAAGAGCAGCTAAGAGCTACTCAATTGGAGGCTAGTGGTTTAGTAGCTGGACCTAATGAATCATTACAAGAAAATTTTATACAAGACCCCGTAGAGAGTGCGGATGTGGTGTCGGAAACTGTAGCACTAAAAGATACGGAATCACCGCAGGTAGATACTTCTTTGGATTTACTGCTAAGCAACATACCAAAAGTTGAAGAGCCTCCTGTATTAGAAGAAAAAGAAAAGGAAATACCTAAATTTGAATTAGAAAAAAAAGAAGACATTGTAATAGATGGCCCTTTAGGCTTGATAGACCCTCCCAAAGTAGGTTCTTCTTCGGGTAAATTTCAAAAAAGAGCGGTTAAAGAAAGCGAAGAGCTTAGATCATTTGAAGCAACTACCGATGCCATTTTAAATAGCAATACAATATACCAATTAGGGATTGAAGGAAATAGCGTATCACAACTTATGGAAAACAATGTGGCTCCCTCCATTAGAGCACGCATTGTAGACGTTTACTCTAAAACTAATCCTAACTTAGAGTTGCCTAGCGACGTGCGTATTGACAAAATGGTAGGGGCTAAGCTGGAAAAAATAAGAATAAAAGAGGTTGAGGAATTTTACAAGGAAGATAATAGAAAGGCCGATGAATATAAAAAAGGAGGACTTTATTACGATGCCATAAGCACTGGGTTTAGCGAGTTTACTGCAAAAATGAATCCCCGCGAACAAAACTTTGCCAAGCTTAGGCAAGAGTATTTAAGGCTAACGCGAATAATAAATACCGGAACAGGAGGTAACCCAGTTGAGGCTGAAAGAAAAAGAATCTTATTAAAGCCTCAATTAGAATCAGCTTTTGAATTATTAAATAACCAGTACAGAACAGAAGAGCAAGGCGGCGGGCGAAAAATTAACAACTACACAATGCTGTTCAATCCCGAAACCGGGAACATGGTAACCCCAGAGGCAGCAGAAGCCTCAGGAGTTGCAACAGTAAACTATACTGAACAAGCAAATGAACTATTACAACAATATAAATCATTAGACGAAATAAGCTTAGAACAAAGGTTTTTTGCTCATATATTGAATGTAAAAAGTTTAGACAACAAGCTAAATCAAACTTTTGATTTTAAGGCTAATTCTTACATACCATTAGAAAGTTACGGGTACAAGGCTGATCCAGACGGAATTTACAGGGGGGTTAAAATAAGGGATCTAATGAATTTCCGTAACACCAAGACTCCGGAAGGTAAGCTTATGCTAAATGAAATTCTATATACAGAGCCTCCTTTAGACAGAGATGGAAAAGCAATGCCTTACGTGAGTCAAAAGTTCGGCTATCTTAACGATTTAGCAAGTGAAAAAATAAATTTATCGTTGAAAGGCGAAGCGCTAAAAAATGCCTACGTACTCAACATTGATCCGGGTTCCGTTGAAATAAACGCATCCGATTATGTAACAAGGTTCATTGAAACAACCGCAGAAGCTACCTTCGGCGAAGAAGCTATTAGTCGAATAGGAACAACTAAAAGAAAAGAATTAGATCAAGCAGAAATACTGTTTTCTGATGCCAGTATTGATTTATCCGACAAACAAAAGGAAGTATTTAAAAGAAGTATGAGCATGCGCGTTACCGAGGGAGTGGCTGGGTTTGTTCCAGTGCTAGCTGAGTTTGCTCTTTTAAACAAAGCTGTAGGAGCGGTAGGCGTTGCTAAATATATAGCCGACCTAGCTAAACCTTTGGTAAAGCTTTCAGCCGGACAAAATTTAAGAAGAAAACTTCTTTCTTATGTATATGGGGCTGCTTTAGAAGAAGTTAAATTTGAATTGGTTACTAGGGGCGAAGCTAAAACAGGGGGAGGTGCAGGTTTTTACGCAGGAGGTAAGCTTAGCGCCGCTTTTTTGCCTAAATTTATAGGCATTGCTGGCCAAAAAATAATAGGAGGAGCAACAGGGGGAGTTTCTGGTGCAGAAACAGCTAAAATAGCGGAAGCACTAGTAGAAGATATAGAGGGAGTCAAAGCTTTTGAAACCAGTATGAAAGAATATTACGGGGACATGGACGAAGCTACTTCTCAAATGATAGTAGACGGAATAGTTTTTGGCTTACTAGGTGCTCAAAATATAAAGTCTACTGATTTTTATACGATTTCAAAGCGCAGCAGGGTGTACGCTAAAATTGCTAAAGAAATTAAGGAGGGCAAATACAAGGGTAAGGAGCTAGAAAAGAAAATGAATCTTGCTAATGAACTAAATGCTCAAATAGTACTAGCCGATCAAGCTTTTAATAAAGCTGATATAGGTAGACAGAAAAGCGAAGCAGAGGCTTCCAGAGAAGTTTTAAGAACGGGTAAATACAAAGATGGTACACCTTTATCTGAATCAGATAGACTCATTGAAGAAAAAATAGTTAATCAATATGAAGCGAATGTAACTTCTGCTCAAAGAAGAATATCTCAAGCATTTGATAACGTTGTTAAGAGCGGAATATTTAAAGGCGATGTTAAGCTAGTTATAACCGAAGGAAAAGAGTTGCTACCTGGGGGATTAGAGCCGGGTAACAAAGCACAATATGACCCAATTAGAAAAACTTTTAAAGTAGATTTACTGCAATACAAGCCTGGGGTTTTTGCTCAAGAAGTTGGACATGCGTTCATGGATATGGCTTTTAAAAACAATCCAGAAGTTGCAAAGGTTTTTAAAAATAAAATACAAAAAACAGTAGACACGGCGTTTAAGGACATGAAATTTACCGCGGGTGGTAAATCTAATTTAACTTTTCAAGAGGCTATTGATATATCATATCCTGGCGCTAAAAACAAGCCTGCGGAAGAATATGTAATGAATGTTGTTGAATTTTTAGCCAAGCCATCTAATAAGGCGTTGCTACTAGAAAACGGTGTACTTGGTAATTTAAAAAGAAATATATTAAATACGGCTACGGATATAGGATTACCTTATAATACAAAAAAGAATCTTACTACAGGGGCGGAAGTATTAGAATTTTTAGCGGATTTAGGAAGAGTTGCAGAAGGCGGCTCAGCTACCGCAATTAAAAATAAATTCCAGCAATTTAAAAACATTATAATTGACGGTAAAAAATTAAAAAACGTTTACGGAGAAGAAATACTTTCTGATAAAGAAGCATCGGAAGTTATGGGGTCTGCGGAAATAAAAGCTGAAGAAAAGAAAGATATATTTAGCAAGGCTACCAAAAACTATACTGACATGATTGAAAGTGGCAGTAGCGCTGAACAAGCGGGAGTTATGGTTGGGTACGACTTTGCTCCTTTAGTTAGAAAGAAACTAAGATCATACATTGACAAAAAGGGATTAGAAATCCCCGATGCAATTATTGAAGATATAATCTCAGATGTTACTTTATCTTCCGGTAAAGGTAGCACGGGTATACCTAGCCTCGTACAATCATATACTAAGGGTAGAAACCTCATAGAATACATTAAAGAAAATCCTCAAGCTACATCGGCTGACATAAGTAAAAAAGCAGAAGAGTTTGGCGTTAGATCTGATAGAGTTCAATCATTTATTGATTTAGCTAAAGAAGGAGGCGAAGCAACAATGACATCTTACGTTTTTGGTCAACTTAATAATCGTATCCTAGCTTCCATGCAGAAGCCAGAGTTTAGGGATATATTTAATACGTTCTCTATAGATAAAGATCCAACTAAGGCTGCTAATATAGCTGAAGGAGAGGGATTAGGTGGTGCTCCAACTGGTTTTGTAGACATATCTTCTCCTGAAAAAACGATACGTGTTGAAAGAATTAAAGCCGAAGCTCAATTAAAATTACCGGTAGAGGTAAAAGAAGAAATAAATACTGTAGGTGAAAAAGTATTACTTTCTACCCCGCTTACTAATATCGAAGCGTTATCAATAGGATCAGTTAAATTAGCTGATGGTAAAACCGCAAATGTGGTTATGCTAGCGAATAATAAAGCCGATATAACTATAGATGGAGTTACTGAAAGAATTACGGCTAGATCACCTAAGGTTGTTGAAAAATACTTAGATGTTCCTGCAAAATCTTTTAAAAAGTCTCCTACTACTAAAGACCAATTAAAAAGTAGCGCTGTTGATTTAATTTATACTAAATTAGAAAAGCAAGCAGGAACTTTAAGAGATAATTATACAGCTACTCCGGAGTATACTGCATTTATAGATAATGCATTTCCGCTGCTTAAAAAATATATAAGTCAATCTTCGGTTAATAAAAGGTTTAAGGAATTTAAAAAACCTGTTATTGACCAAGCCACTGGTAAACAGAAAAGAGAAAAAACAGCCGCAGGTAAGCCTATTTTTACCAAAGAGAATATAACGCTAGCTGAGTGGAGAAAGTACTTTATAGGGGACGGCAGCACGCGTATAGATGGCCGTAGACGCTCTATAATAGAGGCATTATCAGCTGAATTAGGATTTGATTCAATAATGGAGTCATTAATGAAAGAATCTATGCGTGAGCAAATATAATCCAGACAAGAAGATATTGGTGTGGATCTTTTAGAAAACTACGTGGAGGTTATTGCTAAAGAGATAGACCGCGGAAACCCAGGAGCGATGGCCTCTAAAGTCATAGAAATGGCTAGCAAATTTGATGTAAACCCAATGGAATTGTTTTATGACAAGCTAGGAAATCTACGCCCTATTGAGGATATATTAGAAAATAAAGCAGGTAGAGAAGCTATAGCTTACATAGAAGGTAGGGCTCAAAATGATTTGCAAAAAGATTTTGCCTCGGCGGAAATGCAAGATAGAATTAATTCTGATTTAAAAGCAAAGTTAGCGGAAAGGGGTATTA
>Ga0206682_10003190_pt1 | contig 14182 bp, 5 predicted proteins | sample M240m12015metaG_FD_155444 | JGI IMG/M metagenome (GOLD analysis project Ga0206682, IMG submission 155444) | Ammonia-oxidizing marine archaeal communities from Monterey Bay, California, United States - M2 40m 12015 | ecosystem: Environmental > Aquatic > Marine > Intertidal zone | place: USA... | reverse complement strand
GCCGCGCCCGCCTCCACCAGCACCACGTCGTCCCAGTCCACCATGTGGTCCGGGTCGCGGCTGCTCCCGGCCAGGTCCGCCCAGTCCGCCACCAGGAACCGGAAGTTGGCCTGCAGGAAGAGCTCCTTGGAGTGTGCCCCGCGCCGCGCGCGAGAGGATGCGCCGCGACCGCCGCCGCGACCGCCGCCGTTCCGACCGCCGCCGTTACGACCGCCGAACGGACCACCCCGGCGCGGCGCCTCGGTCTCGCGCGCGCGCGCGCGGAAGTTCAACAGGAAATCCGCGCGCACGCCCTTGCCGCCGCGGCTCGGCGGCGCCGCGGCGTCGGTCGATCCGGGACGTGGCGAAGACGCGTCTCCATCGCGCGCGGAGGTGGACGGACCCTTACCCGCGCTCGGGCCGGCCGGGCTGGCGCCGCCGCGACCCGAGCCCGCGTTGCGTCTACCGCTGTTGCGTCCGCCGTTACCGCCGCCGCCGCCCCGTGCGCCTCTGCCCCCGCCTGGCCCGCGCCTCGGCTCGCGGCTCGCGGGGACGCCTCTCCCCGCGTTCGGGGTCGGGGCGGACGCAGCGCGAGCGGGCGGCGGGGCGAACGGCGCGGCGTCGAGGTTCAGCCCGCCGACTCCCCGAGCGGTGTCGTCCGCCATGGCGACGCCCCGCGAATCGACCCGCGCGCGTCCACCGACGCGCCTCACGCTGATGTCGCGTGGAAGCCACGAGGGTATTACGACGCAAAGGCGAAGTCACGTCACTCGTGTGTCGGCACTTCAGAGCACCGCTATCACGTGTGAATAATCAGGAAACTCCGACTAAATAATTGTTTGTTGCATAACATCATGACTAATTGCTTGTCAATTGACGTTTAGCGGATTTAGTAACAGTATTTTTGCGAATCCCAACCACCTCGGCGTCACTCGCGCCCGCGCGACTCACGCACGGCGCGCGCACCTCGCGTCCGCGTCGCTCGGCGTCGACGGATACGCCACACGTCCAATGTCGGACCTTGAGCGCGGCGTCTCGGACGAGAGGGCGCCTCTGCGTCCGACCGACGGACGCAGCGCGTCCCCTTCGTCCGCCCCGAGCAAACGCTCGTTCCTGCTGATGGTGGCGTTCGCGGTGCTCGGCCTGGCGGCCACGCTCGGGTCGTTCGTGTCGTCCTGGGGCGGCGACATCGTGCAAGTGCTGCAGCTGGCGAGCCACAAGAAGATCCCGGTGAGCTTCATGCACGTCCCGAGGACGGGCGGGGCTACCTTGCGCTTCACCGCCCCCCAGCTCGGCGTGCCCATCACGGGCGAGGAGCGCTGTTACAAGTACGTGCACCGCGAGCGCATGATCAACGCGGCGCTGTTCCGCGACCCGCGCGAGCACGTGCTGTCGCAGTTCTCGCACTGCTTCGCCAACCCCCACGGTGCGGCCTCAATGTCTCCGCTGTGGGGCTTCCCGCGCGGCAACAAGGGCGACACGCCCAAGCTCGGCTGGATGAACGGCTTGAGCAAGTGGCTGAAGCACTTCGGCGAGGACTGGCGCCGCGAGGATGGCTACTTCAACTGCTTCAACCCCATCAACATGCAGGCTCGGTACCTGACGTGCGGCGCCAAGGACGAGGTCAAGGACAAGGCGATCGGCACCGGCGCGGAGAGGTGGGGCACGCCCGATGACCCCGGGCGCGCGGTCTGGTTCCAGTCTGCGCACTACCTCGGCGCGAATGACGCCGCCGAGCCCGACCTGGACAAAGTGATCCGCCGGCTCGACTCCATGCAGGTGGTGGGCGTGACGGAGGCGATGAAGGCGACGACGTGCTTGATCGAGTACCACAGCCGGGGCACCGTGCACCCGCAGTGCGAGTGCGGCAGCGACGATTCCAAGTTTCCCTGGAAGGAGGAGCGCAACGAAGCGTACCAGCCGTACGCCTTCGCGGACATCTCGGAAAAAAACCGCGAGCTGGTGATGAACGTGACGCGCGCGGACCGGTTGGTGCACCGCTACGCCGTGAAGCGCCTGATCCGCGACTCGATGCGCGCGGAGGAGAAGATGGGCAAGAAGTTCCTGTGCTCGGCGACGCGCAGGGCGCTGGACGCGATCCTGGACGAGCACGAGGATGGCGAGCTGGAGGCGGCGCTGGACGGGCCCTGGGACGAGTACCGACCGAGCGGGAAGTCGCTGCACCACAAGGCGGAGGCGTCCATGGGCGCCGTCGCCGCGCCGCGCTCTTTTGCGGCGAGTGAGCGACGCGTGAAACGGACGTACACCGCGGCGGAGCAGGAGGCGCTGATGGTCCGGATGCAAAAGGCGCGCGCGGCGGAGGTGCTGCCAAGAGAGGCGCTGGAGGAAGGGCCCATGACGCACTTCGAGTACTCGCGGTGATCGGAGCGCCGCGACGCGGAGACGGCGCGACGCGAACGCCGCGTCTGTCGTGTTATTTTACATAGTAGTAGTTTCTCGTCGCTTTCACAATCTTTCGCTCTCCGAGCGCTTGTCGTAAACAAAAACACGTGACGTCACGTAGTAATACGAGTAGGACCATCACTCGATGAGGTCCTTTTGCGCCTGCTGCATGCCGTCGATGCGCGTGAGCGCCTCCTCAATCTCCCGCTTGGTCTCCTCGATGTTCTGTATGTCCTCGCGCAGAATAGGCTTCCCGGCGGCGGTGGTCAGCGCCTTGCCCTCGCGGTCGGCTTCCTCGGCGAGGTACCCCTTCTCCGCCGCGCCGGCTCCGGTTTCGCGCTCCAGCCGCGCCTGGCGCCGCTCGAGGTCCTCCTGCTGCTCCAGCAGCCGGCGCTCCATCTCCGCCATCTGCTCCGCGACCGCCACCATCTCGCTCTTGATGTCGTCCATGCGCTTGCGCAGCTCCGCGGGGTCCTTCGCGCGGTCGTCCGAGGGAGGCGGGAGGCCCGAGCCGCTCGCCGGCGGCGGCGCCGCCGGAGGCGCCGCCTCGGCGCCGCTCGCCTCCGCCGTCGTCTTCGCCCGGGACGGTTTCAGGACGTCAAGGATGGAGTCCAGGACGGAGTCCGCGGCGCCGACGGCCGCGGAGGTGGCTTTCTTGCCGAAGATGTTCTGCATGAAGCCCTCCAGCGGCGGGGGCTCCAAACCAGCCTCCTCCGCGATTTCCTGCATCTCCGTCGCGGCTTTGACCATGGTGGTCCGCGCCTCCACCTGCGAGAAGGAAAACGAGCGCAACAAACCTTGTAACCCGATCTTCATGCGTTCCAGGGTCTTCTGTTCCTTCTCGATCTGTTCCGACGGCGCGCCCGTCTCGCGCAGACGCATGATCGTGGTGCTCTGCTTCATGATCAGGTCCTGCTGCTTGCTGATGCGCTTCTCCAAACCGAGCATGTCCGCCAGCACGTTCTCGGGCGCCGTCTCCTCTTCCGCCCCCGAAGACGCCTCCGCGTCCGCCGCCGAAGAGACGCGCGCGTCCGCCTCCTCGGCGCCGCCTTTTCCGAAGATCCCCCCGATCCCCCCGAAGAACCCGCCCGCGCGCTTCCCCCTGCCGCCCATCTGCTTCGCGACCATCGCCGCCACCTCCGCGGGGTCCACGGCGAAGAACGGGTGCCGCAGCGCCTCCTCCGCGCTCGGCCGCTCGCCTTTTTGAAAAAGCTCCGTCGCCGCGTCGTCGTCGTCGTCGTCGCCGGCTTTGCCCTTCCTGGCCTTATTCCGCGCCACCGCCGCCGCCACCTCCGCGTCCTCGTCGTACGCGCGCGGGCGCAGCAGCTGCCGGGCGAGGTCCCAGCCCGCGCCGTCGCCCGCGTCCAGTACGGCCGTCTTCGAGCGCGAGAGCTGGCCTTTGTTCGCGTCCCGCCAGAGGAACAAGTCGTACCCGACGCGCTTGAGCGACTTGTTGAACGTGACCAGCCCCGAGTTGGTGCGCAGGCTGGGCAGCGCGAGCTGCATCATCACGATGCCGGCGCTGTACATGTCGAAGCGGTCGGGCTTGTGCTTGAGCCACGCCGCGGAGCCGGCGGCCAGCGCCACCGGGCCGAACAGCTTGCGGATGTCGGGGGCGTCGTCGCTCGGAATTAGAAACTCCTCGGGCGGCGCGTACTTGGGGTCCATGATGGTCTCGTCCGGCGCGAAGTTCATGCCCGTGCGGAAGCACGCGCACGCGCCGAGGTCGATCAGCTTGAATTTGGATTCGGCCGACGCGACATCGCCGGTCTTGCCGTGCGTCAGCACCAGGTTGTGTGGCTTGATGTCGCGGTGCACGAGCCCGGCGCGATGGACGGTGTTCAGGTTTTTGAACAGCTGCTTCAGGGTGGCTTGCGTCACCTCGAGCTCGACGGCGGCGTCGCCGCGTAGGTTGCCCTCACGGCCGAGCAGCGTCTTCGCGATCCCCGCGGGGTAATCGGGCTGCGCCATGAACTGCGCCAGGGTCTTGTCCCCCTCGTACCGCCACACGAGCCACAGGCCCTCCTTGGCGATGACGCCCTCGCTCTGGTTGAGGTAGGACTCGTCGGGGGAGACGCGGAACGATCCCAGGAAATCGGCGCACGCGCCCCTGGCGTCCCGCGAGACGCGGTCGTTCATCCACGCCTCGACTTCCTGCAGTTCCGCCGCGCCCTCCACGGTGAGTTTCGGGCGCTTCAGCACTACCGTGCCTGTCTTCCGCGCCTCGATGGCGCCGCTGTAGACGATGCCGAAAGACCCCTCGCCGATCTGCCGGTCGACCTCGACATCTCCGCGCGAGTACTTAATCCCGGCGCGGGTCACGTGGCGGACGCGGCCGGGCGGTCTCGAGGGTCTCCCCGGGGCGGGGAACGCGCCCGCGCGGCCGAGCGCGCCCGTCGCGAGCGCGGCCATGACGAACGCGGAAGTGGCGGGAACGAAAGAGATCTTCATCGTGTTAGTTTTCTTCGTGACTGTGTTTGGAAAATCGTGCGCGTCCACTGCCAAGCTGGCATATCGAGGTTCCCGCCAATTATACGCTCGAGCTCCGAGTTTCCACGCTTGAGACTAAATGCTCATATGAGCATACCCCTCGAATTCGCGTCGCGCACGAAGACGCCGACAGCCCGACTGAACGCGAAGATCTTCTGAAGCGCGTTCTGCACTCGACTAATCATCAATCAGCAATAGGTTATCTTTGACGCACTGGGAGGCGAGGCGGCACACTGGGCGACGAAGAGCGCACGCGATGGTGGCGACGCAAGGCGCGCCGTCCGCTGCGGGCGGCTGGGGCGCGTGGGGCCATATCGGTCGGGGTCTGCGGTCCACGCTGCGCCCGTCGTCCGGTCGCGAGGATAACGGACCGGGCTCGGATGGCCCCGACGTTTCCGGGACGGGGGCGGGCGCGCGCGGGGACACGCGCAGGCGGTGGGGCGCGCGAAGGCCGGTTGGGCGCGTCGGCGTGACGTCCATGGAACCGGCCGGGACGAGCGGGGTTGATCAGACCGGAGAAACCGGCACGGCCTCGCGGTCGGACGCGACGGCGCGCGGCGTCGGCCGTTCGGGGTCCCCGAGGTCGTTGCCCACCCTGAGCGTGTCGCGCGCGCACGCGAGCGTCGTGGCGACGCTCGCGGGTACGCCGCCCGCGCGCGATCGGAAAACGACGGGGGACGCGCACGGAGAGACCCGGAAGACCGCGCTTCGCCTCGTCGCGGGCGTGCTGAGCACGGTGGTGGTCCGGACGCTGCTCGCGCCCATGGAGCGGGTCAAGCTGGAGTACCAGCTGAACCGGTCGATGCTCCCGGTGGGCGCGGCGTTTCGCAAGGTGATGGCCGCCGAGGGCGCGCGCGGGTTCTGGCGGGGAAACGCCATAAACCTCCTGCGCGTCTGCCCGTACAAAGCCATAAACTTCGCGGCGTTCGACGCGTACAGGGGCGTCGCCGTCGCGCTCTCCCCGGGGGGGCCGCACGACGTCGACAAGGCGCTCCTCGCGTTCGCCGGCGCCGCCGCCGGCGTGACTTCGGTGTGCAGCTGTTTCCCCATGGACGTCGTGCGCACGCGGCTGCTGGTGGCGGGCGGCATGCGCAAGTACGGCGGGCTGCGGAACTGCGTGCGGCGCATGTTTCAGAAGGAAGGCATCGGCGGGTTCTACCGCGGGTTCCTGCCCGCGATCATCGCCATGACCCCCAACGGCGCCGTGTACTACACCGTGTACGACCGCCTCAAGACGCGGCGGTTAGAGGAGCTGTGCGCTAAGAGCGCGGCGCGGGATGACAAACGCGACGGTAAAGCGAACGGCAGTGTGACGAGCCCGGGTCCCGTGCGCGTGGAGCAGGGGTACATGATGCTGTTCGGCGCGTTGGCGGGCGCAGCCGCGGAGTTCTCGACGTACCCGTTCGAGGTGATCCGGCGGCGCATGCAGCTGCAGGGAGGGCAGGGCACGATGAGCCAGGTGGTTGGCCGGCGCGCGCTGCGGCGCATGACCGCGACGGTGCGGATCATCACCAAGAACCACGGGCTGAAGGGGCTGTACATCGGGTGCCTGCCCTCGGTCGCGCAGGTGCTGCCGAGCGCGGCGCTCGGGTACTACTCGTACGAGATGTTCAAGATATGGCTCGACGTGGGGGACGAGTAGGTGACTCCCGTAGCCGAGACGCGACACACGCGTTCGATCGATAAAAATAGTACGTACTTTCGCGGAACCGTTCACGCCGTCTTGGTGGTCTTCTTCGCGGTGCTCCCCCTGAGCGGCGCGAGCCGGTCCTTGAGGAGCTGGATCACCTCGTCGCGCGAGCGCTTCTTCTGCCCGACGTTGACGTACCGGTCGGCGAGGAACCCGTGGTTGCGCGTGAAGAGCGCGAAGCCGACGTCAAAAAACCCGATCCCATCAAACACCAGCGCGTCCTTGTCTCCGTGCTCGCTCAGTCGCTCCACGAACTTCGCGGGGAACTCAGACCAGTGGATCTGCGAGTTGACGTGGTGCAGCGTGTGCCACCCGTCGTTGAACGAGCGCTGGTTGTCCGGGTGGTTCAGCACAGTGTACGCCAAGCCAAAGTTGCACCGCGGATCCTCCGGCTTCACAAACGCGTGCTGCGACCAGTTCCCGAACATCATCGCCGTGGAGACGGCGATGAACGGCATGACCATGGTCCAGAACGCCGCGATGGGGTTGATCGTGCGGAGGTACAGGTACAGACCCATGCTCCCGCCCATGCCAATCGCGCACCCGGCGAAGAGGTCCCAGCGTTTGCGCTTGAACGCGTAATACGGAAGCTCGACCCACGATCCCACCATGAAGCGCACCCAGTACACGATCCAGTGCGCAAAGTTGTCGCGCTGGTACGCCTCCGTCGCGCTCAAATCCTTGTTCCACTCGTTGTTGTCCACGTGGTGCATCACGACGTGGTGCAGCCAGTACGTGTTGCAGGGGATGCCGAACACCGGCGCGACGATGACGATGTTGAACCGGTTCACGTAATCCGCCAGCCCGAAAAACGCCTCTTTCTTGAACAGGCGCTTGTGCGTGCTGTAGTGCATGGCGAGGATGAACCTCTGCATGTACAGCACGTTGAACCCGAGAAGATACGCCGCGCCGATCAAGTTAGAGGCGGGGAGCACGGTCCAAATCGCGATGAGCGCGGGGTACATCGTGGTCATGATGTTCCAGTACAGCCACGCGATCTCCATGTCGCGCACGTCGTGCAGGCTGCGCTCGAGGAAGCGCTGCACGAAAGCGGGGGGCTTGAAGTAATACTCCTGGCGGGGCTTGTTGATATCGTCGAGATACACCTCGGCGCCGTCGCCTGGGGTCGGGGAAGAGGCACGCGGGGGGGCCGAGCGCGACGGTCAGCGCGCGGACGTCAGCGGTGAAATTGAAACGTTGGCGCCGCGCGTGGCGTCCACGAACAGGCGGACGCGCGCGCGTGTCGCGAGGCGGGAGGGGTGACGCCGCACGCACCCATGCCGCCGCGGCGGCCGACGAGGGGCGCCGACAGCTTCTTCTGCTTCTGTTCGGACACGCACATGGTGCCAGGGACCGTCACCGGCGCGGGCACCAATGGAGGAGTCTGGCCGCCGCGCGACGAACCGAACCGTGCGCCTTCGCGCGACGTGTCGCTCTCTGGCTGAGATTCGTCGCGCTGATCTTTCGGACGCTCGCCGTCGGTCGGTTTCGAGCTCGATCGAGCGTCGGTGGCTTGCGAGCGCGATTTCGTGGAATAATTTGGAGACCAAAGACGCATACGAAACGCATCGCCCTCACGCGGTCACGGTTTCAGATTATTTTTTTCCGTCTCGCCTTCACTCGCATCAGATCACTTCGTCTCCAGCGCGAAGTCCTCGTCGCTCTCGGCGTCGTCGCCCTCGTCGCTCTCGGCGTCGGGGTCAAACGCCTCGTCCCCCTCGGGCTCCTCCTCGGGCTCCTCCTCGGGCTCCTCCTCCGCGGGCCCGCCAGCCTCTTTGTCGTCACCCGCCGACTTCGCGTCGTCGGAGTCCGCATACCCGTCCTCCTCCGCCGCGTCGCTCGCGCCATCCGCGTCCATCGCGTCGTCGGCGGCGCCGCGCGGCGCGGCGCGCGCCGGCGCCGTCGCGTCTTTCGCGTCTTTCGCGTCGCTCGCGTCGTCGAAGCTGTCCGGCCTCGGCCCGAGCGTGTCCACGTTCGCCCAGAGCCAGTTCTCGAGGTCCAGCAGGCACCGCTGGTAGTGCGTGCGGAGCGCGAAGGACGCGCTCGTCTGCGTGGTGAGGTCCTTGCCCAGCGTCTTGGCGATCTTCTTCCAGTTCTTCTCCGCCGTGACGAGCTCGTACCCGCCGTCGCACAGCACATTCGTCAGAACCTTGTACAGGTCCAGCTCGCTGTGGCAGAACGTGGGCGCGCGCGGGGGCCGCCCGCCGTGCGGCATCGCCGCCTCGCGCCAGGTCTGGAACTCCTCGCGCGCCGACCGCGAACCGCGCGGCCACCCCAGCCGCACGGCGATGGCCTTGCCGGCGTCGCACTTGGCCTGGTTCGCGGCGCTGCGCGCCGAGTCCTCCGCGTCGGCGGCGGCGCCGCCGCCGGGCTTGCCGAACGGGTCGTGCGCGCGGTCCTCGGAGGTTTGGTACGCCGCGGGCGCGAGCTCGATCTCCCAGGGGCACACCCACATGGGCTCCTCGCCGTCGGGGTCGCTGTCGAAGAGCACCTGCGTGTTTTCCCACGGGTCGTCGCCGCCGCGCACGCGCGACACGCGCCCGAGCCAGTACTCGGCGCCGTTGGCGCCTTTCAATATGCCAACCTTCGGTTTCTCGTTTTCGTTTTCGGTTTCGTCATCCTTCGTCGCCGTCGCTTCCGTCACAGCCGTCACAGCGGTCGTCTCGGGTCCGGAAATCGCCGTCTCTTTGCTTCCCGGCCCCGTGGGAAGCGTGCCCGGAGACGCGCCCGCGCTCACGTCGCCCTCAGGCGCCGCTTTGGCGTCCGAAGCCGTCGCGTCCGAAGCCGGGGCGGCGGACGCTCCCGGCTTCTCCGGCGCCGCTTCCTTGGGCGGCTCGGGCGGCGGCGGCAGCGCGCCGTAGGCGGTGGGGTCGGCGCCCGCGGTGAGGTCCTCGAAGAGCATCTGGATGCGCGCACCCTTGGCCCAGGGGCGGTCCAGACACGCGGAGTACTTCTCCCAGTCGATGATGTAGTCGGCGATCTCGCCGCCGGCGAAGACGGGCGCCGAGACCAGCCGCGGGCCGCCGGCGGGCGCCTCGCCGGCTTTGCGGCGGCCAGGCATGATCATCGCCGGGTCCAGGAGCTCGAGGAGCACCCACACGCACGGCGGCGTGCCCATGCCCTGCCACTCGGGGGGCGCGGGGACGGCGGCGCGGTACGCCACGCCGCGCACCACCGCGCGCTCCACCGGTCGAAGCTCGCGGAGCGGAATCCAGCCCTCGGGTGTGAATCCGACCCGCGTGTCGAGGTACCGCTCGCGCGTCAGCTTCATGCCCTTGCGCACGAGCGCCACCACCGAACCGGGCGCGCACGCGGTGACCGTGGCGGCGTGCGTGGCGGGGGGCGTGGCGGCCAGGAACTGCTCCCTGGTCAGGCGCTCGGGGTCGGGGCTCAGCGCGCTGCACAGGGTGGCCAGCAGGCGCGCCGACCGCGCCACCGAGAGCGCCGCGGCGCCTGCCAGCGCCGCGTCCGTGGTGCTCCACTCGATCGCCTCGGCGGCTTGCGCGGCGGCGAGCGCGACGGCGGCTTCGGCATCCTCCACGGACATGAGCGCCTTCGGCGGGACGCGCAGGTCGAAGTCCTCCACGCCACGCAGGCCGGTGAACCAAGCCTCGCGGCGCTCGAGCCACTCCTGTGCCGTCGCGCCCGACGCGCGGAGCATCGCCTCCAGGGGGGGGAGCACGCGGGACACCACAACCGCCAGCCGGTCGCCGGCGGCGTCGCCGGGTGCCGGCGCGCCGGCGCCCGTGCCGAGCGCGTCGGGGAGCGCGGCGCACAGGTTCAGGCACGCGCGCAGCCACTGCGTTGACTGCGCCCAGAACTTGGTGGAGCCGCTCAGCACGAATCGGATCACCGAGCACAACGCTGTCGCGGCGTCGTCGCGCGCGCGGGCCCGGGCGTGCGCGTCCCCGGACGCGCGTGCCGAGACGACCGCGTCGCCCGCCTCGTCCAGCGCCGCGTACCCGTCGCGGCGCAAACCGAAAACGTCCGCGTCGGCGTCCTTTCGTGTCTTCGCGTCCGCGTCCGCCGCCGTCTCGGCATTCGGCTCGGTGGCCATCTCGACATCCCCTCCGGAGTCTTTGACTGCATCTTTGCCTTCATCTTTGACTGCATCTTTGCCTTCATCTTTGACTGCAGGAAGGAAAGGGGCCGGCTTCGCGGCGGTCTTCATGAGGAGCGCGGAGATGGACTTGAGCCGGCGCTCGTCCGCGAAGGCGGGGTTCCGCGGGTCGTCGTCCAGCCACTCCTTCAGGCTCTTCATCTTCGGCCCAACCTCGAACACGCCCCACCGCGTCGGCCACACGTCCATGGACGTCGCGAGCTTTCCCAGCGCGTCGTTCTCCTTCCGGCCGCGCTTGATGGACGCGCGCGCCTCGGCGGCGACGCGCGACGCGCGCGCCGCGGGATCCTCGCGCGGCTTCCGAGCCTCCGGCGTCTCCGGGTCCGTCGCGATTTCCGCCGCGATTTCCGTCGCGCCCTCCGTCTTCGGTTTCTTCGCCGACGGCGCCGCCGCCTCGTCGTCCGAGTCGGCGCCCGCCTCGCGCCGCGCGCGCTCCTCCGGGGTCGGGTCCTGCACGAACAACATCGCCGCGCCCGAGGCACCGCCGAGGATGTGGTACGCGCGGCCGGTCTCGTCCCGCGCGATCGGGCGGTGGCGGAGGTACGCGCCGCGGTCGGCGGCGTCGCGCACCCACTCGATGAGCGTCTCCGCCCAGTCCGGCGCTTTCGCGTCGCCGCTCGCGGGCGGATTCGCGGGATCGAGCGGCTTGGGCTTCACGCGCCGCGGCGCGAGCGGCAGGTGCCCCATGTTGTGCGCCGCACGCGTGGTCTCCGTCTTGGCCTTCATCGCCTCGTTCATCTCCTCGGAGTCGCACGCCACGCAGCAGAGGCCCGCGGCGAGCGCGACGCGCGCCGCGGGGCGGAGCGTCGCCGTCGCCGCCGCGCCCTCCTCGCCGGACGCCAGCGCCTTCGCCGCCGCCGCCGCGCCAGCCTTGATCGCCTCCGAAGGCCACGTCGGCGGCCCGGGGCCCAGGACGCCCACGGCCTCGGCCGCCGTGCCCGCGGTGTACACGCCCAGGGTCGCGCCGACGCGCTCGCTCCAGTCGAGCATGCGCAGATCGTCGGGCTCCTCCATCTGCGTCGCCGTCTTGGCGGTGGCGGGCTGCGCCGCGGCGCGCCGCGTCGCGGCGGCGGCGGCGGCGGCGGCGCCCTCGCCGCCGGCGATGGAGGAGCCCGCAACGGGGCCCTCGCCGACGCGCAGCAGCGCGACGCACACGTCGCGGATGAGCGCGGCGTCCGACGGCTTCGTCTCCGACGCGTCCGCCAGGAACGCGCGCCGGAACCTCGGCCAGGGGCACGGCGGGATCCGCAAAAACGCGCCGTGCGTCTGCGTGAAGTCCCACAGCGCCAGCGTCTCGGCGACGAGCGCCGGCGTCGCGCCGAACGACTCGGGAACAGCCGGGTCGGGAGTGGGCGGAGGCAAAAGCCTGGGTTCGCGCGGCCCACTAGGCACAGCGCGCGAAGGTCGGGAAGAACTTCCCCCGCCCCCTCCCTCTCCCCGCCGGGTCGCCGCGAGCCGCTCGCGCTGCGCGGCTCTCTGCGCGGCTCTCTGCGCGGCTTTGCGCGCCGTCTTGGCCTCGGCGGCTTCTTTTTTCTTGGTCTCCTCGAGCACGTTCGCGAACGCGTCGATGACCGGGGGCTTGGTGAGCTCCGAGCCGGGGACCAGCGACCCGGACGTGCGGAGGCTCTCCAGCTGCTGCGCGACGAACGCGCCGTCCGCGATGACGTCGCGCGCGTCGTAGCGCAAGGGCGCGACGGTCGCGCGGCGGGGAGCCGCCTTCTCCGCCTCGTCGCCGGCTTCCTTGGCGCCCGCGGGGGACTCGCCGGCGCCGCGCGCCGCCGCCTCGGCGTCTTTGCGCTGGAGCTCCGCCGCCGCGGCGTTGGAGGCGGCCAGCACGCGGAACTTGGGGTCCAGCAGGTCGCCGGGAACAACCTCCGTGTTGTCCGCGCAGAACGCGAGCGCGTCCTCCAGGCGCACGTTCCAGTTCCGGCGCAGCGCCTCGGCGGCGGCGGCGGCGAAGGCGACCCGCCGCTGCATGGGCGCGAACACGCGCAAGTACGCGGGGGAGGGTTCCACGAGCTTGTACCAGGCGCGCAGGGTGACCAGCCACAGGCACGGCGGGTCGGAGTACGACACCGTCCAGTCCAGCACTTCCGATAACTTGAGCGGGTGCGGCGGTTTGTCCACCGGGTTCGGAGACGGTAAAATCTCGCGCGGGCGCTTGCTTCCCTCGCCGCCTTCCAGCTTCCGCGCCTTGCCGAACACCACCACGTTGCTGCACCGGATGGACTCCAGGCCCACCATCTTCTGCTCGTCCCGGCGGTCACGGATCTCGAAGTCTGCGTTGTTCCGGGTTGTAGAGCGTGAGGGACGGCGCGTGAGCGGACGCGCGGCGAGCGCGCGAGACGGATCACCGAAACCGACGGAAACGAAAGAAGAAACGCGCGGGAGCGACCGAACCCTGGCGCGCGTCGCCTTCGTTCGGCGCGGCGCAGGCTGTGTGACGAACCGGCGGTGTGCCCACCGCCGCGGGACGAGGAGGGGAACCTGACGTACCTTCCAGGATGCGCAAGGACAGACACGTGCCGGGCACTTCCGGTCTGTCGATCCGATCCTTCACCGCGGGCGTCGCGGGCGACACCTCCGCGTCCGCCCCGATATTCGCGTGTGTCTGGCCATTCAGCGCAGGCGCTGCGTCGGAAGCCATCTCGCCAGATGCGCCGGATGGGTGCGGATCTCGGACGCCGTCTCCGGAGGTCCACCGACCTGCACTTGGAAACCCAGGCGCGACACCGGCGCTGTTTCCGACCGAGGCGCGCGCGCGCTCTCGACGCCTCGCGAGGGGTTTTCTGACGCCCGACCCGATCAAACGTCGAGCAACAAAGGGATCTGGGGACGCTCAGACTCGAAGGCGCGCGCGAGCGTGGCGAGACCGCATTCCTAACAGCGCCGTTTGTATGGAACGCAGTCGGACATTTGGGACGATTTTTTTTCACCCGGCGACAGCTTGAATTTCTGCACACGATTTCCGCCGACAGGCCGACAATCATGCCGATGCCTCTGTCGTTTTTCGTTGCTCTTCGTTCGCTTCGAAACCGCGCGCGGACGTTCCGCTCGGAGAGTGGAACGCGCGACTCTATTAAAAAAACACACGTAAACACCTCGGTACGTCACACAACACTCGGTAGCGCACACGTACGGCATCTCCCGCACTCTAGCTCGCGATGATACATATCTAATAGACGCTGCGCGTTCACTCTGTCTTCCGCCGTCTTCTCGCCTTCGGCGTCGCCGGATGAATCAGCGCGAAGACGCAGACGGTCGCCGCGGCGGCGAACACCCCGAGCCCGAACCCGGCGACGGCGCCGGCGACGCACGGCACCGGCCACTTCTGCCACGGCCTGTCCCAGTCGAGCGGGATCACCATGGCGCCGCACCACGCCCCGAGGGAGGCGCCCCAGCCGCCCAGCACCCACACCAGGTCCGCGTGTTCGAACTCGCGGAGCCGGCGCGGAAACGGCGCGCGTTCGGCAGTCGTTGTTTTTTTTTTTTTCGACGAC
>Ga0206682_10003187_pt1 | contig 14191 bp, 16 predicted proteins | sample M240m12015metaG_FD_155444 | JGI IMG/M metagenome (GOLD analysis project Ga0206682, IMG submission 155444) | Ammonia-oxidizing marine archaeal communities from Monterey Bay, California, United States - M2 40m 12015 | ecosystem: Environmental > Aquatic > Marine > Intertidal zone | place: USA... | reverse complement strand
ACAAATATTTTAAAGATCAATTTAGCGAATCAAAGATCGCTTGGGAGGCGAGTTTTAGTGGCGAGGTAACTTATCAATCAGCTGAAGTAATTTCGATCGCCATTACTAATTATATTAATTCTGGAGGGGCACATGGTAATTCAAATGTAACCTTCTTTAATTTTGATTCTCATGGAAATTTACTTCACTTTAAAGATTTATTTTATAACAAAGAGGCCCTGATAGATATTGTGAAAACACATTTTTACAATGAAACAAAAAATCGAAATATCGAATATTTCTTTAATGAAGATTTCGATTTACCAAATAACATTGGCTTCAATGATGAAGGTATTATGTTTTTTTATAATGTCTATGACATAGCATCATACGCCGACGGAATTACTGAATTTACTGTACCATATCACACTTTGGAAGCGCTTTTAAAAACTCGCTAACCTATGGTTTTATATTTTCTTACAACGGCTTCAACTGTGAGTCCTTGTACAATGATAGAAAATAACACGATGATGTAAGTTATCACCAAAAACAATTCTCGCTCCATGGCGTCTGTTAGACTTAATGCTAACGCAATAGAAATACCGCCTCGTAATCCTCCCCAAGTCATAATTAAATTTGTTTTTGGAACAAATTGCAAGCGCTTTGCAAAAAACTTGATAGGCATCCACAAGGATAAATAACGACATATTAAAACTACTGGAATAGCAATTAAACCGGCAATAATATAACCTGTTTTAAAAGTTAATATGAGCATTTCCATCCCAATTAAAACAAATAATATGGTATTTAAAAACACGTCAATAAGCTCCCAAAATTTATCAACATAAGTTTCTGTTATTTTTGACATCGCGTTACTGCGAACTGTTTCGTTTCCGACAATCAAACCCGATGTTACCATGGCTAATGGTGCAGATAAATGAAATTGTTGTGCTAAAAGCGTGCCTCCCATAACAGCGGCTAAAGTAATTATAACCTCAACCTCATAGTCATCAATAGATTTCATTAGTTTGTACGTTATCCAACCCAAAACCAACCCGAGAGAAATACCACCGATAACCTCAACACCAAATAATTCAAGTATTTTGATTGGTTCAATAATTCCTGTTGGAGATTCTGCGATAGAAAAAATAGTTAAAAAAACAACGACGCCAACTCCATCATTAAATAATGATTCTCCAACTATTTTTGTCTCCAACTTCTTAGGAGCTCCAGCTTTTTTTAAAATTCCTAAAACCGCAATTGGATCTGTAGGTGATATTAAGGCCCCAAATAACAAGCAGTAAATTAAATCTATTTTAAAATTAATAGCTCCAAGCACATAATACATAGAGACTCCAACTAAACACGTAGACACTAAAACACCTACAGTAGCAAAGACAAAAACTGGCCAACGTTGTACTTTTAATTGTGCAAAATTAGTGTGTAACGCACCGGCAAATAGTAAAAAACTAAGCATTACATCTAATAAAACTGCTTTAAAATCTATTTGTGTAATGAGGGCTTTCTCACGTATTAAAAGCGTGTCATTAAACTGCCCAATCAATACCACCATTGAAGTAAAGATGATAGTAATAATCATTAAACCAATGGTCAGTGGCATTTTTAAAAATCGCTCATTGATGTAACCAAAAAGAGCTGATAAAATAATTAAGATAGTAGCTATTGTAAAATAATCCATATTGTAAATAATTTAAATAATCTTGAGAGAGTTCTTATTTCAACAATCCAACTAACTATGTTTTAACTAAGAAAACCTCAAAAGAATTGTAAAATTAAAATAAAGATTTATTATTTATATTATATTGAATATTTTTGGCTAATATTTATAACCCCATGAAAAAGATTTATTATCTCAAGAGTTGTAATACCTGTATGAGAATCATAAAGGAGATTAATCCCTCTCCCGATTTTATAATTCAAAATTTAAAGGTAGAACCGTTAACTGTGGAGCAACTAGATGCTCTTTACAAGTTCACCAATAGCTATGAAGCTCTTTTCAATAAAAGAGCAAAACTTTACAAAGAAATGGGCTTAGGAAATAATAATCTACAAGAACAAGACTATAAATACTACCTACTACAACACTATACTTATTTAAAACGTCCCGTGATTGTTATTGATAAATCAGTTTTTATTGGAAACAGCAAGAAAGTTGTTGCGTCAGTTATAGCACATATCGCTCAATTAAATTGATGTCTTTCTCTAAATGACCCAATATTCGGCAACTGTCTACACAACTACTGATGCAATCAAACATGATGATTGGGTCTCTATAAGCGCCAATAACACCTATTTTCAAAAAGAATTTTTAGAAGCGTTTGAAGTCTCAAATCCAAATATCTTATTTCGTTACATCGTAATCTACCATAAATCTAAAGCGATTGGCATAGCCAATCTGCAAATTATAACCTTAAGTATCGATGTTATTTTAAAAAATATTAAAATCTCAGAAATCTCAAAAAAATTCTTGCGTTATTTTCTAACCGGCTACCCCTTAAAAATAATGTTTTGTGGTAACATCTTTTTAAGTGGTGAACACGGAATTTACTTGAAAAATAACATTGATAAAAAAGCAGCTTTCTTGATTATATCAAAGACAATTAAAGACCTTATTAGGTTATCTGAATACAAACCAATTCACGCAATTTTTATAAAAGACTTTTATCAGAAATCTCTACATATTACAAACCATTTATTGCATTTTAATTATATCAAAATGCCTGTAGAACCAAACATGGTTTTAAAGTTAAATCCTCATTGGAAAACATTTGAGGACTACAAAAATGATTTAAAATCAAAGTACAGGATTAAAGTAAACAAAGCAGATAAAACAAGTCGCCATTTAAGTGTTAAGTCCTTCAATGAAAGTGATTTTAAAACCTATCAAATTGAATTGCAACAGCTCTATGAAAACACCATAGCAAATGCTAATTTCAATGCCCAGGTGCTGAACTTAAATACTTACATAAAACTCCGAGAAACGTACGGAAATAATTTTATTGTACACGCCTATTTTTTAGACCATCAATTAATTGGATTTTTATCAGCCCTTGTAAATAAAAATCACTTGGATGCCTACTTTATTGGATTGAACTATGGGCTTAACAAGATTCATGCTATCTATCCAAGAATTTTGAACGATTATGTGAGACTTGGCATAGCACATAAAGTGTCTCAAATAAATTTTGGTAGAACAGCATCAGAAATTAAATCAACAATAGGAGCCAAACCTGAACACTTAGTTTGCTACACGAGACACAAGCACAACGTCATCAATAAATTACTTCAGCCATTTATGAGTAGAGTAAAAATAAAAGACTTTAGAGAACATCAGCCTTTTAAAAATCTAATGAAGCCTCCTAATTGATTGTTGTTTTTTATTGATTATTCAAGAGTTAAACCCAAGAATTTATAACCCCACCCATTAAAGACATTGTAAGAATCCAATACCCTGCATTAATCAAAATATACTTTGCAGATTTTTGTTCAAATAATGCATTTGTTCCTAAAACCGGAAAGGCAATAAGCAGTCCAGCTAACCCTCCATGTAAAGCACCGTGCTTAAAAGTCATAAAATTACCTCCAGCGCCATGAACTTCACCTGGAACTCCTCCTAACATTACCTCAGGCCATAAAGAACACGCAATTAAAAAAGCAAAAATAACGGCAACTCCAAAAGTTTTTGCAGGATTAGACTGCTCCGCTTTTTCTGGCGTCATTCCTGTCTCTTTCATCCAAACAGTTCCAAAAACTTTAGGATTGTACCATATAAAACCTGTGACAAGAGGTATTATTGAAGCAACAATAATAGCCAACCAATTAATATCGAATTTTTCCATAATTAATTCTTTATAGTTTATTAGAAAAACAATTTAATAAAAATATTTTAAGTACTAAGATTCTATGATGTTCTTTGGAGTTCTTGCATTCGATTTTAAATCTTCTTTATCTAAAAACTTAAAGTTTTTTGCACGAGGTAAGGATTCTATTTTATTCAAAATAGCATTAGAAATCGTGCCTATTTTTCGCTTTTTCATATCAATCCATGAAAATAAAATTTCAGCATAGGCTAAATTCACCCCTTCTTTATCATAAAAATTATGTTCAAATTTCAAAAATCTTCCATCGGGGGTAAAACCTAAAACCTCCAAACTTACAGTTATCGTTTCATTAGGTCTAACCTCTTTGAAATAATAAATATGCTCATGTAGCGTGACAGGACCTAAATTACTTTGAACCATCTCCTCTAAATCAAGATTGTTATTTATTAAAAAAGACATTCTAGTATGACTCATAAAGTCCATATATTTTGAGTTCCCTAGATGTAAATTAGCATCAAGATCACTCCAGCGAATTTCAAATTGTTTTGTGTACATACTCTGTTTAATTTGTATTGAACAAAACTACATGTTTTGTTTGTTTTATATTAATTACATAATAAAGTCTTTTAATTATCTTTGTGTAACTTTAAATTTCTGGAATGATACAATCGATGACAGGTTACGGTAAATCCACTATTCAATTACCGACTAAGAAAATTTCTATTGAATTAAAATCTTTAAATAGCAAAAATCTTGATTTGAACGCCCGAATGCCCTCAATGTATCGAGAAAAAGAATTGACAATTAGGAAATTTGTTGCTTCAAACTTAACGAGAGGAAAAATTGACTTTTCTTTGTACATGGAAATGACCGGTGAAGAAACATCCGCCCAAATCAATGAAGGAGTTCTAAAAAAATACATGAATCAATTGAAAAATATAGTTCATGCTAACGATACTGAATTACTCAAAATGGCAATAAAAATGCCCGACGCTCTAAAAACAGAACGTGAAGAAATTGATGAAAAAGAATGGCAATTAATTGATAAAGAAATAAAAAACACAGTTATCAAAATTCAAAAATATAGAAAGGAAGAAGGTTCCGCTTTAGAAAAAGACTTTTTATTTAGAATTCAGAACATAGCTACGCTATTAAGTCAAGTTATGGATGTGGATCCAGATCGTATAGAAAGCGTTCGTTTGCGGTTAGAGAAAAGTGTTAACGAATTAAAAGAACGTGTAGACGAGAATAGGTTTGAACAAGAATTAATCTACTATATAGAAAAATATGATATTACAGAAGAAAAAGTGCGTCTTGAAAATCATATAGACTATTTCACAAAATCTTTGAACTCGAAAGACTCTAATGGCAAAAAACTTGGATTTATCAGTCAAGAAATTGGAAGGGAAATAAATACAATAGGCTCAAAAGCGAATTACGCACCAATGCAAAAACTAGTTGTTCAAATGAAAGACGAGTTAGAAAAAATAAAAGAACAATTATTAAATGTCCTTTAAATGGAAAAAGGAAAACTAATTGTATTCTCTGCTCCTTCTGGATCTGGAAAAACAACTATCGTCAAGCATCTCTTAAAACAAATTGATTTAAATCTAGAATTTTCTATATCCGCTACGTCAAGAGATAAGCGGGGAGATGAAATAAATGGTAAAGACTATTATTTCCTGTCAACACAAGAGTTTATACAGCATATTAAAAAGGATGATTTTTTAGAATGGGAAGAAGTTTACCGGGATAATTTTTACGGTACTTTAAAGTCTGAAATTGAACGAATTTGGAGTTTGGGTAAGCATGTTATTTTTGATATTGATGTGTCTGGAGGATTGCGTATTAAACGCAAGTTTCCTGAGCAGACCTTGTCTATATTTGTGAAGCCCCCAAGTATTGATGAGCTAAAAATTCGATTAAAAAAACGTAAAACAGAAAGTGATGACAAAATAAACATGCGTGTTGCAAAGGCCTCTGCTGAACTTGCAACGGCTCCATTGTTTGACATCATTATTGAAAATGACCGTCTGAATGATGCTCTTGATGAGGCTTATGGTCTGGTAAAAAACTTTATTAAATAATCCCACCATACGTAAATGAAAATAGGGCTTTTCTTTGGTACTTTTAATCCTGTCCATAATGGTCACTTGGCGATTGCCAATCACATGGCTGAATTTAGTGATCTTGACCAAGTTTGGTTTGTTGTAACACCACAAAGTCCTTTCAAAAAAAAGAGCACATTATTAAGTAACAATCATCGTTATCAAATGATTGATCGCGCTCTAGAACACTATCCAAAATTGCGTGTAAGTGACATTGAATTTGGCTTGAGCAAACCTAACTATACTATAAACACGCTTCTATACTTAGAGGAGAAATATCCTAGCCTCATGTTTGCTCTGATAATGGGAGAGGATAATTTAAAAAGTTTTCACAAATGGAAAAATTATGAATCAATTCTGGAGCGGCATCATATATATGTATATCCAAGAATTACTGAAAAAGGTAGTGTAACACCATTTGATAAACATCCAAAAATTCACCATGTTAACGCCCCCATAATGGAATTATCTTCAACATTTATTCGAAAGGCTATTAAAGAAAGAAGAAATGTACGGCCTTTGCTTCCAGAAAATGTCTGGAATTATCTGGATGAAATGAATTTTTACAAATAAAACTGCTTAACACTAATTTAAGCAGTTTTATTCATTAGACATGTGTCACAAACGTTTTGAAGTCCTTTGATTTTCTTTTTTAATTGATCGTTGTATCCTCAGTTTTTCAGGCATCTGAACACCATAGGACGTCTCATTATCATCAGTTTCGTATTGAATATAACCAACACCCTCAAACTCATAATAGGTGCCAGATGGCGCATGATAAAGTTTTATCAGTTGATCGCTTAAAATACTTAATTCAAAGTATTCATCGCTAAAATAATCATAATTGAGAATTAACTTTTTCAAATACATATTCCCCTCTATATTTTGCACGTTATAAGTTCCTGTAAAATCCCAGAAAACATTATGAATGCTTGATATTAAGTCATCTTGTGAACTTCGAAAAACCTGACCATTATTCTCTGGCACAAATTGCAAAAAATTCTCATAATCAAATTCACTTAACGCCCCATCTTCACTTGTATATGTTTTTTCCCAAACTTGATATTCTTGTAGGAAATAGTGAATATTATCATAGAACACATAATCGTAATCAAAATTATTTCTTTGATAACCGTGTAAAAAGTAGGAAGTATCATTAAAAGGATTGTACAGCTCTATGGTATTACCATCAATTTGATATATATCAAATGATGAAAACCCATCAAAAGTGTGATAAACATCTAAAATCATATCATAAGCATCATATTGTCCAATCATAATTCCCAAACCATTACCTTGGCTTCCAATACCAACCAAATTATTATTTGCATAAACGTTTCCATTCAAAAAAGACACAGTAAATGCTTTTTGTAGAAACAACGTTTGCCCAAAACCAATAGTTTCGTTAATATCTACATACCACAATTCGTGAGAATTTAATAATTGGTTTAATGAAATTGACTCCTCAAAAAACTCGTCATTCACAAAATCAACATGACATGATGTAAGCATTGATAATAAAACAAATATTGACACTAACTTAATTTTTTTCATGATTGTAGTTTTTAAACATTATATCACAATCTTTTCAAATTGTGTGCCAAAAAATATAATCGACTTAATTTCAATGAGATAATAAAACTGATATTTTATGTACTTTTGAGGATAGAAAACATATCTATTTATGACCTCAAAATTAAAGTATGCTGTATTTGGTGGAGGAAGTTGGGCAACTGCTATTGTCAAAATGCTCTGTGAAAACTTAGATGAAATTGGTTGGTACATGCGAAATGAACAGGCTCTCAATCACATAAAAACACATCAACACAATCCACATTACTTAAGTTCTGTAGAGTTTAATTTAGATCAACTTAAATTAAGTAATGACATCAATGAGACTGCCCAATATGCAGATGTCTTAATCATTGTAATACCTTCAGCCTTCGTGTTTGATGAGCTAAAAAAACTCACCACTGATATCTCAAAAAAAATAGTAGTCTCAGCGGTTAAAGGAATCATACCAAAAACAGGGCTTTTAGTTGGAGAGCACTTTCATAAAATTTACAAGATCCCATTCGAAAATATTGTAGTCCTCGCAGGCCCTTGCCATGCCGAGGAAGTTGCTTTAGAGCGCTTGTCATACTTAACCATTTCCTGCTCAAATTCGAAAAATGCTGAACAAATTGCTAGTTCCTTAAAAAGTGATTATATCAAAACAAAGATTAGTGATGATATTATTGGAACTGAGTATGCCGTGATGTTAAAAAATATTTATGCAATAGCTGCTGGTATTGCACATGGTCTTGGCTATGGCGATAATTTTCAAAGTGTTTTAATGAGTAACGCTATTCGTGAAATGAAGCGTTTTATTAAAAAAACACATAAAATGAAACGAAATATTACAAACTCAGCTTATTTAGGAGATCTATTAGTCACTGGCTACTCTGTGTTTTCAAGAAATCGAATGTTTGGAAATATGGTTGGTAAAGGTTATACCGTGAAATCCGCACAATTAGAAATGAATATGGTGGCCGAGGGTTATTACGCTACAAAAAGTGCTTACCTGATTAATAAAACAAGTTCTAACAAAGCAAGGTTACCAATAATTAATGCCGTTTACAAAATATTATATGAGGGTAAAAACGCAAAAAAGGTGTTCAAAAAATTAACTGACAAATTAGATTAGTTTACTTTGCCAAAACACCTCTTTCATTCATCAAAGGGATTTTTTGAAGAGCTTCTCTGCTGATCGTATTTTTAGGAAAAGTAAACGTTTTATCAAACATGACATTCTTTTCAAAAAAACTAATCTTGAAGCTATTATTAAAAGCAAACAAGTCTTCTTGCATCATTTCAATTTTAGCATAGCTTTTAGCAGGTAATTTGTCTAATTTTTTTCGAAAAATAGACGTTACTTTGGTGTCTAATTCTCCACTTGAAACTATTAATACTAATTCCAAATCGACTACTTTATCATTTATAATGTAAACATTCCAATCTTGCGTGTGATAAACCTGATTATACTCGTTGACAATGGCTACGTACACGCTTTGCACCCCGGGAATAATAATATCTTTCTTCAAAACTAAAGGACAGACTTAAACTGATCTAAAAATCTGATATCATTTTCACTAAGCAATCTAATATCACCTATTTGATGCAATAACATCGTAATTCTGTCAATACCCATTCCAAAGGCAAACCCTGAATAAATTTTTGGATCAATACCACAATTGGTTAAAACGTTAGGGTCTACCATACCACAACCCATTATTTCTAACCAACCTGTTCCTTTAGTGATACGGTAATCAATATCAGTCTCTAAACCCCAATACACATCAACTTCAGCACTTGGCTCAGTAAAAGGAAAATACGATGGCCTTAATCTAATTTTAGACTTCCCAAACATTTCAGTAGTAAAATATTGTAGAGTTTGTTTTAAATCTGCAAAACTTACGTTTTTGTCAATGTACAAACCTTCAACTTGATGAAAAAAGCAATGAGAACGGGCAGAAATGGCCTCATTCCTGTAGACTCGCCCTGGTGAAATTGTACGAATTGGAGGCTTGTTATTTTCCATGTAACGCACTTGCACAGAACTCGTATGTGTTCTTAACAATATATCAGGATCTGTCTGTACAAAAAACGTGTCTTGCATATCCCGTGCAGGATGATGTTCCGGAAGATTTAAAGCGGTGAAGTTATGCCAATCATCTTCTATTTCTGGCCCCTCACTAACATTAAAACCAATCCTTGAAAAAATATCAATAATTTGATTTTTTACAATGGATATAGGATGTCTTGATCCAATATTAATCGGCTCACCCGGTCGTGTTAAATCTCCCAGCTGACCTTGTTGTTCCTCTTGCTGACTCAATCCCTCCTTTAAAGAGTTTACCTTTTCTTGAGTAATTGTTTTTAACTGGTTTATTGCTTGTCCGAATTCCTTTTTTTGATCATTTGGAATATTTTTAAATTCTGCAAAGTACTTATTCAGAAGGCCTTTTTTACCTAAATATTGAATACGAAATATTTCAATATCATCAAGAGAGTGTGCAGAAAACACCTTTACCTCTTCTATCAACTCTTTAATCTTGTCTATCATGTTACACCCTTGAAATTTGAGGCAAATTTAATAAATTAATGGACATGTTTTCATCGTATATACGCTGTTTTAACGAAATAGTTAACGATCGCCTCTTTCATAAGAACACTTTGTTCGCCTGGCTTCAAATGAGGAAGCTCACAAAGTGTTTTATAATGTGGCCAACCGTCCTCATCAATATAATCAAACTCATAATAGCCATAAGGCATCAGGAGTTTACATATAGCAATGTGCATCAAATCTAATTTCTGATCTTTTTTATACTTTTGATCTAATTGGCCAAGCTCCTGTAAGCCAATTAAATAAATAATAGCATCCAAATCTAAGTTTGCTCCATCGGCAAACTGATGAGACAGCTTCTTTACCAATACCTCCCAACGGGCCTTTAATTGTTCATCTTTTACCATACGACAACAAATTAAAGACTTAAATAATAGTAAAGCAACATTTACGTTATTTTAATCAATACCATATATTTTTTTACATCCTTCACACAAATGACACGAATTTTAATTAGTTTTAATCACTTATCAAATGGACATGGATATAAATGTAATTGATCTTGTTTTAGGGGCGTCTTTACTTTATGGCTTAATTAACGGCTTATATAAAGGATTTTTTATTGAAGTTGCTTCGCTCCTGGGCCTCATTTGTGGTGTTTACGGTGCAATTCATTTCAGTCATTTTGCAACATCCCTAATTAAACAAAAAGTAGAATGGGATGAGCAATACATCAATATTGTTGCTTTTGCTATTACCTTTATTTTTATTGTTTTTGTCGTATCATTGGTGGGCAAAACTCTAACAAAATTAGCTAACTTCATCGCTCTTGGCGTATTAAATAAAATTTTTGGAGCTGTATTTGGAGTTTTAAAAATCGGATTAATTTTGAGTATTATATTAATGTTGTTCTCTAATGTAAATAAAACAATCCCTTTTGTAGATCAAAAAGATATTGATGAATCGGTTTTATATGAACACGTTCGCTGTATAGCTCCTTATCTTTACCCTGTTATCATCAATATTGAGAGTAAAGAAAATAGTAAACCAAAAGAAGTCGCTTAAAAGCGACTTCTTTTCTTATAACTAAGACATAAAATTAGATGAGTTGTACACGTCCAGTACTTAAACTGTAAACACCTCCGACAATAGCAATTTCGCCTGTATTTTCCATATCCTTTAATATGTCGCTTTTATTTTTTATGCGTTCTATGGTTAATTTCACGTTGTTTTCAACAGTTTTTGCAACAAACTCATTATTAGATGAATTAGATTCACCTGCTACCTCTGATTTACTGAGTTCAACAGCTGGCATGATGTTATCCAACATGGCTGTAATATTACCTAATTGTACCCCGTCGCAAGCGGCCTTTACAGCGCCACATGACTCGTGACCTAACACAAGAACAAGTTTGCTTCCGGCTGCTTTACAAGAATATTCTAAACTTCCAAGAATATCAATATTTTCAAAGTTTCCAGCAACACGAGACACAAAAATATCACCAATAGCCTGGTCTAAAACAGTTTCTACAGGAACTCTTGAATCTATACACGATAATACAACGGCTTTGGGAAATTGTCCGCCAATCGTTTGATTAATTAACGCATTATTGTCAACTATCTGAGATTTGCCTTCAATAAATCTTTTATTTCCATCTAATAAATCTTGTAGCACGCTCTGAGGCGTTAACGTATCTTGAACGTCTTTTGTAATAGCTAAATTTTTCATTTTTATTTTGTAATTAAATCCGATTTCTCGGAGGTTTTTATTTTAAATTGTATCTGTTATGTTTTCTTTAACCCATTTTAAACAAGCTTTAAAATCATCAAATACATGCTCATTTGGAATAAAATCAGGAATAATATCAATTCGCTCCATCATGTATCTAGGTTGCTTTAACAATCCAACGAATAAGACCTCAACATCATTTGTTTTTAAATCTTGAAGCATGTCTTCCATTGCATACAAACCAGACTGATCCATATATTGCATACGCCCGAGCCTTAGAATAACGGTTTTCGCCGTGTTCGGAATTTGTTGGGCTAAAGCTTGAAAATCACTGGTAGACCCAAAAAATAAGGGCCCTTTTACATGTTTGATAAAGACTTCCTGCTTTAATTCATCTGGAAAATCATCTTCGTCTGACCACGCCTCTTCCTTGAGGGTTTTAACATCAGATCGTTCAGCTGTTAAATCTCCTATTTTTTTCATAAACATGAGAGAGGCAATGACTAAACCAATACCAACGGCGTAAACAAGGTTCCAAACAGAAGCTAACACTAATACGACAAGCATGATAAGCACTTCAGAACTAAGTTTTATTGGACCAAAGCTCAGGTCTCTAGGTAAGTTTGGAATAGCTCTTAAACCTTTATAATCCATCACACCAATACCAACTGTAATCAAAATTCCCGCAAGAACTGCTGCTGGGATTCTAGACGCAACAGGGCCCAAAGCCAATAGAATAAATAATAGCATAATACCCGCTATCATTCCTGATAATCGTGTTTTCCCACCAGAATTAATATTTACTACAGTTCTGATGGTAGCCCCTGCTCCAGGAAGTCCCCCAAAAATAGCACCAATACTATTCCCAATACCTTGGCCAACTAATTCCCTATTTGGCTTATGTTTTGTTTTGGTCATGTTATCGGCCACAACACTGGTTAAAAGAGAATCAATTGCTCCTAAAAGCGCCAAAGTTAGCGCTGTAAATATATAAGGGGTCACGCTCCCTAATTTAAATTCTGTAAATATTTCTATAACTGGATAAGGAAACCCTTGAGGAATCTGCTCAATTGGTCTGTAATCAAATCCAAATGCAACTGCAATACTCGATACTACGATAAGTGCCACTAATGTACTCGGCACAGCCGTTGTAATGCGCTTGAAGCCATAAATAATGAAAATCGTGGCTAGTGCCAGCGCCAATTCTAACCAGTTAATATTTTTTAAAGCATTAGGTAAACCTTTTATAGTTCCTAAAACACCTGAAGCTTCCTTGGCAGCAAGTGTCTGAGATTCTGCGAATATTTGAGCATCTGTAATTTTATTTGCTCGGATAACAGTTTCTTTGAAATCTTCAAGAACCAAGATGCCTTCGCCGGCCTCATCCTTTAAAATATTTTCAAGAATTAATTCTTCTGCTTGTGGTTTAAATTGATTCACAAAGGCAGCATCCTCTTTTGGGTAATATCCAACAGAAGGAAAAATTTGAGTAATTAAAATAATGACCCCTATCGCAGTCATAAAACCAGAAACTACGGGATATGGAATGTATCTAATGTACTGCCCAATGCCTAAAATACCAAGACCTATTTGCATTAAACCTGCCAATAAAAAAACAGTAAGAATAATAGGTAAGGCCTTATTAACATCACCATCATTAACAGCAATTATCCCTGCAATTACTACCATACTCACAGCAGTCATTGGTGCCGTTGGACCCGAAATCTGAGTGCTAGTACCCCCAAAAAGGGCAGCAAAAAAGCTAATGAAAATGGCACCATATAGCCCTGCTGTAGGTCCTAATCCCGATGATACTCCAAAAGCTAAGGCCAAAGGCAATGCAACGATACCAGCGGTAATCCCACCAAAAGCGTCTCCTTTAATATTCGAAAATAAATTCTTCATATTTTTTAATTTAATTTAAATGTTATCGCTTTAAAAATTCACAAAAGTGATGATATTAATTTGGTCTCTTGATTTAGTTTCAAAAAATTGATTCATATAGCCAAACTCTATTTTAATATTATTGTTTAGTTTACAGCCAAGCCCCCCATAAAGTCTATTCCTATCAAATATTGAGCTTTTAGTGTTTAAAAATATTTCATTGTAAGCACTAAAATACAACGGGATTTTAGAGTCTGTCGATTGTTTAAATGGAATATTGAGACTCAAAAAGTAGCGCAAACGAAGCTTAAAGTCATCCTCAACAAATCGCTGTTCAAAGCGATAACGATGGCTTAATGTAATTTTCCCAATTGATTGTTTTGTAGTGTACTGCTGAAATACACGATGTTCATTTACTAAAACTTTATCCTCAGTGTCTTCAATATAGTTTTTAGATAAGATATAGCCATAACCTAACAAGATGTTATTATTATTTTCAGTCAAATTGTGTCCAACTCCTGTTCTTAACAACAGCTGTTCTAAA
>Ga0206682_10003186_pt1 | contig 14198 bp, 9 predicted proteins | sample M240m12015metaG_FD_155444 | JGI IMG/M metagenome (GOLD analysis project Ga0206682, IMG submission 155444) | Ammonia-oxidizing marine archaeal communities from Monterey Bay, California, United States - M2 40m 12015 | ecosystem: Environmental > Aquatic > Marine > Intertidal zone | place: USA... | reverse complement strand
CCAAAGTGATCTCGTAGGCCGTCAAGGTTCACGCCTTGTTGGTGTGCGAACTTTTCAAGGGAGTCAATGTAAGCCACAGCGGCTTCTTCTTCTTTCGCCAGTGAATCATCAGCGACCGCTGGTTCTTCATAGGTTGGTTGTTCAATTTGCTTATTGATTCGTGACAATGCGTCACGGATTTCAGTTAGGGTTTCGGCTTCGTTGCTCATGTTATCATCTTCCATTTTCAATAGGGTGTATGTGCTTTCGGGGTTTATTCCTTTCTTGCACAAAGTGATTTCGTGCAGTTCCATGTCCGTGATTTCACGGTGGGTGCCATGTTCCGGTGTAGTCTTGCTAACACGGAACAATGCTTGGCCCCCGATGGAGAATGCTCGCAGTTCGCCACTGCGAACTTGCTTTTGGACTTCACGGGCTTTTTCAATGTCGTTGCGGATCTTGCACACGACAAACAGTCCGTGATCATCAACAGTGGATTTCCATACTCGGCCTTCACTGTCGGTGTAATTTGAAAGAACTTCTCCCACTTGAATGCCACTGTGTGCTAATTGCACATTTCGGTATGCTGGGTCGGCCATAAAGCCGTTGAATGCCTTTTTGAGAGCCGACACAGGGATTCTATCTCCCTGCTTGTCAACCATGTCAACAGAAGCGTAGCCAGCAATAACAAGGTCGTTTCCGGCACTGGACTTCAAAATGAAGTCTGCTCCGGTCGCTGTCCATGTCGTAGTGGTCGCCATTATCTCACCGATTCTATGTCATGGTATTTAAGCCATAGGGGGCGAAGGGGGTTCGGGAGCCATCATTTCGTCTTCCTCCGAATCCTCCAACGGAACCTTAATTTCTTGCTCATCCTTGATTTGTTGTTGTGTTTTTTGAGGGAAACGCAGGGTCGCAGTGTTGCCTTCAAGGGTCAAATCCCCATCAATGTCTTCACCCGCCCCGTCTGTTGTTTGGATCTTAATGTGCTGTGGCATTCCTTCTAATTGGGCATCATCCGGTTGCATTGGGTCAAAAAACGGTGTTGCTTCATCGTCAAGCAATTCGGTTGGCCCTCTTGGAGCCGTGTAAGCGTCCATCATGCCAGCCCAGCCGCCGCCTTGAACACTGCCGCTTATTCTCGCTATCGGTGAACTGATGGCCTTTTCCCCCATCATATCGTCGTCAATTGCTTGATTGACAGTCCACTTGCCGTTTTCAGTCGCTTCTAAACCATACTCACCGCCGAACTGTTCAAGCATTTCATCGGTTAAGCCTTTGACATTAGCCTTCAATTCGGCTGGTGTCAGTGCTTCGTCACCTCTTGTCAAGTGTGATCGTGCGTGGGTCAGTATCTCTTCAACCGGATTCGCTTTTCCATCAGTGTCCAATAAGGAGGCTTTGAAAAGCGTTGAAGAAGCGGTCTTGATGAATGGTGGGTATGGTGTAATCTCACTAATTTCATATTTCAGCAAGTGAACACCGACTGGCCCCCACACATTCATTTGCCTTTCAGCATGAATCAATAGTGGTCGTGATCCTTTCTCAAATCCTTGATAGTCAAAACCTTCTCCATCCCACTCACCCTTCACCACCAACGGTGCAGGGTGTCCGGGGTATTCAAGCACCATTCGGTCGTTGCGAATAGAAACCGATGGGAACGGGCCATACATTTTCTTGACACCATCTCCGTCCGGTGCATAGTGAACCCACTTATGGTGTGCTTCTTTTCCTTTCATAAAAGTGGAGGTGGAGTCCCGAAGCCATAGTTCACCGCCGAGTGCATCCATGTTTGAGCGCAAACCTTCACGGTCGCTGAACTTACAGTCAGCGGGCATTGGGAATGAAACACCTTCGTCGGTTTCGTAAAGAGTGCGGAGAATCGTCAGCCTGTCCTCCAATTTCTCCATGTGAATATCGTCGCCTTTATGCACCAACAGATCGATGGCTCGGAACTTGCCGTCTTTCAAAACACCGTCAAAGGTGCAATCACCTTCTTGCTTGCGAATGCCTTCTTTGACCTTCTTCGGCAAAGACACATCCCTGCCCTTTCCGTTGCTGGCTTTGATATGACCTCCCTTCTTTTGAACGAATATACGCTTTCCTTCGGGTTTCTTTTGAACGACCCAATCGCCAGTGAATCCCCTCAAGTCGTCTATTGAACTAAAATCATAAACGGTATGCGCTGGGATAATGACCTTCTCAAATACTCCTGTTGGCTCATAATCGTCGGCTTTGAAAATGTCGCCATTTAGAATAGGAGGTGCGCCTATTTCATCAGTGACTTCAAGAGCCGGAATTGAATTGACCTTTGGTTTCAATGCGTGATCAGCATGTGTGGGATGAACCATTCCAACATGGCCTTCGTGAACAGTTCGTTGAAGCGTTTCAAATGGTTTATCTTTCACATCAAAACGAACAGCATTGTTTTGTCTGTCCCAATTGAAAGCGAGTGTAGCGGGCATTTTATGTCCCCAAGCGTCTTTATCGCCTGTCAAATACACTGGCGGAATAGTAGCATCGGATTCGGGGCTGATAGGGCCAAGTGGGACTTCTTTGCTGACAAGTCCCCCTCCCGCCACTGTTGGTGCGATTGTTCGCATGTCCTCCATGCCCCCGCCTTTCATCAATTGCATGTTGGCCGCTTTAGCCAATTGTTGCAGGTTTCCACGGGCGAGCGTGTTTCCTGTGATGTCGTTTGGTTGTGTCCCATGCAGTAGTGCAGGGCCGTGTTCGCCCATCAATTGAATTGCCATTTTTTGCATCATTTGACCGATGTGAACATCGCTTTTTTCATAATGGTCGTTATGAAACGAGTGGTATTCATCATCACCGGGGTGTCTTTCCCGTGTAGGGCCGATTCTTGGTTGACCTTGATCTGTGTGTGAAGCGATTATGCGACCCAAGCCGTTGGGGTTTGTTGCGAAAGCGTAGGATGGGATAATCATGCGCTTTCCGCTTCCTTCTATTTCCGACGGATGAAGATGTGCGCTGTTTGACACGGACGACCAAAGGGCACGACGGCGTGGGAACGAGCGCACATACGGGTGGTCGGAACCAGCCGCCCAGCCGGTTGAAACCGCTGAACGGTGAGGATGTCCAGCCATCAATGGGTGATTGGCTGTTTTTGGGAAAAATGATGAACCACTGCTGTGGTATGCGTCTTCACTGTCGTTTAATGGGTGTTGTCGGTCGGCGAGAAACCCAACCATTTCATCACCAAGCCATCCTTGCATAGCGGCTGGGTATGAATCTCTCAACATGGTTTGAAGGGACTGTGCATCACGCCCAACCCCTCCCCAGTGTTGAAACGGCAACCACCAATGGTGATTTGCTGACGGTTCAATCATGTTGTCATTTGGGTCAACCATGTCAGCATTCTTCACCCACGGCGATTTCATGTGATTTAACCCGGAGGGTATGTCCTCCGCTGACACTGGCCCGTGCCTGTCGGATGGGCGTTCCCACCAACGGGCTATGGGGATAAGACGCTCAAACCAATTGCGTTTCGCCCTATCCCACGAAATGCCGGATGAGGCAGTGAAGTCATTCATAACTTTGCGAGCATTAGGATCTGCTGGCCCTTCGGTTCCGCCTAATTTTTTGAGAGTGTCCATAAAAGCCTCTCGCTGGTCGGAGGATTGCCATTCAAGGCCGAATAAATATGAAAGCAAACCAAGACGACTGTTGCGTCCACCCCATTGTTCCTTTTTTGCATCAATGTATTCATCATCGTCAGCATAGGCAAAGCGGGTTCTGCGGTCGGTCATGTAAAGGTCGTGAAGACTTTCAGTCGGGCGACCGACGATTCCTGCGTATTCTTTGGGAATAACACCCATGCGTTCGGCGTCTTTCATGGATTTGATAACCGATTGACCTTCTTCGTCCTCTTCAATCAAATGCAAAAGGTGATCGACAAAAGCCGGTTCGCCCCATTCCGCACCGTGAAGTAAAGGCATGGTTGGCAAATCGTATGACAACGGATGTCTTTTTCCGAATCGGTTCTTTTCACTCGCCATAGGCCAGTCTTGGGCGTATGTTTTTGCGAACCTGCGTTGTCCTGCGATGTAGTCTTCATAACCACTGGGGAGGTTGAGTGTGGTGATAGGCGACGGCTTATCCATATCCTCCATGTGATATTGGGGTGGTGCTGTCATAGGAAGCATACCGAGAATAGCCTGATCTTCTTTTTCAATTGAGGTTTCATCACCGTAGTAGTCGGAGAAGGCTTTCAAATACAGGTCTTGGTTGACCTCATGGTTTGACACCAACGACAGAAGTGTGTCGGTGCGTATTCTCAAGAACTCTTGCCTATCCATGCCTAAACCTCCAATTAGAGGTTCTTTGCGACATTTTCCATAAGGGAGGCAATTTCCTCAATGATTCCGGGGTTTCCATATCCCTTTCTCAATTGCGTGAGGCTTTCTTCAATCGGAGCCATGTTCCAATTGCCGTCTTTGCGGTTGCCTCCATCTGTTAAGTGCATGTGAACTGAACTGCCTTTTTCATCATAGCCAGTCTTTGCGTATGCGGGCATTTTAGCCACTTCGCTGATAGCGGCCTTTTTGGGTGCAACCTCGTTGAAATCCGGGTATGTCCCATTTGTTTGATATGGTCTTGCTTCAATCGGTGTTCCTCCGCTGTGATCCATGAATTGAGGAACGCCGTTCTCAACGGAGCCTTCTTGCTCATACTTGACGATAACGCCTTTTGATGCGAGGAACTGTGAGGTGATGTCGGCTTTTTTATAATTCAAGTCACCGGGTGCTGGTTCGGAGTCTTCGCCCATCCAATCGGGTTTGGGTGCCATAACACTTGACCCATCGCCTTCTGTGCCAAAATCCGAGCGTTGTCCAACACTGGGTCGTGGGTTTCGTGTGATTTTGCTATCGCTGTTTAGATAGCCACGCTGTCCCAGTCGGTTGTTGTCGTGACGAAATCTGCTGTGCATATCCATAACTCTTTGATCGACACTGTATGGGGCACCCATACGGTCGTTTTTGCCACCACCCATCGCTTCGTCTTGATTCATTCTTTGACCGCCTTCACCTAAAGGCATTCCCTTATCGGTATTCTTGCTGAAATCAAAATTGGATAACATGCCGCCTCGTCCTTTCAAGGTCGGTCGCTTTTCGTCACCACGGTTTGGTTTGAACTCGCCTTTACGATCCATCTCACGGGCTTCGTCGTAGTTCTTGTGTGCGGCGTCTTCATCTCCGTCGCCCATGAGGTCAGCGAAAACCTTGTTGTTTTGCTTATCGGCATGTGTGACTTTGATTTGACCTGCTTTGCTTGCTTTCTTAGAGCAAGATGGGCAAGAATCATCCGAGCAATTCATACAATTCATGTTTTTAGCCATCCGTCCTTTGACGATTTGCTCTAATTGTAGCACATGTTGTAGTAATTCGCCTTCGGCTGTATTTTTTGGTTCGTGCCATCGTGGTTGCATTATAATCACCTGTATTTTATTGAAGACGGGGATGTTTGGCTTGGCATAGCGTCTTCCATTTCTTGCCATTGTTTCAGTTCATCCATCCCTTTGGAGAGCATTTCAGTTCCGAATCCGCTGACAAACGACGGTGCGTCACCAGCCTCACGGTTGAGAGGGTCATAGACTTCGGCGGATAATGGAGTGACGGCTTTGAGCCATCCTGCCTTTTTCATCAGTGTTTCCGGATCATCCACTGCTTTGGAGAGTGTTGCGTTCTCGGTTTCTAATTGCTCCACTCTTTGTCGCAAATGGCGGAGTTCTCCGACCATTTCTTTCAACAAATCAGCGGTTGCTTCACCTGCATTGTCGCTCATATCACATACCTCCCATCATTGGGCCGGGCATAGGCATTCCACCGGGTGGCATACCTGCTGGGCCGGGGCCGGGCATGTTTTGTAGCCCACCCATAGGAGGTGCGCTCATGTCGGGAGGCATGGGGCCGCCCATACCGGGCATGTGGTTCACCATTCCAGCGTCTTTGAGTCGGATAATTTCACAGAAGTTTCGTGTTTCTTCAATTTGACTTCGGAGAGCCATGAGTGAAGAAGCGTGACCCATAACGGAGTCGCCGTCCAGATCTTCTGTGTATTTGGATTGGCCGATAGTGCCGATGTGGGCTGTAATGTCGGTTGCGAGGTCGGTGAGGCGCATTTCAAAGTCGGCCAAAGCCTCTTTGCTTCCTCCATATACCTTGCCGCTTGAAACAAGTGCGCTCATCTCTTCGGGTGATGGGCCACCTCCACCAGTCATTTCGGGTGGAGAACTCATAGGGGATGAAGGAGGTGATGTCGGCATTGGATTTGAAACCATTTGGCCGCTTGAGCCACTATCCATATCGTCAGCCTTGCGGAGCGAAGCGGCGAAGTCCAAGACTCGCATTCGGTCAGCAATAGAAGGAGAGCCACGATACATCGTAATCACTCCTGCTGTGGTCGCCAAATTGTTGAAGAACGGCCATATCGGGAAACGCCGAGGACTGTTGCTCCTTCGGTTCCGTCGTAGTCGCTCACGGTGTTATGATGGCGTCCGACATTCCCAAGAGTTTGTCCTGTGCCTTGAATGATTTCAGTTTCGCTTTTGGTGATTGCGGCTGTTGCCTTCATAGATTTAGCAAGGTTGAGGTCACGCTCAAGCACTGAAAGAGCGTTTTTTGCTTCTTCAATGTGCTTTGCCACATCATCCATATTGTTGTGGGCAATCGCCTGTTGCATCAATTCCATACTTGCCGTTGCTCGGCGAGCCATAGGATCCATTTTCGCTATAATTCCAAAATCAAGAAAGCCTTCGTTCATACTAACCAAACCATCCCATGCTATCCCATTAAATGAAGGTTATGGAGAATCACAGTCCCAACCGCCTGTCTAAGTTCTTCATGCGTTCCTCCGCATTCTTGATTCCTTGAGGGGCTGTGTCCCTGCTATCTCGCTCGGTTGAGGACATGTGATGGGCACCCTCAAAGCGTTTCACATCGGCTGGGCTTTTGCCTTTGCCGGAGGTGCGCCGACTGTTGATTCCTAATTGCGCTAACCCAACACGCCTAAGTGGTTTCAAATCTGTGCCGTATGTGGTTCTCATGGCTTCGGGGATTGCTTCTTGACCGTGAACTGGATCGGCTTCTGTTCTTTTCAAAATATCATCCATAGTCGGTGGCATCAACCAATTGCTCGTTTGAACTGCTCCGCCGCCTTCGGGTGGTGCGGGTGCGGCGTTGTTTGCACCCGGTGGCGGTGGCGGCGGTGGTGGTGCTTCTTTGTATGAGAATTGAAGAATGCCTTGATCGTCCCGCAGTTTAGCATCATAGCCCGCTTGTTTCATTTGGAGCATGTTGCGGATAGCCATTTCATCACGGCGCATAATCATAATTTCATCTTCCTCTTCGTGTGGGTGCAGGGACATTTCCCATTCATCAATTTGGAGAGCCGTGAGCAAAAGAGGGAATAGGCGGTTGTTGTATAAGTTTTGGCTGGCCGCAAGGGCACGATTGGTGACAACAATTTGCATTCCTTCGTTGTTCAATCCGCCGCCCGAAACATCGTTCATAAACACATTTGATACACCAAAGAATGATGAAATACGCTGTCGTATGTCGTCTTTGATAGGAATGTATTGAAGTTCTTCAAGGGTGTCCATCATACGGACATACTCAAGACCACCACGCCCACTCTCCGTTTCAACACCAACAGTGGGAATGTAGTTCGGATCGCGCTCAAGGTGTTCCTGTATGTTTCGTGCTGTTCGCTCCACCGTTTCAAGGTTGGACGATTTAATCACCATAACACCTCTTGGCATTCTTCGCTTTTGATAAGCGGAATAAACATAATTGTCCATTGAAATGAGTGTGTTGACTTGACGCCATAATGTAGCGACAGGAGAGCGACCATAGAGTTTAGACGGCGACCATTTGCTGATATGGATAACTTCGCCTTCGGTATAGACTTGACCTGCCCCAACACCTGCGAGGTTGATGTAGTGAACTGGCACGACTGGTAATCCAGTCTTTGGACACTTCTCATCCTTGTTGCCTGTTCGGAATGAACGGTCAAGGAGGCTGGTGTATTGCTTGCCCCCACGAACACCACGCTTGTCGGCAACAATACGCATGAAAATTGGGTCAGCACGGGTTATCTCTTTGATGCGATAAAATTGCGGCTTGCCTGTTGTTGGATCCACGAAGTATTCTTTGGTGAGTATGATGTAAGCATCGTCAACGATATTCAAATCCATTTCAATTTCACGGAGAACTTCAAGGAATGATTGAGCCATTCTGTTCTCGGAGTTCAACAAAGCGTCGGCATAATCCAATTGCGCTTTGTCAGCGGGTCGGACTTCGCCGCCACACTTCAAACAGGAGTCCACTTCTTTTTGGTATTCCTCTTCGCACTCTCGGCATTTTGAAACGAACTTTGGCTTCCAAACCCAGCCTTTGCGGAAACATTCTGTTGCGAGGTGTGTAAGAATAGAACGGAGGACAAGACACTCAAAAGAAGCCGCATAAAGGGCTGGGATAGTAATTCCCTGCAAAAGTGCTGGTTCTTGAACCCCGCTTTGAAACAAAGGCATTTCGGGTGTGGGTGTTGAATGGCGTTCCATATCCACACCGAGTGCGGCAAATAATCGGTCAATGCGCTTCTTATCGGCGGTCATTGACAATCACCTCTTTCCATTCATCTAATCCGTCAATTGAAGTGTTCCATGCTTTGAGCATTGACACTTGGTCTTCGGGGATTGCTTGCCTAAAAGCGATGATACGACCTGCGTTTTCATTCCCCTCAAGGGCTGAAAGTAAAATGGCCGCTTCGGAGAATTGCTTTTCCAAATACGGCAGTGCAACCTTAGCCGCCTCATAAACGGCTCGATCTCCTTCAATCAAGAACTGGCGACCCTCCCACATAATACCCTCCACACCCAATTCCTTCTTCAAAACATTGGTGTAATCTTCGGCACGCTTTGTGCTAAACGGCAGGGTAAGACGGGGTATTCCACTTTTTGTTATGGACATTTCACCACCAACCTCCCACAGATTGCCGATAAACGAATCAATTCTCTTCAAGAATACTGGTGGTTTGTTGGCACCGTAATGGAGTGTTCGATCATCATGCTTGGTTCCCTTGCCCACCACTTTCATGTCATACAAATGACCGTATGTTTTGATGAGGCCAGCGACTTCGGCGGTCGTTGCATCCACCCCATAACTGGTAATGGTTGTTGCATTCATGTCCCCGTGCTTCTGTAAAGTGTTAAGGCACTCCTTGAGAACACTTCTTTCCCTGCGGCTTAAGCGGTTTTCAGCATTTAACCTATCGTGCCACGCTTTCCAAATCGTTTGGCATTCGTCTTGGTCTTGGGCCTTTTTAATACCCGCCACCGTTTTCCTTAATTGGTATTCCAGTCGTTCGGGGTAAATCGTGAGAAGGTTGAAATCATTGTCTTGTAGTTCCAAAAGCCCCCAATCGTTTTCATCCCACCAATCAAACGCTTTTAGGACAGCATGTTGCTCTTGGCGCAATAGTTCAACAACCGCCGGTATGGCTTCTGTTTCACCTGCCTTTTGAAAGAGGTCAATTAGATCCGAACCACTCATTCCTATTTCATCCTTGAAGAAGGATTTGCTCACGCTGACTACCGGAGGTGCTGTTGTTCCCGGTTGTTCGGTTGGATTGCTTGGCTGTGCCCCGCCTTTCATGCCCGTTATCTCGGAACCTGCGGTTGCTTGAGGTGGCATGGGTTGTTCGGTTGGTGCTGGGGTTTGTTGTTCTTCCTGTCCCATTTGTTGTTCTTGCTCGGCTGATTGAACCTGCGAATCCACTTCGGATAATTCCTGTTCTTTCATTCTTTTTTGATCAAGAAGCCCAGTTAATTTTCCTTTAGCCGCATCCATGATTTTGGGTGCGGCCATTTTCGCACCCTCCTTTGCGGCGATAGGGGCTAACTTTTTTGCGGCTGGTGCCGCTAATCGGGCGGCTCCGGCCAACAATGGTGCTAATTTGATAAGGGCGTCGTCCATTGAACGAACCTCGCTATCCCACATAATCCGTGTCATACTTCACTCCACCCCAAGCGTTGCGACCATGCCGCCCCATCAAGGACGACGATGTTGTCCCTATATTCCTTTGTCGCTTGAACTGCGAGTGCGAGGGCAATAACTGTGTCGTCGTGCTTGCCCAGCGACTCCATTTTCCCGTTGGGCAACATAGTGAACATTGAAAGTTCATTGAGCAGGGTGTCCATCATACGACGGGTTCGGCCTTCATCCTTGTATGGGATAATCAAATGTTGTTGTTCAAAATGCAATTGTAAAGCGTGCATGACCGCTTCTTTTCTCATGCGGCTCATGGTGAATGGCTTGATAGGTAAATCGCTAATTTCTTTCAACACTTGGTGAAAGGCTTGAGCGAAATTGTTTGTTTCAAGTTCAACAATGACTGGATTGAAACGAGCATTCAGTTCAATGATTTTGTCAATTTGAGAACTAAAATCCATTCCCTTTTCTCGGTGCATCCAAACGACTCGTTTGTGTCGGTTTTCGTCCATAGCCAAAACGCACATGCAAGTGTAGTCGGCTTTCCGGTCGGGGCTGATAGCAGGATCCCACCCGATGTAATAATTGACATTCTCATCAAAGTCGCCCGCATACGGGTCAAAGACAAACGCATGGGCTTCGTCTTTGCATGGGTCAGTCATTTCCACTGGGAATAGACTGGATTCACTCGCAATCGGTTTGCACAGGTATTCACGGGTGAAAGCAATTGAAGTCATTTCACCACGGCGTTGTTGTAGTGCTTCAAGCGACCAGCGTTCCGGCCAAAGCGGGTGTCCTGTTTCTTCGCTGATAGCGGGATATTCTTTCACTTGATACCCTTTCAACGATTTAAGTTCTTGATATAGATCAGTATATGAAAACGGTGTTCCAACAATACATAACTGTGCGGTGTGGTGGAGAACAGGCAGGAGGGCTGTGTAAAACCATGAAGCAATATGCGTCAATTGCGTAGCCGCTTCACTGGACAATATGTCGTCCAGCACTACAATGTCGGGGTGGGCACCACGAACTGCTTTACCGACTGACATAGCCGATATTGAGGATTTATTGGTGAACTTGAACTTCTGTTTCGCCCACCCACGCTTTGGCTTCAAATGTTGAAGTGTGGGTATTGATTCAATCAATTCGTTCATTTTCGCCATGTGTTCAATGGACTGGTGTTGACTGTGTGAAAAGAATAACACTTCTGTGCCGGGGTTGTAAGCCATTTTCCATAACAAATACACCCGATAAAACACGGACTTTCCATGATCACGAGAAGCAATAACACATGTTTTGTTATGGTTCTCGCTCATGTCAAACCATTCTTGGTGAAAGTCAGCGACCATGTAGTTCTCTTCTTTCCCGCAAATGTCTTCAAAAAAATACTTGAAATCCCTGCGGCCCATCTCCCAATCCACTTGACGGGCGAGATCTGCTACGGGGGCACTCATGGCGTTCACCGGCCACTCGCTTCTTGTATTTCGTCAGCACTTAGGCCGTGTGAATCTTCTAAAGTTCCAGCGTTGTTGTAAATTGCTGACTGGGCTGATTTGTTGCCGTTTCTTGCGGCTTCCATAATCTCGCTAATATCGTCGGGCGATGCACTGCCGCTAATACTCAAACCGTATTCTTTTTCGGGTGCGCTTTCTTCACTCGGCTCGTTTTTTTTTGCTTTAGCGGCTTGTCGTGTTCTTGAACGAGCCGCCGCTTTACCCAGTCCTTCAATGGCGGTTTTCTTTGGATTCTTGGTGCGCTTGCGTGCTGGTTTTGCTTTGTTGGCGAACGGTTTGTTGGTGTTTGCCCCTGCCTTTCGTTGTTCAGCGACAGCATTCACGCTTGCGAGAGCCGAGCCTTTCTTTGGCTTGGCTTCGGAGGTTGTTTCTTCCACCTTGCTTGCGCCCTTCTTTGGCTTGGCTTTGGAGGTTGTTGCCTTCACCTTGCTTGCGCCCTTCTTTGGCTTGGCTTTGGAGGTTGTTGCTTCCACCTTCGCCGCACCTTTCTTTGGTGCTTCTTCTCGCATTTCTTCGGTGCCTTCAAGGGGTTTTGCCTTCGCCTTTCGCTTGGAGGCTGTGGCCTTCACAGCCTTTGCGGCTGGGCTTTCCTTAGCCTTCTTAGGTGCGGCCTTCTTTGGCTTAGGAGGATTGAGAACCTTTTCGGTTGCTTCGGTTGGATCAACGCTTCTTGCCGCAAGAGCCTTGTCACGGCGTTTCTTTTCTTTGAGTCGTCCCGATTCATCACGGGCGTCGGGGGCTTGAGTCCCGAACCTTACAGCGTCGGGTCGCTTGTTGACTTCTTGGAATCCTTTGCGACCTGCAATCCCGGCCATTTCGCCAGTTTCAGTATCACCGACACTTTCGGGCAATTGTCGCTTTTCGGGTGCCACCTTTGGTGCTGGCAACGCCTTTCGTGGTATTTTCGTCCCACTTTGTGTCGTAGGTTTCCCTTCTTGCCTTTCACGGGAATAGCCCATCTGTTCAACGGCCTCCGGGTTCCTTTCCACCCAGTCCCTAAGTGCATCCGTATCTTCTAAGTCTATACTTTCCAATTCATTTCCGGGGTTGGCTTGTAGCCATTCGGAAATACCAGCACCCTCGGTTTCGGGGGTTTCTTCGGCTTCCCGATCAAGAACATCCAAATCGGTTGGTGATTCGGGGTATTGTTCTTCTCGGCTCAAAGGAGGGTTAGCCAAGTATTCGTCCATTTGGCGTTCCTCTAAGTATTCGTCCTCATTCGTCGCATCCCATATTTGGCGTTCCTCTTCGTCCGTAGTTTCGGGCGTGAGGTGGTTGTCCCTCCAATGCGTGGTCGGTTCAATTTCAGTATTGAAGTCGGGAGGGAGTTCTTCTCGTTCCTCTAATCCGTTCATTTGACCGAACGAATCACTGAACTCTCGCCGTGTTGGTTTATCAAATCGGGGTTCCACTTTCTCCGTCATTCGGTCATAGAAGTCGTCGTCCACTGGCTCACGCATAGCGTCCATACCAGCGTCAACAGGAGTTTTCATCTCCTGTGCTTCTTGCATAGGGCTTGGTGTCTTTGTTGAGGCTCGCCAATAGGCGTCCTGTCTGTCATTATAGCCCTGTATTTTGTCCCTTGTAGCGGCTCGGAAGTCGTTGCCTTGCTCGGCTTGTTGAGTTTGTTGGGGTTCGGCTTCTCGCTGTTCCCGAATAGCATTCATTCTGTCCCATTCGGCCAAATCATTTGAACCGGATCTTGCATTTCTAACGACAGACTGTCTTGTTGGGAAACCGTCTTCGCCTCTTTGATCGGAAGTAGCCATTCTAAACGAAGGGGGATATTCGGCTCTTGGCATGTCCCTAAACGCACGGGTTTCCTGTGTTTCCTCTTGAAGTGAAGGTGGAGTGCTTTCGGTTTGTTGGGACGGCTGGCGTTTGAACCTATTCATAAAATTGCCAATGCCCTGCTTGGCTCGGCCAAACATTCCCGTCTTGTTTGGATCACGGGTTTCGCTTCGTCCTTGACGGAAGTTAGCCCCCATGCCTTGTGTTGGCCCATCCAGTGATGCGCCTTCGTTCATTTGACCGAACGGGTCGGCTGGGGGTGGTGAAGGCTGTGTGCGCTCTTGCGTTTGTTGTTGGCGTTGCTGTGCTTCTTTTTGCTTTTGGTTTGACAATTGCTGTTCCATGAATGCTTGTTGATCGAACTTGATGAGGTTATTCCACACATGCGAGAAAAGCGCATCATGTGGTGGTGCTTTTCGTAGTGGTTGTTGGCCCAGCATTTCAGCACGGGCTTTGAGTAGCATATTGTCGTATTTATCCATTTGAAATCACCTTCTCATTTGTTTGCGTAGCATAATGTGTTCAATTGAACTGTGAATACGATCTGCGGATTGCTGGGCTTTGCCGAACATTGGGTTCGCCACTTGGTTGCCCATGAAGCGTTGTTGCATGTTGCCCTGTGCTTGATTGTAGCGTTGGGTTTGCGCCTCGTTCTTTTTGTTGGCTTGGTTGCGAGCCGAGAGTCCTGTTGAACCCATACCGGCTGTCAGCCCCATTGACATGACATCAGCGAACTTTCCGCCGAGTGAACGGTCTTTCATCCACGATTGCTTTTCGCCGCCTTTTCCGGCTTGAATTGCTTGAGCGTCGGCACCGAACGCCATGTTCTGTGCCATTGTTTGCATCTCGTTTGCTGGTGCGGCTCCTGCCGCTGGTGCCGGTGCTGGTGCTGGTGCTGGGCCAC
>Ga0206682_10003185_pt1 | contig 14200 bp, 15 predicted proteins | sample M240m12015metaG_FD_155444 | JGI IMG/M metagenome (GOLD analysis project Ga0206682, IMG submission 155444) | Ammonia-oxidizing marine archaeal communities from Monterey Bay, California, United States - M2 40m 12015 | ecosystem: Environmental > Aquatic > Marine > Intertidal zone | place: USA... | reverse complement strand
GCGCAGTATCTGAAAATCGAAACAAGCCTGGGCGGCATAGGTTGCACAAACAGGCAATTCATTAGGGCTTGCCTTGATTATATATTGCCGCAAGCGAAGCACCATAGGCTCTACAGAGATGCAAGGCATGCTTTCATTAGGGACGGCCTGGAATATCTAGACACTGCCAGAAAGCTTGCATTCGGAAACCGCCTGGGGGCAAGTTATGATGAACCGTCAGGGAAAAAAGAGGAAATCGATTTGGCTTGGGATATTCACAAAACCGAGGGACGGATCTACTAAGCTTAAAAGTATAAAACCAAACCCCCCAAAGCCCAGGAATTGCCCCCCATTGAAGGGGGCTTTTCTATGTCCTGGGGTTGCTATGCCTGGGGCGTTATCCCTTCCCCCTGGCCCTGGTATTGCTTCCCCTGGTTGATTGCCTGGGGCGTTATCCCTGGGGCTTGTGGGGGTATCACTTCCAGGGGATGGGGTTTGATGGGGGATGATACGGGGGCAAGGGTAGGGGATATTGTACACCGCCAAGCCCTTCCCTCTGCCCTTTAAAAACTATCAACAGAATTCCCGGGCGTTTTCCTGGTGTATTTTCCCAGGGCTTTAAACCTTCGACCAATTACCGCAACCAATTTAAAAGTTATCCTCTTAATATTGTTTATTTTTCCCTGTTAATCCTACGACCTAAAAGGTTGCAGCATGTTAAATCCCTACTAAATACCAGGACAATCGCTTGTTATTGTTATATTTTATTTGTTAGGTTCTATTTTCTTTGAGGGGGGCGAGTGCCAGGGGGGGGTGTACCCGTACCGTATACAAACCCTACCTATTTTCAGGAAATCATAACCGTAAACGGGCCTGGTATTGCGGGTCAGGATTAAAAACCGTCAACATCGTACAATAGTTTGCAAACTTAGCAACTGTAAATGTAAACTTTGCAAAGTTGTTATTGACTCAGTTATGGTACTTAGTTAATATCCACAGTACAGGGAAACCTGTTATTAATATGTGGATCTCTTATGAGTGAATGTAGTGCGGATCTGACCTTAGAGGTTAGTGCCAATGTGGACTTCGATATTGAAGTAGATGACCACGGAATATGTTACCTAGTAGCGTTAATTTATGTAGATGATGATGAAGATCCCCAGGAAGCTAGAGTTTACCTATCTGGTGTTACAGATGCGGTTAAAGAATTCTTAGTTGATAGCGGTGATTATACTCAGCTTTATGTTGTTGCCCATGAGTTAGTGCGGCAAGGGGAGAAGCTACGGGAAGTAGCCCGTAATATGGAAGACAGCGTATCTGCTGTAGAGGATCTCTTCAATATCTCTGATGACTGACGTTAAAGAGATTGACGGGGAACTGTGGTACTATAGCCCTTCTGGTTACAGGCAAAGATTAGATACCCATACAAAGAAAAATACCACCCGCATGTTTGTGGATGGTAAGTATATTCCTCAGTCTCATCCCATGCATAAGCCGGGTCGTTATAAGAGTTTTAATGATGCTGCGTTTTCTAGCTTTGAGAACTTATCGTCCACGAAAGAAGGTTACGTTTATGTAATTTCTAATCCTGCTTGGCCTGGATGGGTTAAGGTAGGTATGGCTATTGATGCTAATGACAGGTGCAGTAGCTATCAGACTTCTAGTCCTTTAAGGGATTATACCCTGCATTGTGCTATATCCTCAGAGGATAGACGTAAGGATGAATATAAGGCGCATAAGCGTTTAGATACTGTAGCCTCTAATCGTAGAGGGGAATGGTTTAAGGTGTCTGTAGAGGATGCTACGAACTGCATAACGGGTATTCATAATACATAGAGGTAACCATAGTTGAGGTTTGGTATAATATAGTTACCAAAACACTTAACTACGGGGAATAATATGAATTATGTGTTTAGAAGCCTTAACGGTATCTTTAAAGCTATCCAGAAATCACAACAGCAAAGAGCAGACTACTGGCTCCTACATAATATGTCGGACAAGCAACTAAAGGACATGGGTATATGTCGGGGTGAGATTCACCATAAAGTATTTAAACCATAGGTATGTTATATATATACCGGGGGGCGTAACTACTTTAGTATACCAAGATTTTCAGACTTGTCTACCCTAAAAACAAACCATAGCTAATTTATTTGTTATGGTATTGACTATAGGTTCTAACTAATGTTACAATACAAGCATTGGGTTAGTTCCTAGTAAGGAAACCCTTGGTAAACCTCATATACATTCGTGCCGCCATTCTTCAAGCCACAGGCAAGAAGCTTAGTCTAGAGCAGGTCAGAGATTATCTCCTATCTGAGGGATTAATCTCTACCCGCCAAGCCCAGGATGAAAACCTTATATTCCGTGGGTATGACGAATTCTTTGGTTTTGATGAAGCTGCAACGACAGTTGAAAAAGTAGATCACTATATCGATAGGGACAAGAAACATGAAGATGACTAAAGCGAAGTGCGGTGCGTCTAATCCTCCTGCGGGTAAATCTGCAAAGGTTAAGATGATGGGCGGTGGCATGGCTATGAAAAAGAAGCCTGGTTACAGCTACGGCGGCATGGCTTCTAAAAAGAAGAAGTAATGTTTGTCGGGGTATTACTTCTCTGTATGTCCGTGACCAACGTGTCCAGTTGTGACGTACAGATGAAGCCGAATACTTTTTATGCCACTCGAAAAGAGTGTGCAGAAGAAATGTTCACTATTGCTAAATACGCAGCGAACAGACTGCAAATGGTGACCAAGCCCTACTGCTTCCGAATAGAGGGACAGAACATCTAGCATACTTCGGGGGGGAGCCATGCTTGCAGAGATTGCGATGGCTAATGCTGCCTTCGGGGTTATTAAATCAGCCGTACAGAATGGAAGAGAATTAGCGCAATGCGGAAAGTCTATAAGTGATTTTCTGTCTGCCGAGGATAAGATTAAAGACAAAGCTGACGGCGATAAGAAGTCTATCTTTAATAAGGTTATGGGTAAGGACACTAATGATTTTGAAAGCTTCCTCGCCCTAGACAAAATAAAAGAACAACGCCGACAGCTTGAGTCTCATATGCGGCTGTATGGACGCCCTGGATTATACGACAGTTGGGTAGAATATCAGGGACAAGCCCGTAAAGCCCGTAAAGAGGCAGAGAGACAGCGCCAAAAGGACAGGGAAGAGTTAATTGAAGCTGTTTCTATATTCATAGGTGTTTTGGTTATCTTGAGTACGGCAGTGGGCGGTGCATACCTTTTCTATATTTATAAGATGTGAAGTCAGCATGGCAAAGATCGATAAATCTAAGATGAAGTGCAACAAGCCCCGCCGCACACCAGACGGGCCTAAGAAGTTTGTTGTTAAGGCATGTGAGGACGGCAAGGAAAAGATCGTCAGATATGGCGACCCTGACATGAAAATTAAGAAGAGCAATCCTAAACGCCGAAAATCATTCCGTGCCAGACATAAGTGCGACACGGCTAAATCAAAACTAACGGCCCGTTATTGGTCATGTAAAAATTGGTGATCTAATGTCTTTAGTAAAAAATATGAACAAGCGTAAGAAGGATGGTACTTCTCGCTCAAAAAAGAACAGCACTGTAAGCGATAAAGCCTACAAAGATATGAAGGCTGGCTGGCCCAAAAAGAAGAAAAAGAAGGCCTAGCCGTGACAGAAGATCGCCTCACTAGAATTGAGGACAAATTGGACGCACTTTCAAACGCAGTCGTTACTCTCGCCCGAATGGAGGAGCGTATGATTACTGTTTTTAAGCGTATGGACAATATCGACGATCAACAGAAAGCAATATGGGATCGCATCGTTAAGCTAGACCAGATTACTGCGTCTAGAGGCCACAAGCTTCAATTCTTTGAACGGATTTGGTGGATCGTGTTCACAGCATCTATTGGTGCTTGCTTTGTGTATATGAGGACAATGGGATGAGCAGCATAGAGAAAGAATACTCAGAAAAGCAACAAGCTTTCCTAGATTGTCTTATGGGCGAGGCCCAGGGCAATATTCGTGCTGCCATGAACATTGCAGGTTACGCTTCTACTACAAGGCTATCTGACGTGGTTAACCCACTTAAAGATGAGATTGTAGAACGTGCATCCCTGATGTTGGCTATGAACGCTCCTAAAGCAGCATACGGAATTATTAACGTACTAGAAGATCCTAGTTCCCTAGGCGCACGAAACGCCATTTCAGCGGCACGGGAAGTTCTAGATCGATCTGGGCTAGTGAAAAAAGAACAGATAGAAGTAAGCAATACAGGCGGCGGTATGTTTATCCTACCTCCGAAACAGGATGTGGCAGAATAAGAAACGTGTAAATTCTACCGCCAAGCTTCCCTATGCATATGTTGAAAGCCCTGACGATCCACTAGTAGCTGTACCTGACCCAGAAATGGTGAAGTTGGTAGAAGAAGCCCTAGATGGATTGGAAGAAGGACATTCAAGTCGCAGGGTGTCAGATTGGCTGAGTGATAAGACAGGGGTTAAGATAAGCCACCAAGGCATAATTAACATCTGGAAAGAGCGTAGGCCGGGTTCAAAACGATTAAAGAAGTTAGCCAAACAACGCAGGAAAACCCGTCCTAAGACGCACGACGAAAAGAAGTTAGCTGCGGTTAAGCGTAAGAAGTCAGATGCAAAGCGTGTTCTGACCATGACCGAAAAGAAGCTGGCAAAACTTGAAGGCCCTGATGAAGACACCACGGTTTCGGAGACACTCGACTTTGGCTCTATTGCCACGCAAAAGCAAACACAGGAAGTTGTATTCGCCCCAAATCCAGGGCCACAGACCGACTTCCTTGCAGCGCCAGAGAGAGAAGTCTTGTTCGGGGGAGCGGCAGGAGGCGGCAAAAGCTACGCTCTACTTGCAGATCCCATGCGCTATTTTTCAAATGCTGCATTCAGTGGACTCATCCTTCGCCGCACAAACGATGAATTGCGTGAATTGGTTTTCAAGTCACAGGAACTCTATCCGAAAGCGTACCCAGGAGCGAAATGGCAGGAAAAGAAAAGCCAATGGACGTTTCCTTCGGGAGCAAGATTATGGATGACATATCTTGAGCGTGACGAAGATGTCATGCGTTACCAAGGTCAGTCATTTTCTTACATTGGTGTGGATGAACTAACTCAGTATGCTACACCCTTCGCCTGGAATTATTTAAGATCTCGCTTACGGACTACAGATCCCGATCTACCTACCTACATGAGAGCGACATCGAACCCAGGTTCTAGAGGTCATCAATGGGTTCGGGAAATGTTCGTTGATCCCGCTCCTGCAAACAAACGGTTTGTAGCGAAAGACCTCGAAACAGGTAAACCGCTTGTTTACCCCGAAACACATGAAAAGGCAGGTGATCCTTTATTCTACCGCAGGTTCATTCCTGCGAGTTTATACGATAACCCGTACCTAACAGAAGACGGGGCGTATGAGGCAAATCTTCTATCTTTGCCAGAGAACCAAAGGCGGCAATTATTAGAAGGTGATTGGGCGGTAGCGGATGGCGCTGCGTTCCCAGAGTTCAAACAATCGGTTCATGTGGTAGAACCTTTCGACATACCATCTGAATGGGTACGATTTAGATCAGCGGATTACGGATATAGTTCGTGGAGTGCAGTACACTGGTTCGCAATAGACCCTGCTTACGAAACTCTGATCGTTTATCGGGAATTATATCTCAGTAAACATACAGGCAAAGACCTAGCAGTAGCTGTTATGGAAGCTGAGATGGGCGACAGGATTAACTACGGTGTCTTGGATAGTTCATGTTGGCACAATAGAGGGCAGATAGGCCCATCCATTGCCGAGGAAATGATTAATATGGGATGCCGATGGCGTCCTAGCGATAGATCTTCTGGTGCAAGGGTAGCTGGTAAGAACCAATTTCATCAACGCTTAAAGGTAGACGAAGTTACCGAGCAACCTGGAATAGTTTTCTTTGACACTTGCCGACAGATTATAGCGGATCTTCCTTCGATACCGTCTGATCCCAAGGGTAGCGATGACATCGATCCTAGATACGCCACTGACCATGCCTACGATAGTGTTCGCTACGGAATAATGAGCCGACCTAGGGCATTTTCACCTTTCGACATGGGCCGAGGCGTACCTCAAAGTACTTACCGACCATCAGATTCAGCATTTGGATACTAAAATATGGCTTTAATGGACAGACCAGAAAATTCTAACATGGAAGACGCTACCGAAACGGATCGTGTAGTGGCTTTGGAAGAAGATGGTGACGTAGAGCAAGAGAATACGGAGTATTCTGGGGTTGTATCGTTTATTGATGGACAGTTTCGGAGGTCTAAAGACCATAGACGTACAGATGAAGACCGCTGGCTAACCGCATACCGAAATTACCGAGGTATATACGGTGCAGATGTACAGTTTACCGATACTGAGAAGTCCCAAGCGTTTATAAAAATCACAAAAACTAAGGTATTAGCGGCATATGCACAGGTTGTGGACGTACTTTTTGCTGGCGGTAAGTATCCGCTAGGTATTGAGCAGCGTAAATTCCCAAATAACGTGGCAGATGCTGTACACTTTGATCCTAATTCCCTGACAACGGAAAAAGTTAAAGAAAAGACGGGCGTGGACTACAAAGTCCCCCGTAATATTGTGCGACCTGAGATTGCTAAAGAGTTAGGCGTATATACAGATAAGTTAAAGCCGATTGAGGACGAACTTGAGGCTGGCCCAGGCACAAATCCTGGTTCTATTACGTTTGAACCTGCTAAAGTTGCCGCTCAGAAGATGGAAAAGCGTATGCATGACCAGCTTGAGGAGTCTCAGGCGTCTAAGCACCTACGTTCAATGGCATTTGAGTGTGCATTGCTGGGCCACGGCTTAATTAAAGGGCCATTCGCTCACGATAAGGAATATCCACGCTGGACTGACGAAGGTGAGTACGATCCTCTCTTTGAAACTATTCCTAAAGTAGAATTTGTAAGTATTTGGGACTTTTATCCTGATCCAGACGCCAGAAATATGGCAGAAGCTGAGTATACTGTACAACGGCATCGTTTAAACCGCTCTCAGATGCGTGGATTAAAGAAACGTCCACATTTTCGTGATGAAAGCATTGAATTAGCCATTGAATATGGCCCTAGCTACACCAGAGCCTATTGGGAAGATGCTTTAGAGGATAATGCTAGTTCAGATCAGATAGATCGCTACGAAGTATTAGAATATTGGGGCGTTATTGACGCTGAATTGGCTGAAGAAGCCGATCTGGACATCCCAGACGAATACGAGGATCAGGACGAAATACAGGTAAATATATGGGTCTGTAACGGGCAAATCCTGCGTTTAGTGCTGAATCCGTTCACACCAAGCCGTATTCCCTACCACGCCGTACCATATGAGTTAAATCCATACTCATTCTTTGGAATTGGTGTTGCAGAGAACATGGAAGATACCCAACTTCTAATGAACGGTTTCTATCGTATGGCGATAGATAACGGTGCGCTATCGGGTAACCTACTTATTGAGATTGACGAGACTAACCTAGTTCCTGGTCAGGATCTAAGCGTGTACCCTGGCAAGGTGTTTCGGCGTCAGGCGGGTGCGCCAGGACAGGCGATTTTTGGAACCAAGTTTCCTAACGTCAGCCAAGAACTAATGATGATGTTTGATAAGTCACGGCAGCTTGCTGATGAAGCTACAGGCATCCCTAGCTACAGCCACGGTACTACTGGTGTTATGGGCGTAGGCCGTACAGCCTCTGGCATGAGTATGCTGATGGGTGCAGCACAGGCTAACATCAAAGCAGTGGTGCGAAACATCGATGACTACTTACTTGCTCCGTTAGGTAAGGCGTTATTCAGTTTCAACATGCAATTTAATTTTGACAAGGAATTTGTCGGAGATCTGGAAGTTATCGCAAAAGGTACGGAAAGCCTGATGCGCAATGAGATCCGCAGTCAGCGTCTGTTACAGTTTATGCAGATGACGCAGAACCAACAGATGGCTCCATTTGTTAAATATGATTACGTCTTGCGTGAGTTGGCAGCGTCTATGGACTTGGACGAAGACAAGATCCTGAACGATCAACGTGAGGCCATTATACAGGCTAAGATGATGGCAGAGATCCAAGCGATGATGCCACAGCCTGAAGGCCCTCCAGCGCCCCCAGAAGGTGGCCCACCTAACCCTAATGACCCAACAGGTACTGGTGGCGGAAACATAGCCCCAGGAGAGGCCCCCGTACCAGGAGCAGAAGGCTTCACAGGTTCAGGTGGAGGAGACAATGGTGGGCAGCAACCTGCACCCCCTAATGCAGCACCACAAGGCCCTGTACAATAATGGATCAAGAGTTTTACCGTTCATTGCTTCTTCTGGTTAATACCAAAGAACAAATGAATATCCTGCAAAAGTATGTTTCTGCACGGATCTCACAGTACCACCAACAATTAGAGAACACTAAGGATCATCATAGATTACTAGAAATCCAAGGTGCTATCTCTGAACTCCGTCGATTTAAAACGCTTCGTGACGAAGTGATTAAGGGTGCAGAATAATGGCTTCAGAACCAAAAAAAGTTGATGGGGTAACTACCCGTAACGGCAAGCCCATGTGGACTAACGCTGAAAATAAGGAGCCGTATTCTGAAAAGACACGGACTTTCGAGTATGGTGACGCAATACTAGTTACGCCCACGATCGACCCCACTAATGGTAAGCCCTACGACTTAAATCAACTCTTTGATTATTATGACGAAAATGGCCCTTACGATATGTACACGGGCGAGAAGCTACCTATGTTTGAGGATGAGGATACAGCTAGAGATTATTCTAAGTGGCGTTCCCAAAATCTCTTCAACACAGACCTCACAGAGCAACAGTTCTACACTGGCGAGAGCGATATGTACTCACCACAGGACGGCTCTGATGTCTCAATAAAAGAACGCATAAAAGACGCAATGTTTCATGCCGGGGACATTAGAGATGACGTAGTAGGTTTCTTTGGCGGCGATGCCCCAGAGTACGCCCTTGGTGGTCTTGCCACCTCTCAAAAAGGCATCACCACACAGGAAGGTTTGGATATGGCTAATAACAGATTTCAACTAGATCAAAAGAAAGCCGATTTGGATAAGAACGGTGAACTTAGTGATTACGAGATGGCCCGTGGAGAGGCTATTCAGAAAGCTAACGTGGATGATCCAGAGAACGATGAAAAGATGAAAATGTACCACGGCGGGATGCCTTGTGGCTGCGGAGGTGACTGTGACGGTTCATGTGGTGGCGGCATGATGTCAGACCCCGTATCAGGTAATCCTATTCCAGTTGGTTCTAGCGCAGAGAATGTGCGTGACGATATAGAAGCAATGATTAGCGAGGGTGAATACGTTCTCCCAGCTAACGTGGTCAAATGGCATGGCCTTAAACATATCATGGATATGCAGTCCGAGGCTGAAATGGGTCTCATGGGCATGTTTGATATGGGGCTTATTCAATACGCAGGTGAAGAGGAAGCGGAAGAACCTGAAGAGGTTACTGAAGCAGAAGACGATGTTCCTTCAGAGGAAGTCGAGATCGAAGTCGCCGCCGTAGAGGTGGATGACATGATGGATGAAGATGAGGAAGTCGAGGAGGTCTACCCCACAACATCCAAACTACCAGGCATGATTAACGTACCTAAAATGGTGTTCATGTCCTAAAGGGCTACCCGCCACAGAGCGGCCCCCAACGAGGCAAAATACAATGGCAAAATATAGACGTTTAGATGAAGATGATAATGGTCTTTCTTACTCCGAGGAGTTAGCAAAAGAGCAAGAAGCGCAGACAGGTGGCCCAGAGCCAGTTGATGCGGAAGATGCAACCTACAAAAAACGGTACGGAGATCTTCGTCGGCATTCTCACCAGTTGATGCAGCAAAAGGATCAAGAAGTCGCCAAGATGAAAGCGCAACTTGAACAGGCTGCAAAGGGACAAATCAAGTTCCCTAAAACAGATGAAGAGATTGATCAGTGGTCTAAGAAGTACCCTGATGTTGCCAAGATTGTGGATTCAATCGCTCGAAAACGTGCAAACGAAGCATTGGAAGAGGGTGAAAAGCGGATGGAAGGCTTACGCCAACTTGAAACTAAGCTAACCCGAAAAGAAGCTGAACAACAGCTTGTTAAGATGCATCCAGACTTCCATAGTATTCGACAGGATGCGTCATTTCACGAATGGGTGGCTATGCAGCCACAATACATTCAAGATGCTTTGTACAAGAACAACACCAACGCTGTTGAAGCGTCCCGTGCCATTGATCTTTATAAAGCTGACACAGGCAAGCGTAAAACAAAAAGTAAGTCGGCTGCACAGGCAGTAGGTCGTACATATAGTTCTGCCCCTAGCACAAACCAGCGTGGCGTATTTTCTGAAAGCCAGGTAGAGGCCATGACAGACTCAGACTTTGCCAAAAACGAAGAAGCTATTAAAGAAGCTGTTCGTAACGGAAGTTTTGTCTATGATCAAACTGGCGCAGCAAGGTAGCTTGCAAAGTAAATAGTTAAGTGTTATAATAAACGTGAGTAGCGGGATATACTTGCTACCCACAACTCTTTGAAGATACGTTTCTATGAGACATATTTTCTAAGAGACTTATCTCTTAAAACACAGAATAGAGCCACCGCAAGGTCTACCTCTGTTTCTGCTTATTCCCAAGAATTTAGACGTTTAGTCCACCAGTGTGGTGAGGCCCGTTTGCTTGTTAGCTGCAACTAATTAGGCACTCGCACCCTCATATATCACTGCCACTCAATTGTCCTCTTCGGGGTCTGTTCGGGCATTTCGCCCCGCCATTCCAAAGGAGTACATAAAATGGCATTCGCAAAAGCATCAGGTTATACTAACCTCAACTCAGGCGGCTTCTCGCCCGTCATCTATAGCAAAAAAGCCCAGCTTGCATTCCGCAAGAGTTCTGTGGTTGAAGCTGTAACTAATACGGATTACGCTGGTGAGATCGCTTCACACGGTGACTCAGTGACCATCGTCCGTGAGCCAACAATCACTATCAACAATCTGGAACGTGGTACAACACTCGCAACGCAAGATCTGACAGATACTTCGTTTACTATGGTTGTAGACAAAGCGAACTACTGGCAGTTCACACTGGCGGATATCGAAGTTGCGCATTCTCACTTAAATTTCATGGACTTAGCAAGTGACCGTGCTGGCTATGATCTTCGTGATGCATTCGATGCGGAAGTTCTTGGCTATATGTCTGGTTGGAAAACACCAGGTTCATGGGCACGAAATACAACCACATCTGGCACAGTAGCAAATACTGGGGCAGGTACGGATGAATTGCTGGCAGCAAACAAATTAGACATCACTGATTTTGGTGGTTCTGACTTGGGCGTTGCTGGTGAAGTAACATCTATTCCAATCGCCGCTGGCGGTGGAGCGGGTGCAATCACTTCACCACTAGCTATCTTAAACCGCATCAATCGTAAGATGGATGAGGCCAATGTAGCTACTGATGGGAGATATTGCGTAATTTCACCAATTCTAGCAGAGATCCTTATGGACGAAGACTCCAAACTGATTAACGCTGATTTCGGTGGGTCGGATGAAATCCGTAACGGCAAGCTTCCAGCTAAAATCCGTAACTTTACTATCTATGTGTCTAACAACTTGCCTTACGTTGGCAACCTCGACACTGCCGCCGCAGCGGGTTCCGAAACTAACTTCGGTGTTATGGTTGCGGGTCACGATAGTGCTGTAGCAGTAGCGGATCAAATCGCCAAGGTGGAGACATTCCGTTCTCCAGATACCTTCAGCGATGTGGTTCGGGGCATGCAGCTATATGGGCGCAAGGTTCTTCGCCCAGAGGCGCTGTTCACTGCTAACTATAACTTAGCATAACTTTATTTAGGGGCGGGTCAAGTACCTGCCCCTTCACTCTATTGAGGGTGCTTTATGCCATCTACTTATATTGATCTGTGCAACCAAACTCTTCGCCGCTTAAACGAGGTGGAGATTGCGGAAGCCGACTTTGGGTCGGCCCGTGGCGTTCAGGCGCTCGTTAAGGATGCCGTTAAGGCGGCAGTAGCCAAGATCAATCAGGCAGAGTTTGGTTGGCCTTTTAATGCTGCGGAAGAAACTGATACATTAATTGTAGGGCAAACAGAGTATACTTGGCCTCAGTATTTTAAAGTTGCTGATTGGAACAGCTTTCAAATTCAAGCAGACGATAATTTAGGTGCGGGGTATAAAACCCTTAAAGTTATCGAACAGGATGAATGGTATTCTGATCATCGTGATGCTGACTACACAGCGGGTGTAACAGGCAGAGACATGCCTGAGTTTGTATTTCCATCCCATGGTAACGGTTATGGCGTAAGCCCTTCACCCAACAAAGCGTATACCTTAAAGTTTCGCTATTTTATGAATTATTCTGACATCACAAATGCAACGGATGTCACCCGTATTCCTGAAAGCTATGACACCGTTTTAATCGATGGTGCGCTTTATCACATGTACATGTTCAAAGATAACATGGAATCCGCCCAAGCTGCTTACATAGCGTTTGAAAAGGGCATCAAGGATCTCCAGACACTCTACATAAATAACAATATCTCAATTCGAGACACACGGATTAAATTCTAGATGCCTGATCAAATACAGTCCTATAAATTAGTCTGTAGCGGTGGCCTAAACTCTAACGAAAATCATCTTGATCTTTCGGATAACAGTCCAGGCTCTGCAACACGATTGGTTAATTACGAACCTGGCCTCTTTGGGGGCTATCGTCGTATTTCAGGATATGATGATTTTGATAGTGACTACGGGGAAGTAACCGTAGATGGACAGACTACAGGTCAAGGTAAGGTTTTAGGTCTTGCCATATTTAAAGATGATGTTCTCAATACCACGCAAGTAATTGCAGCACGGCAGGATGCTGGTGGAACTAACTACAGCTTTTACTATTACACCGCTTATCTTGGCTGGCGAAAATACACCCTGGATCACTCTGTGACCAGACCAATGACTTTGAACGGCTTAACTGTAACTAAGATACGCCACACTGCATTTAACTTTGGTGAAGGCAACCGAATTGTATTTGTGGACGGTGTTAACCCTGCAATCGTTTTTAATGGTACTAACTGGAAAGAAATAAAATCTTCACACGCTGGCGGGTACGATGCAGCTAATAATACAGCGGGTGGAGCGAATGCGTTAAATGCACCTGCACTTGTAGACGTATTTGAGAACCATCTATTCTTATCTGGACATGAAGAAACACGGGCCGCCGTTGCTCATTCAGCACCTAAAGATCCGTATACATGGACTGCCGCAGCGGGAGGTGGTCAGGTAGCGGCTGGTTTTGATGTTGTTCAAATCAAGCCGTTTCGTGACGATCTTTTTGTCTTCGGTAATAACTCAATCAAGAAAATTAATGTTAATACCAGTAATGTTTTTGCACTGGATCAGGTAACAGCCAACGTGGGTTGTGTGGCCCGTGATAGTGTTATGGAAATTGGCGGGGATCTTATGTTTCTTGCACCTGACGGCTTTAGACCTGTTGCAGGTACAAGCCGTATTGGTGATGTCGAATTAGAAACTGTCAGTAAACCAATTCAGGCAACCCTAGTTGATATTATCAAAAACGAAGACATGGACACGCTCAATGGCGTTGTTATTCGATCTAAATCACAGATCCGATATTTTATTGGTGACAGTTCTACCGCTGCTTCAGATAGCATTGGTATTATCGGGGGTCTAACAAATAGTTCAGGATCTATCGGATGGGAATTTGGTGAACTTCTGGGTATCAGGGCTTCATGCTGCACCAGCGGATATATAGGAACTTCTGAGTTTATTTTGCATGGGGACTATGACGGTAAAGTCTACAAACAGGAACACGGAACAAACTTCAACGGCGGCGATATTGTCAGTATCTATGCTACTCCGTATTTAGATTTTGGTGAGACAGAACAACGCAAAGTAATGCGTAAAATCAACACATTCATTAGGGCAGAAGGCCCGTTAGAGATGCTACTCTCTATGACATACGATTGGGGTGACGGCAGCGTATCAACTCCTGCAACGTACTCTCAAGCATCTTCAGGCGCTCCTACCCGATACGGTGGTAGGAACATAAGTTATAACCAAACAAACGTACTTTTTGGCGGTTCATCAAAGCCAATTATGACCAGCGACATTCAAGGATCAGGTTTCTCTGCACAGGCCACTTTTGTGACCGTGGGGCAGACTGAACCAT
>Ga0206682_10003184_pt1 | contig 14200 bp, 13 predicted proteins | sample M240m12015metaG_FD_155444 | JGI IMG/M metagenome (GOLD analysis project Ga0206682, IMG submission 155444) | Ammonia-oxidizing marine archaeal communities from Monterey Bay, California, United States - M2 40m 12015 | ecosystem: Environmental > Aquatic > Marine > Intertidal zone | place: USA... | reverse complement strand
GGGGGGGGCGGGCGCCGGGGGGAGGGGGGGGGGGGGGGGGGGGGGGGGGTGGGGGGGGGGGGTGGGGGGGGGGGCGAAGACATATTGCGGAACGGATCATATTGTGGAATACAATGCAACCGCAGCAATGGCAGGAAAATCCGTGGTAACTGTAGCGGTTGCATCGTATGGTCTGTTTCGAAACAATTGCTCGGCATACACCTACAAACATATTTTTGCACCGCTTTCAAGCTCTACAAGGTATGCGTACGCTGTCGATCATTTTCTGCATTCCAACGAGTTGTTTGCAGGGTATGAAGCCGGCAATGTCCGCAGTAAACTACCGTCACCGCCTGTCAGCCTTAACACGTATATGGATTATCCAGCATGCCGCTCTGCTGCCACCCCGCAGGAGGTGGTGGACATGGAGATACAGCCCTATCTGGCGGCCACTTGCGGGACGTATGGCGATGCGTGGGGTGACTTGAATTGCAATACTACGCGAAACTACTTGCGTGCGTTGGCCTCCCAAAAACGAGTGCGTACGATGATTCTGGCCCACGAGCGTACCGCAAAGCTCAAGTATGACATTGTCGTCCTCATGCGGCCAGATGTTCTGTTTACACGCCCATTGGATGTAAAGTACTTTGATGCGATCGCCCGTGGATTGTTTCGCAGACCACAGGTATTGACCATGTTTACTCCGAATTGGGCGATGTGGTCAGGGGCCAACGATCGATTTTTGCTAGGCGCTCGCGACGGTGTGCTGCACGCGATGCAGCGGCTCGAGTACGCGGTCCACTGGTGCGACAATGTGAGGCAGGGTCCTTTGCATTCAGAGCGCTTCCTGTTTTGGGTCCTTAACAATTACACACGGTGGATTAGTGCGGGCCCGACCAACCAACGTACAGTTGAAGTGCATGCGGTGCATGATTTCTTCTTCCGGCGGCTTCGGGTGTCCTCAAGATTGATGCACGCAGATTACTTAAATAATTGCGGCACGTGGTTGAAACCCCACCTTAAAGAGGCATGCCCAAATGAAACTTCGCGTAAAACACGTGCAGACGAGATCCCTTGGTGCTCTCGGCGCGAAGTTGAAGCAATGGTACAGGAATGGAACAAGCGCAATCGGTTAACGCCCCGCCGCCGTCCGCACCAACGGGACCTTTGTTGGACATGGCCAAGATGTTGACCATGACGGGCTCGGTCTCTAAAGCAACCCAAGCCAGCATTTTGGAAGGGGCGTATAACATTATCCACTGTACAGAGTTGGCATCGATGGTAGAGCCAGCAGCAGCGGCGGCGGCGGCGGCGGCGGCAGCAGCAGAGTCAGCATCAGCAGCGCCTGGAATGAACGAGGCTCTGGCGTTCTTGTCATACGAATGCAGCATCCGCGAACCAGATGCGGCACAGGTCGCAGCATTGCTCCGAGAAAATGGGTTTTGCCACCAGGCTTCATCAGATGGCGACCCGTGGATGGCAGCTGCCAACACGCTTTCAGACCGGTATGACCAGAGTACCGATGGCCACACTTCCTTTTGCCCAATGCTGGAAGGTTTTGGAATTTCGGCGTACAACGCTGGGCTCATGCGAGCCCGTATGTCCACCTACCTTAACTACAATGACGACGAGCAAATGCTGCAACCATTCCCAACTAAGATTCATGCCACGATCGTACTATGATCTATGGACTGGTATTCAGCCGTGCATGCAGGCGCAAGATAAAACAACGTGTTTATTGGGTCTAATCGATTATCACAACAGTGGGACGTGTAATGCGTGAAATATCCGCGGTTGACGCGCCATGCTTAGCGGCCAGCACGAGTGCGGCCTTTAGTCTTGCTTCCAACGATTGTATGTGGGAAGCGGCTTTGACTGCACCGCACTTAATTCGTTGTTGTCGAGTCGAAGCGTTCCGACAATTTGTGTACCTGCGACGCAGGATTGTCAAGACTCTTCGACTAAAGTCGCTGGGCGCTGTTTTCTCATATCGTTGTTTGGTTACCTTGAATAGCTGTTGTGCCGCTGTTGCTTTAAGAATGGCAGGCGTAAATATTTTGAGAAGCTTGCGTTCTTCTTCTTCAATCGACATGTCAGGGTACATGGCCTGTAATTTGGCCGTCTTGGCTGGGACACCGTATACGCTCGCGTGCGACATGTTTTTTTGCGTTTTCTTTTTTAAAATATATATATATATATACAAATAAAAATTCAACATTTAAGTCGCATGTGTTGCGACAACACTGTTTTACGAACAAAACGTACTCAAAACAACGCAGTACGGCCACAAATGTTACAGCTGCAACACCATCCCCCTCTCTCTCTCTCTCTCTCTCTGCATATCTATCCGTAAGAATGACACCAGCAAAAGCGCGAGAGTTAGTGCTTGGGGTGGAGTCGCGTACGTTGAAATATGCCATAAGGGCGGTAAGAAGACAACCAGCTATGACGATTTATGTTACAGCACGATACTTCTTTTGCAAGCCCGGAACAGAGAACAACACATCTTTATCGGTACCAACTAACCAACTTATTGCGGAGGTGGACATGGTGAACGTAGATGTTAAAAAGCTTCGACTTGAGGCCCTTCGTTTAATCATGACCGATGAATCTCGCATTGACATGGCGCAAACTCACACTGTCGTCGCCGATGTTGGGTATAGCAAGAGCCACGGTGGATTGGGCGCATCCCACCCTTACGAGACCGTCATTCTCTTACGACCGGCGTGCCGCGGCGATGCAGCTGTTCACAAACGCAGAGACGATACGAAGAGCGAGATAACTAATTTTTAGAACATGGCGTCATCAAGACTTGGGACGACCAATGCACAACTCGTCATTCTATTAATAAATGTCGGTTCGGTCTGCTTCTCGTGATATTAGATTGGGTTTCATTTATTTGTAACACTTCCGCGATCTTTGCTTCGTCGTTTACGCACGATTTGTGTAATTTTTTTTGGTTAAGCTCGTCGACTTTTCCCAGGAGACTCCTTTTTGTCAATGTTCAAGAGTTTGTGCAGGCTTGCGGTAGTTGTGTTGTGTGCAGCATTCCATGCTCGCTGAATTGCACCACTGTCGACGTGTCCCCCGTGAACCATTGCTGTTACGTACCGTGCTTGAAGTGGTGTGGGTCCATCCTTCAATGACAGTACATATTGTTTTGCTTCGTGCTTTGCCGCTGCAGCGTAGTTGGGGTGCGAGAGACTGAACCCCGCGGCAACAGCAGCTTTGTGTTGAGTGTAGAAGGCAGAGTCCGGCATTGGTCGTGTCTTGATGTGTTGCTTGTGCAGCAACCATGGCTTATACTCGTTGTGAAATGGCAGTCTTAATCCATGAAATCATCGTATGCGGCGGGGGCGGGGGCGAGTCCATCCACGCAGGTATCACCGGCTGCAATTGCCAGTGACGAACGCACTCCGCTACGGTTCTGATGGATTGAACCTTCCACGGCGTCCACGATGTTGTCCGTCCCGACGTTTTGGCCACGCGACGAAGGCAGCAATTGTTGTGGAGGTACGTCAGCAAGTCGTGGAGGCATCGAGTGTCGCCAATGCAATAGGCTTCGACACGGTTCATTACCGCTTCGAGATCGGCATCCGGAACATTCGGGGCAAGAGCCTCGGTGACTGCTTTGGCCGACTCGGCACCAGACCATGATTTTCCGCCCAAGTTGCACCCTTCACAAAACGCAGCCATTGATGAGTAGTATCCTTGCGATGAAAACCAATCCATCATGATGTCAACATGCTTGTGCAAACATGTTGCAACCAACTGATTTCGCAAGGTCCCCGCTGGCAACAACGCCGCAACGACCCGAAAGTCAAACCCAGCACCGTTGAACGTGCACACTTGGCCTTGGTGGTTTACAAGGCACGTTGCAAGTGCAGTAGCAGTTTGACAAGAAAACGGCCCTGCGCGTGGCCTCTCTCGCCACACTGTTGGCACGTTGTCTACAAGGGTCACTGCCAGCACAATATCGACGGGCTTGCCGTCATCCCCGGTAGAGAGCGTCTCGCAATCAAAGTAAAGAATGGACATTGATCCTCGAACACTTGGTGCGGCACAGGCGGTACGATTGTTTGTGAATCGGCTTCCGATCGAACGTCAAGTTGCGACAGACCGTGTACACCGGTGTACAGACGCATGCAAATACTTTGTTTCATCTCATCACCGAGTTGCAGTATGCACAACGTCGTTGCACACGCACGTGTGTGGGCGCGAATTGTGTACGTTAGCCACCGAAGTTTCCGACACCACCTACGCATGTCCGTTGACTGGTCTTGAAATTGCACCCCCGGCCGAACAGCAGCACGTCTCATTGCGGTCCGACACGTCGTTTAACCGGTCGTCGCAGATTCATTGGACAACGGTACGTTGCCGGGTCAGGCAGCCAGCCACAAAATTGCAGCGGCAAGTTGTAGCATCAACGCTCGCCAAACTGTTTACGTCGCAAGAACGGTATGACATTTTTACGAAAGCCGTTGCACGACGGAACGCCGACGTCGTCGCTGCCCTCCGCCGTATTCGCCAAAACAACCCTGCTGATAAGCCAACTCGGACATACTGGGCGTACGCACGAGTTCGTGCGGTCATTGCAGCGCACGCGACGTTTACACGCCCCCCTATGGACACTGTAAACTGCGACTTTGTCACGTACGTTTGCAACATAATACATTTATTAAAGACGAAAGCCAAACAAAAAAAACTACCGTTAAAGAAAAACGACGCTTGCATCGTTTTTGGCCTGGCGCAACTGTTTGATACCGGATTTGCCCCAGGGGGTGTCACTGCGATTCGGACTGTCTCCTCTGTTCACCGTCACGGCATGTCGCCGTGTCAATACTCTAAACTTTCTTGCCTGCGTGCACGGCAACAAACAATCGCAGTGCGCCAGATTCAGCGCGTATGCGTCGATAAAACTGGCCGAGCCTCGCTGCAGCTGCCACCAGCACCTGCAACAATCTAATGATGAAACAACCCAACAACATGTTTCGCTGCCCGATCAAACGTCGCAAGCTGGGTAGATGCCGGCCACCCTATCGCACTATCGTTCACTGCAGCACCACATACAGATGCAAATAAAAATGCGACAATCATTGTAATAATCTCCGGCGGGGCTTTGACCGTAAGTGGATCTGTCGCATCCTTCCACTTGCGCGAAATTACTGCTGTCATTGCCATTCCTGCTTGCGCTGCTCTCGTGTGCACCAGCTCTTCAACAACCGTTGGCACGTGGTATTTTGTCAAATTTTGGTCCAAACAATTGTAGAGGTGTTGTCGGTCTGTACCTGCATGGCTAACGGGGGTGCCCCCAAGGTTGATTTCTCCGCCTGCCTGAGCTGCAAGAACGTGTCGAATTGATGCGTGCAAGGCAGTTGTGCTGGGGTTAACGCTGCTCGACGGGTGCGGCAACATTGCGGCCAGCGTTTCTACGTTTGGCTGCAGCAAGTTGGCAAGCACCTGCAGTGCCCGGTTCCCATACCGTTCAGTGTCAATAATGCCGGTGTTGTCGGGCACGAACGACGAGTAAACCTGCAGTGCGATAAGCGTCGACACCGCCGGGTTCACTCGACTGAACCGTGCAATTAGCGCTGCTGCCTGCGTGCAACGCTTGATCGCACTTGTATGCCGATCGCCGACGGCCGCAGCGAGGTGTATCGCCAAGGCAATCTTTGGGTCGAGAAAAATAGGTGTCCCGGTGATGATGTAGCCTGGCGGAGAAAGGAAGTCCGGCACAACTTCTCCGGCAGGTGTCAATGCAGGAATTGCCACCTTGTAAAGACGGGTTGACTTGCAAAGCATGCTCGAAATGGCAGCAAACCTGCCGCACGAAACGTCAATGTAAATGGCACCCGAAGAATTTTGTGCAAGAAGGTGCAACACTTCGCCTTCCAAGTCCGCATCAGGGGCAAATGAAGCATAGGCGCAGTCAAACAACGACTTCTGCATACCGTGCGCGCTAAGACAAAAGTGATGAACGTTGTTGTTTGACGACAAATCTACGTCCGTCAACGCTGCCATAGCCTGCACCAACACCGTTGCACCAGTTAACCGCAGCTTTGTCAAACGGTAACGTTGGATGCACAACGCTGCGGACGTAACGTGCTCAAAAAGTGAGTCCAAAAACTGCGGCGGTGGCCGAACAACACACATCAAATGATGCATCCGTTGCACGGCAATGCGGGTAAACATGCCACCCTTAACTGGAAACGATGTGCCGTTGCTGACCATCGTTTTCGCAATTTCACGCATCTCTTGAAAGGTCGCACGAGGCATTTCTTTGTGTGACATCAACTTTGCCGACGGAATCGGAACGTATCCTCGACGGTTCCCCCGATCAAACCATACGTTCCCGTACGATCGGTTGAGCCAACTTCCCCACTCCATCCTGGCATCGCCGCTGCTCGGCCCCATTGCAGCCCCGCAAATGTCTGTCGCGTACGTACACAAAGCACGTTTGTAAACAATGTCGGCCGCGCGTTTCCAAAACCCGACGTAAATCATCGGATCATTGGCTCTCGTTCTTGGCACCCAGTACCGATCGGTGCCTGCCGTTTTGGTCACCCAGTACAGTGCGACCGCCGGGTGAGCGTGGTCGATGAATGCATTCAACGCACGGCCTGTGACGGGAATTGCCGATTGCTGTTGTTCTTTGCATTCTTTCTTGATAACAGCGTACGTCACCCAGTACTGCACAAACGACTGCGTCTCAGCACTGATGCCTTTGAGTGGCGCACATTTGTTTTGAACAAAGTCGTTCAACAGGTACTTTACTGTGTACGCCGCAAACCACCGGGGAATATCGTGCACTGCTTGGCCGTCTGGACATGTCTGTGCAATTATCTGCAGTCGGTTCACGTTCCCCGCTGGATCATCTCCGTGCGCTCCGTGCGCAGGTACAAATCCGCAGTATCGAAGCACAAAGTCAAGCCCGACCACCGCTGAAAGGTGGCCGTGCCAGAGGGGGCTGCCAACCCCCTTCCGCACCATTCGTCCAAACTTGAGCATTGAAAATGACGTACCAGATGATTTGTACCCATCTGCGCCACGCGCAGTAAACGGGTACAGCAAGCGACGCAGTTCTTCGTACGTGGACGCATTCTTCCACACAAACCTTAGCAGGTGGACCCACACTTTGCTTGACGAAGTCTTGATCGTCACTATCTTGACTGGACCTGCCACGGCGGCAAGTTGCATGTCTACCGCGTCGGCCGACCAAGTAAGCACGACTGTTCCGTTAATCGAAAAAAGAAAAGTTCCTGTCACGCTTTGACGGTTAGACTGCAGCGTGCCGACAACTAGACGGCCACGTGGGCCTTTGACTTGCTCTTGCAGTTGCTCCAGCGTGCACGTGCCTGCTGGTAAAACAGACGGTTGCAAAGCAGCCAACCCATCTGAGTTAAAACGCTCGATCGCAGTGCGGAAAGAAAGAGACGATGTCATAATTAAATGAAAGTATGAATTGCGTCTCAAATTACACTGCCCATTTTTATTAACCCCAAATTGTGCGTAAAAAAGTGTTGCAGAAACAATGTGTGCATGTTTTTGCAGAACACGACTGCGGACGTTTGCACCAACTATATTATCATCAAGCGCCGCTTCTTTAAAGAGGTTAGTCTGCCGCACCAGCACCAGCACCAGCACCATTGTTTCTAATTATTGTAACTGGGGGCTCGTCGTCCATGTCTGAGTTTGAGTCTGCCGCACCAGCACCAGCACCATTGTTTCTAATTATTGTAACTGGGGGCTCGTCGTCCATGTCTGAGTCTGAGTCTGCCGCACCAGCACCAGCACCAGCACCAGCACCAGCACCATTGTTTCTAATTATTGTAACTGGGGGCTCGTCGTCCATGTCTGAGTCTGTGGACCAGTCTTCCTCGTTTGTGTTAGGCCCGGCTGCTGCTGCTTTAGCACCGGCGGCGCCGCCGCCGCCGTCTTCGTTTTTGATTTTATCACGCAGCGACCTTCTGAACGTTTTCCAATCTCCTAAGGCTGGTGTTTCCAATTGAAGCTCGTCTATTTTACCTTTGCACTCAGTGTACAATTCCTTTCTGTACTCTTGAGTACACATACGAATAAATATTATCGCTTTGCTTAATTCCGCATTGCTCAGTCCTTCGGTGTTTGGCTTCGCTTGCTTTGCCGGCCATGGGCTAATAGACCAGCCGTGTTTAAGGTTGGCTATGAACCTGTCATCCCGATTCTTAAAGGTTTTCATTATTGCACCTTTCAACAGCTCCCTCTTTTCATAAAATTGGTGTAGCGTTGACAGCTTCGCTGCATCAGCGGCGTTCTCCCGGGGTTTAAGTTTACCCTTTTCTGCTCTAATCACGGTCTTGAAGACTCTCTGTGCAGACATAAGTCTTAAAAGCGAAACCGTTGAAAGGTCAACTGTCCTTATCGGCTTTACGCCTAATTTTTTAATCCTCTGGAGTAAATAGTCACTGTAGTTACCAGAGGATGACGAACCAGAAAGCAAGGGGCGTTTCTTTTCGAATTTGGCAGCATTTGCAAAAGCAGCACGCCCCTTTTGGACAAATTTTCCATTACTTCCTGTTTTTTGGTGCGGACTTCTTCTTGCATGGTCACGAGCATTGGCAGCATTTGCAAAAGCAGCACGCCCCTTTTCGACAAATGTTCCCTTTTTTCCTGTTTTTTGGAACTGGCTTCTTGTATGGTCACGCGACAACTCTTTCTTCGCTTTCCGCTTCCTGCTAGTGTCAGAACTGCTGCTTCTGCTTGTGTCCCCCCCTGTATTCCTATTCGCATGTTTACGTGCACCCGCCCTGCCAGCTGCAGCAGCTGCCCCCCTCGTGCTTGCCACTAATTTTCGACGTGGATGGTCAACACTTTCCTGCTGCCCTCGATTGGTGGCTTCCCCCTCCCACTTGCGCAACCCCTTGGTTATCATTCCGCGAATCGTCGACAATGTACCTGTGTCCGCTTCATCTGTGAGATTTTGTAGGCTCTGTACGGTGTATTGGTCTATTGTACTCCCAGGGGTTGGCTGTAGTTCAAACATCTCTTTCAATAATGTGAGTACAAGTTCCAGCATGTTTAAGTTTTTCGCATCTTCGATGATGTCCGCACTTGTACGTATCTTTTTATTGAACGTCGTACGCGTGTGATCTCGATGGAGGGGTTCGGCCTTAAATGTTTCTATAGCGTACGGTAGCTTTTCCGTCCACCTTTTAACCAGATCTGTGGCCGTCCTTTTAATGATGGCGTTGACGCCTGGCGCCGTTCTGAGACTGGCGAAATAAGCCACGGCTTCGTTGTTTCCCTGAAAATCGTCCTCTTCAAACTCTTTTTTATCAAAAATTTGCTTTAATACTTCACCCGCATATGTATAATTTTTGTCAAGAATCGCCCTTTGCAGCAGTCTCTGAATTTTAGGTAAGAGCCCGTTACAATAATTTTTTACGCCCCCCGTCGCCGGCGCGGACTTTCGCGCGGCCTTGGTAGCGAGCTTCTTTCGTGGTGCTTTGCCCCCAGTGGATTTACGTGCGGTTTGTTTGGTACGAGCCATGATTAATATTGATGCGGTCGTTCGACGGTACACAGTACATGTTTTTCGCCTGTGCAGCTTAGCTTATACGTGCAGCATGCTGCGGTGTGTCAGTTGTTGTGCATCAAAGTGGTTCTAACCCGCGGGGGGGTACGCCCATTTAGTAGCAAGTGCAGCTGCAATCGGAAGTGTCGACGTTAGTTCGTACGTTTGGTGCGAAGTTAAGCAGATCCCGATGCAAAATGCTGTAATTCCAGCGTGCAACCATTTTAGCAGCAACGGGTGCCCGGCAAATATTACAAACGTCCACCCAGCTAGTGACAGCGTGTTGAAGTCAACCGCAGCATACATAACGTTAAACGCCACAATTCGATCCATTTCGCGGTTCTACGGCTTGGGACACGAGTAAAAGTTACCGTTGGTCCTGCGAGCGTTTCTCGCAAGAGTGTTTATATATATAGCGCGGGTGCACCGACCATAACTCAAGAAACGCATGCCTTACATCATCGACAAACCTACGGCCGTTAAACTGTGCGCAGACTCGAATGATGGATACATCAAACTTGCCAGCGATACCTCAATCATTAACTCGAACGCATTCGCTGACATTAATGAATTATTCCAAATTGAAATTCCGTCTAACGTCACAGCAATCGAGAATGAGACATTCGCTAACTGCATCAACTTGACACAAGTTAGCGGCATGATTTCAGTAAACTCCATCAAGATAGCTGCATTCCGTAATTGTAAGCTTCTGCACACCTTCCCGTTCTGCGACAGGCTTAAAAACATTAACGATTTCGCATTTTATGCGTGCTGCGCATTGCAGCACGTCACGCTTGGCAACGGCGTTGCAACGCTTGGGGATAATGCGTTTAGCAACTGCGCCGAGTTAAAGATGGTTGTGTTAGGCAATGGCCTTAGCACAATTAACAGGGGAACGTTCATGGCATGCAGCAAGCTAGAAAGTGTTACGTTAGGTAACAGTGTTGAAACCATTGCGGAAGATGCATTCAAGAATTGCACAAGCTTAAACAGCATTAACATCCCGGATTCAGTGCAAACGATTGAATCCGGAGCGTTTTCGTATTGCGAGAGTTTACCAAACATCACTTTTGGCAGCGGCTGTATAGGAATTGGGTCCTTTTCCTTTCTAGGTTGTGTTAAATTGCAAACCATCGCGTTTAACCGTGCCATTAGAACCATTGGGGTTGGTGCATTTGAAAGATGTACCAAATTACAAAGAGTCACGTTTTCCGGTAATCACCTTACAGAAATTAGTAGCAGTACGTTCAAACTCTGCGAGAACCTGGGGGACATCACATTTCCGGATTCGGTCAAAACAATAGGGGCGTTCGCATTCTTTGCGTGCCACAATCTGAAGGGGGTCGAGTTCAACAAGAATCTTAAACTCATTGGGGACTTTGCATTTGGTTCTTGCGATAGCCTGGTCACCATCAACATCCCGGATTCAGTGATTACAATTGGGGCCTCTGCGTTCGCATGTTGCAATGAACTGAAAAATGTACTACTTGGAAAAGGCCTCCGCTCGATTGGGGATCAGCCGTTTGCTATTTGTCCGCTATTGGACAATGCAAAGGCATTGTTTGTTCCCCCAAAAGAAATGATTGCCAATTTGCCAGACTGCATACAAGTTAACGCCAGTCTCCAATCGCCTGGAGGTAGATTCAGGCCGTTTCGTTGGCAATTGCCGTTTATAAAACCACTTTCACAGGCCGAACGTGCTGTCTACAACAGTGTTTCGTTGTGCAATCTACGTTCCCATGTCAATCCATACTTGGTGCAGTTGCCGGACGAACTGCTAGACCACATTATGACATTTTTATCAGAACACAGTATCTTGGCAATAGACAAAGCACGCGAATAAACCAGTTTTACTAAATAGGATTATGTGTCGGAACTGCTTCTATAGCCACCCTGTCTTCAAGAGCTGTGCTCGCTACCTCTAACTTCTGTACACTGGTAACATTAGAAGCAATATTCGCGCTGTCACTTCCGTCGTCCGTTGGGGGCCCTGCAGTCGGCGACAACGATGGTACTGACGTTTTTGTTTCTAACCCAAGCTCAATTAGCAGTTCGTCGATGTCACTGTCTCCGTTTGAAACCGAAAAACATTCGGCAATTTCCTCGACTTGTTCTTTTGCTTCTTCGGCAATTGCGGCGTGATCGTCTACCGTGCTGTACAACGACTGGAACTCGTTACTCTGGAAATTAATACCCTTGAGCGCTGTCAGGGCACTGACTGTTATCTCCCGCATGGCCGTCATGTGCTGAGCATCCTCGAGTCGGCGCAGCACGCTTGAACACGTTTGTTCACGCATTTGCTCGCGCCGCAACTTGGCCACCCCCAGTGAAAATGCTTGCGACTTTCGACCCTGCGCCCTGTATGCATCGGCTACCGCTGCTTTGGTAACGCCAACCGAAATTTGAGCGTGCCGTACATCATTGCGTCGTAAGTCGATTTCACTCGCTAATTTGGATTGAACCTTGTCGGCGCGCGATTGCGACTGGTCTGACCCAAACCAAGCTACTAGACAATCATTCATATTTAAAAAAATGTCCCCCCCCCCCCCGAACTACCCTGCGTAGTTTCCCGCTCGCCAATACTAACAGCGGTAAGGGGCGACGCCCCCCCGCCCCCGAGAAGGGTTTCCGGGCGTTTTTCTAGCTTTAACTGTCGGGCGTGTGCTGCGTTTGCACGCTTTGCTTCTGCAGCTGAGACTACGATAGCTCGTGACGGAGCAGGCAAGGGCTCGGTGAGCGGCATCGGGCGTAATTAGTGTATTTGCGTCGGATTGGAGCGTCGCTGAAAACCCGGGAAAAAACTCAATTAGATCAGAAGCAGCGTAAACACCCCTCGAGGCCACGTCTGATATATATGCAGGTGTGGGGGGGCGCACACACGCATCCATGTGGCGTATTGTCGCCGCTGCTGCCTTGGTTGCAAGTGGTGCACGAAATGCCCTTGAACGTGTTGCTCTTCCTGACGGCGCCGCAAGCATTACCACGGCCCCGTTGTGTGTTACCGAGGGTGCTTTAATCGCGGTTCTTTGCATTGAACAGCCCTTAAAGTGGTGGTATGTACTTGGAGCGCTGGTAGTGTACTTCGTAGTCCCAATACTGTTGCAAATGGCGGTGTCCCCCCCTTACGTCGACCGAGTATCCGATAAAATCGGACACAACGCTGTTGCCCGAATTAAAACTCTAATTGCGGAACCCGTGGCAGAAGCAGCAATATCAGGCGCAGCTGTCGCACTGTTAGCAAGAGACGTGATTAAAAAAGAAGTGAACAGGCCGTGGATGTCTCTTGCGTTAGCAATTGCACTAACGTCACTGATTGTGACAAACGGGTTCGGTGGGTCATTTAAAGTTGACTCGGCCGTGCTCTGGTTCCAGCGCGCAGCGCGATTAAAGCAGAACCCCGTAGAATCGTCGTTCAATGTATCGCCAATGCGCAATAAGGGGGCCGGACTTCGGTTTTAAATATTATAACGGTATATAGACACCGGCAGTTGACAGCAATACGCACGCCGATTATGTGGAAACTTGTAATGGACATGAGCAGTGCGGACATGCACCTAGTGTGGCTAATGCTGTTTGCAGCAGAACACGGATCTACCGCTGGCGGCATCGTCGGCGCTGCAGCATGCAGCGTTGCAATTGGACTTGTTAGCCAACTTCTTGGTGTGCTGGGGCCAGTTCCTTTAGCGGCAGGCATCATCGGAACCGCTGTTGCAGCAACAATTCCGCACGGATGCTATGCAATTGCAACGCTTTTTGGTGTTGCGTGCCTCGCCGCCCCACGTACAACTGCCGTTCAACCAAAGCGTACAGACCCTGTCAGTACACTGCTAGAGTCCGGCTACTCGCTCGACGAGTGCCCCCCCCGATTCTGCTTTTAAAATGTTCTCCGCAGCACGAACTGCGGCTGATGCGTCTAACAACGGCCGCTCTGCAGCGTGCATGTACGACGGGTGGTATCGCGCACGGCAACCTGGCAGGACTGGTGGTACAACCGCCTTAACGCATTGAGCAACAAACTGCGACTGTGCTGCCCACGGTGGACCCTTTGCAATCACGCTCAGCAAAAACGTCGCGCTGTCCGTTCCCGATACGGTCATATCAAATGATTGCCACACTGATATTTCAGGCAACGGGTGCGGTCTGCACTCTGGTGCGTGCAGCATTACCGCCGTTTCCAGATCAATCCAAACACCGTCAACGCAAAAATTCCAGCACGCTGCATCTTGATGTGCACACCCTTCGTGCCGCATGTGTGCTAGGACTGCCAGCCCCCGGATTATATGCTTTGCCAACACTGTTGCTCTATCTAAATCGGCGTCACGTGCATCGTTCCACATCCAGTCGAACAAGGTCTCGCCGTGGTGCTCAGTTGATATAAAATCAACGTTCGGAAGCCGGGTGTTGCCAACTGCGGGTTCAAAGATGGTGGGATACTTTGACGTAAACTGCCTTGCCAAGTTGTCGCTCGGCGGCTTGTTAATGCCCCATTGAACAATTAACGGTGTGTATTGCTGCAGCTTTGGGCGCAAGCGCACTGCTGCGTAGGCGAGCAATTCCGCTTGAATACCATCGCACGGATGAAGCGACGCTTTTGTAACTTTGGGCATTTTTTGTTTTTTGTTTTGTTTTTTTTTTTTTTTTTTTTTTTTTTGTTAGAATTTCCTTTCT
>Ga0206682_10003182_pt1 | contig 14206 bp, 5 predicted proteins | sample M240m12015metaG_FD_155444 | JGI IMG/M metagenome (GOLD analysis project Ga0206682, IMG submission 155444) | Ammonia-oxidizing marine archaeal communities from Monterey Bay, California, United States - M2 40m 12015 | ecosystem: Environmental > Aquatic > Marine > Intertidal zone | place: USA... | reverse complement strand
TAATAATAGAATTGAAGCTTTTGAATTTGATTTAGGTTTAGATACATATTATATAAAAGTCCAAGATATAAAAAAGGAATTCATATATTCAAATATTACTATTGTAAGTGTAAGTGAAACGGACAATGTAAGTGAAACGGACAATGTAAGTGAAACGGACAATGTAAGTGAAACGGACAATGTAAGTGAAACGGACAAAAATTTAAATGTAAATGTTAGTGATATAAGTAATAGTGAAATAAATTTTTTTAGTAATGGGAATAGGAATGAAATTTTATTACAAATAAGAAAAGTTATAAATGATATAAATGTACCATATTTTATGATATGTACTAAGAATTTTTTATCACGAGACGAAGGTATAAATATGGTTGATTTGTTAGTAAAAATATTTAATTTTAGTTTTATAAAATTTCATAATACTGGTTTATTCTGGTATGGTATAGTAATAAATTCATTTAGTAAATATATTTTAGAAGAGAATTTAATATCTGAAGATCAATATAAAGTTGAAAAATTAGAATATAATAATTTAACAAATCAGGATTATCTTTTGAAAAAACAAGAATTAGATGAAACTATGGACAAATTAGTAAATGACTGTAAAGAATTAACTATTCGACAAGTTTGCGAATATAAAAAAATTATTAACAAAAATATGGAAGAACTTAATAATAAAATAGATGAAACAAATAAGAAATATGATTTAGTTAACGATAATATATCAAATATTGAGTTAAATAGAGAACAATTAGAAAGAGTAGATTTACATAATATTAATGAAAATGAAATAATAGAAGGTGTAAATGTATCAGTAGAAGAAAAAAAAGAAAATGATTTATTAGAAAAAAATGATTTATTAGAAGAAAATAATTTAGATGAAAAAAATGATTATGAGTTATTAGATGAGGAAGAAACAGATAAAGAAAAAGAAAAATCTATTAATGAAGAAATAAATAATTTACTTGAAGATAAAACAGATATTTTACTAAACGATTTAGTATTAAATGACAATGGATTACTTGAAAATGATATAAGTAATGATATAGATAATATTTCTAAGGAATTAAGTTTATTAATAAATAAGAAAGAAAAGAGAAAATATGCTTTTATGGTTCATTTATATAAGATAGATGTATGGGACGATATATTTCAATATATAGAGAAATTTTATAATTTTACAAAATATGATTTTGATTTATACATAAATATTGCTTTAGATGATGAAGAAGATATACAAAAAGAAGAATATCAAGACTTATTATTAGTATTAGATAAAGTTGATATATATGAAAATTATTATTTGACTTTTAGTGATAATAGAGGTATGGATATTGGCGGATTTTTTACTTCTTATTTAAAAATGATAGATTTGGGATTACAATATGAAAATATTATAAAACTACATAGTAAAACTAATTTCAATTGGCGTTTTTGTATGTTGTACGCTTTATTAGGTTCTGAAAAAATTATTAAACATAATATAGAACAAATGGAAAATGAAAAAGTTGGAATGATAGGTAATAAGAAAATAGAAATAAATAATCTTTATATAAATAGTAATAAAGTAACTAAGTATATAGATAGGTATTATAAATTTTTTAATATAGAAAATAAAAAACAGGGGGAGTTTATTCCAGGAACTATATTTTGGATAAAAGGTGAAATATTAGAACATTATTTTACTAAAAATAATTTAGAGACATTATATGAAGAAATGCCGAAGGATTATTGTGGAAGTAAAGAAAATAATTCAGAGGGATTGCCACACGGTTTTGAAAGATTTTTTGGTGTATTAGTCAATGATTATGGCTCAAAGACCTGTTGTTATGATAATTTTTAATTTATTTTTATATTTAAAGTTTATTTTTAATTTTTATATTCTTTTCTTTTTTTAATTAAAAAATATTTTTAAAATGTTTTATGAAATAGATTTTATAAAGGTATTTATTCCAAAATTGGCAAATTTAGCAGATAATATAGTTATAAATTTTGTAGAGAATAAATATCAATATTTAAAACAAAATGGTATTATGTTATGCCGAAATGATTTTAAAAGTGCTTACCCAGATTTTAATTTAAATATTTATTATATTTTCAATGATGATTTGAAAAATTTTACTGAATTACAATTAAGATATCATTGGCATATTAAAGGGCATATTAAAGGGAATATAGAAAAACAAATATCTAATTTAAATAATTTTTTCGAATTATATGATAAATATGATAATGAATTCTTCTATAAAACCAATAAAGAAATGATTAATAAATATTATGAAGATAATTATATTTACTATTTTGATATAAATAAGAATAAACTAAATAAAGAACTTGTAAATATTAAAACTTTCCATACATTTAGTAAAAATAATAAAAATTTCATTAAATCAATTTATGATTTCTTTATAACTAATCCTGATATAAATATAGAAGTAATAGGATTATTTAATAAAGATTTATTTAGAACTCACGTTTCTAAGAGAACTATGAAAGATAATGAAATTAAAGAAATTATTTATTTTTATCTAGAAGAAATTGAAAAGGAAAATAGAGAAACAATATTAAATAAGGAAGATTTTTATAATAAATATGATAAATTCGATTTAGATATATTTAAAAAATTTAATAAAAAATACGAAAAGGTAGAAGAAATAATATGTATTACTGATTATCATTCTAATAATTTAATAGGTTCTTTAAATGACTTCTTGGAAAAACATATTGATTTCAATTTAGAAGAGTTTAAAGAAACTATGTTGGATAAGAATTTAAGTATTATAGATAATTTAGTAAAATTTCATTTAGATAAAAATTATAGAAGAGAGTTGGAAGGGTTATATAACGAGGATATTTTAGAAGAAAAAATAGAAGAAGATAATTTTGATTGGGAATTTTATTTAGATATATATCCGGATTTAGAACAAAATGGTATAAAAACAAAAGAAATTGCTTATAATCATTGGATAAAATTTGGTAAGAAGGAAGGGAGAAAATGTAACTTAAATTCTATTAAAAAAAATATATATATAGAAAAACTTGAAAATAAATATAATTTTATTAGTAATAATAAAAATAAATTTAATATATTGATAAGAACTTGCCATAGACCAAATTATTTTAAAAAATGTATTAATAGTGTATTAAATCAAAATTACGATAATTTTAGGGTAATAGTTTCTTATGATAATAAAGAATGCTTAAATTATTTAGAAGAATATAATATTGAAAAATATTTTGTACATAGTGATAGTAATGAAAAATATAAATTTAATTTATATTGTAATTTTTTGATTGATAAAGTTGAAGATGGGTGGATAATATTTTTGGATGATGATGATATTTTTACAGATAATAATGTATTAAGTTTAATAAATGAAAATATTAATTCAAATGAAGATTTTTTAATATGGAAATTTTTAAGACCGGATAAAGAAATATATCCGCAAAATTTATATAATATTAAATTGGGTGAAATAGATACAACTAGTTTTTGTTTCAATAGTAAATATAAATATTTATCAGAATGGAATGATAAACAATATGGAGATTATTTTTTTATAAATAATTTACTTAATAAAAATAAATTTAATATAAAATTTATAAATGAAATATTAACAAAAACTATATTTGATAATAAAATAAGTAATTTTGGAGAAAGTAATGAAATATTGTATTTTAAAAGTTTTATTTCGAAAAATAAGATTAAGCAAATATGTATTTCTAAATCATTGGAACATTTAAAAGAGAGAATTTTAAGACTATTCAATTTACAAGAGTATAATAATAATTTTGATAGAACAATTTTTTTTGGCATATATCTAGAAGAAGATTTTTCTTTTATTGAAAATCATAATGGTATTAAATTTATTATGTTAGGGGGTAGCGATGTTCCTAATATTGTAAGGATTAAATGTAATAACATAATATCAATATCGAAAGATATAAAAGACAGATTAAATGTAATAGGATTAGAAAGTATATTGATTAATTTTAATTTAGTAGATAAAAATATTTTTAAACCTATGGAAAATTTAGGAAATAGAATATATGTTTATGATGGTATAAAAGAAAAAGGTGATAATTCAATAATATATAATATACAATTAATAAATGAAATAAAAAAAGAGTTACCTCAATTTGAATATATACATAGTTCAGAACTGAATTTAAAGAATAATGAAATGCCCCCGATTTATTCAAAATGTTTTATAGGTTTAAGACTTACAAATCATGATGGAAACGCCAATACAGTCCAAGAGTTTGAATCAATGGAAATACCAATTATTCATAATCAAAGTAATTATGGATTAAAATGGAAAAATAAAGTTGATATTATTGATAAGATAAAAAAATTTAGTAATAATTCACTAGAAATAAAAAATAATATTTTTGAAATTTTTAATTACAACATTTTAATTGTAGTTGATTTTATTTTGGATTTAGTTGCAGGAGATACAAATATGGTAAAAAACTATATTAATAAATTTTTATTAAATGAAAATAAAATTTCAATATTAACAAAACATAATCCTGGAGAAACATTTTTAAGAGATTTAACAGGAGAAATTACATTTTATAATTTTAAAAATATTGAAAAAATAAATTTTGATGATTTCAAAATTATTTTTAGTAGAACTTCTTTGAATATTGCTGAAATTATAGAAGAAAAATTATTTTATAAAACAATTGTATATGGGATAGATAATTTTATTGATAATATAAAAACTTTAAATAATAAGTTTATGGGTTTAATAACACAAAGTCAAAAATTAAAAGATTTTTTTATTAAAAATGGGATAGAAGAAAAAAAAATATTAATTCAAGAACCTTTTTCTCTTAAATATGATTTTAAATTACCAGAAAGAAATGACAACGAAATAAGACTTATTTATTGTGGAACACTTAGAGACGAAGAGAATATAATAGAAATTATAGAAGAATTTAAAAAAATACATCAAGAAAGACCTGAAGTGACTCTAAAAATAGTATGGGGGAAAATTGTTGGTGATAGTAATTTTACTATAAAAATTAATGAATATTTGAAAAATGGAGTGAAAGGAATTACTTTTAAACATAAATTAAGTCATAAAGAAGCATGTTATGAAATAGCTACAAGTGATATTGGGATATGTTGGAGAAAAAATGGGTGGGGAGATAATGGAGAAATAAGCACAAAGGTAAAAGAATACGAGATGTACGAACAATTTATTATAAATAATTTAAGTAATATAACTAAAAAAAATAAAGTAATTATATCAGATAATTTTACATATGAACAATTTAATTCAGATAATTCATATTTTTATTTACATTATACCAATAAAAAAAGATTATATGAAACTATAATAAAATTTTTAAAACCCAAATTACTTTTTGTTGATTCGTTTTGGAAAGGAGTTGATTTTACTTGGAATAAAATCAATGAAGAAGAAAAATTTAAAACTGTAAATTTTATAGTTATGTTGTGTGACAAATATAATATTAAAAAATATTTTTGGAATAAAGAAGATCCTATTAGTTTTAAAATATGGGTAAAATACGCAAAATTATTTGACGTAGTTTTTACTACTGATGTATCTTGTAAAAATTTATATAAAACATATGGTATATCAGCGGAGGTGTTGCCATTTTTAGCAAACCCAAAAACATATAAGATAAATAAATATAATAATTTGTATAATGATAAAATTTTATTTGCAGGTTCTTGGTATGCCAAATATAATCATCGTTGTATTATGTTAGATACAATATTAGAAAAATATAAATCAAATTTTGTTATATTTGATAGAAACTATAAAGGATTAGTAAATAATGATAAAAGATACATGTATCCATATAAATTTACTAATAATATTAAACCTTCTATTAATTGTTCACAATTAAATATACAGTATAAAGAGTATAAATATATTTTAAATTTAAATTCTGTTACTAAAAGTTATTCGATGTGTGCTAGAAGAATTTTTGAAATATTAATTTCTGGTGCATATCCTATATCTAATTATAGTAACGCTTTAGATGTCATATTTTCAGGTTATCTTTATTATTTAACTGATAATTGTATAGTAAAAAAAAAATATTTGAAGAAATTTTTATGTTGTATTTTACATACCTTCGAAAACTATTTACAAACAAATATTGATGACAATTTTAAAATAAATATTATTAGGTATCCTTCTATTGCTGTTATATTTTACACTGATTCTGATATAAAGTCATTAAATATTAACAGTTTTATTCAATGTTATAGAAACCAAAATTATATTAATAAACAATGTTATATTATATCAAATGGTAATATATTCAAATATGATAATATAAATGGAATATTATTGAAATATGATTCTGTTAGTGAAATATATTTTACATTTTTTAGTAATTCTTTGTTCTATATGAAAAACTATTTAAAAAATTTTATGATATTCCAAATAAATAATATTGACCAAGAAAATACTATATATACAAAATTAATTGATAAAAAATATTTACAAGATAATAATTTATGGTTTTTACAAGTACATAAAATCAATATTGATTGTTTTATGTTAAAAACAGAAATGTTTTCTAATTTGGTTAATTTTAAAAAAAATCTTATAAACAAAATAAATGAATATGTTTTAAACAAAAAAATAATTACACTAGACCCATATAATGTAAGTCTGGAAAATTATAATGATGTATATAGTACGGAAATACAACAAACTAATTTTACCGGATATACAATAAATGATTTAAAAAAAATAAATACAGAAAATAATTGCATAATGAATAATAATTTAACAAACGAACTCTTATCTGAAATTAAAATTAATGGAAATTATAATTCTTATGAACATATATATGGACCCTTTATTAAAAAAAAATTTCAAAAAAATGGTATAATATATTTTAGTGGTCCAAATGAAATAATATTATATTGTTTGAATACAACTACTGGTGAAAAATATTGGATAAATTCATATACAAAATATAATATTTTAAAAGATCATAATTATGAATTTGCAATAAGATTTGGACCGGGAAAATACAACTATTCACTTAGATCTTTGAATTATAATGAAAATATAATTATAAACAGATCGTTAGTAATAATTACAAATACATATCCATCTATTGATAATATATATAGAAATGGTTTCATTCATACAAGAAATACATTATATCAAGATTATTTATCTATAACATTAATATGTTTATCTAATTCATATACCTTTAAACAATATGTTTATGAAAACGTGGTTGTTTACTGTATGAATAGTGATTTTTTTAAAAAAGTAACCTTCGGCAATTTACAAAAATTTTCTATTCATTTCTTAAATAAATATATATATGAAACAATTTTTTTAAATAAAAAATTTGACAATATAAAAAAGAATATTTTCATTCATGGATCAGAAATTCAACCATCTCATCGGCGTTTATTTGATGAAAAATATGTTAAAAATGGAAAACTTGACCAAGATATGATGAAAAAAAAATTATGGAATAATGTTACAAAACATAATAACACTAAGTATATATTTGTATCAAACTATTTTTATAATGAAGTATGTGAAGATTATGGAAAAATTTTTAAAAATATAGATATTATTCATAATCCAATTGATTATAATAATTTTAATTATATCAAAAAAGATATTTCTCAAAGAAAAAAAATACTTATATTACGTTCTTTTGATTCTACAAAATATGCAAATGATATATCAATTAAATGTATATTAGAATTATCAAAAAAAACATTTTTTACAGACTTAGAAATATCTGTTTATGGTAAAGGAGTATTATTTGATGAATTGACAAAATTAATTAAAAAATTCAAAAATATTACAATTAATAATAAATTTTTAAACCATAGTGAAATTAGTAAAGTTCATAAAAATTTTGGTATTTTTATTTGTCCTACTAGAATGGACTCACAAGGATGTTCTATGTGCGAGGCAATGTCATCCGGATTAGTTCCTATTACAACTAACATTACAGCAATACCAGAATTTGTTAATAATAAATGTGGATTTTTGTGTGAGCCAGAAAATTATGTAGAAATGGCTGATTCAATAGAAAAATTATATAATGATCCTAATTTATTTCAAAAAATGAGTTTAAATTCAAGTAATAGAATTAGAACACAATTGAACCTAGAAAATATAATTAAAAAAGAATTAGCATAATTTGTAGTATATTTTCTATTTAATATATTAAATCAAATTATTATCTTGTAGCATCTTTTTAAAATCATTTACATCTCCATAAACTTTTTCATTTTTTTGATTTCTAATAAGTTTATAAAATATAAATTTGTCTAGTTTTTTAAAATTTTCTGGGAGTGAAAATTCAAAATCATCATTATCATTATAAATATATACTAATACTTTCCAATTGCATTTTATTCTTTTATTCTCATTGAAAGTTTTCATATCATTGTATAAATTAATATTATCAACAAATTTATGATATAATTTTACTAAAAAACATACTTCATTATCTTGATTATTAATAATATCTAAGAATCTTTTTCCTTTTCTTTTCATTGCTTCAATTAATTCATTTTCTTTAATTAAATCATGATGTCTAAATTCAACGTAATCATAATTTTCTGATAATACAAAATTATTTTTGTTATATATTAAATTTTGCGTAAAATGTTCAAACTTGGTATTTATTAAATCATTAACATATTCAAAAACTCTTGTAGGACTAATTAATAAGTAATCAAATGGAAATGATGATTTTCTTAAGTTTAGTTTTTTTAAATTACATGCACTCATACAATCATTGCCAATTGGTATTATATGTTTACCGTTGATAAACTTAGATAATATATTTATATGCTTTTGATCATTTGGAAAAATTATTTCATGATGTGTTTTACCTGTAGGAATATTTTCATCAAAAACAAATGAATTTATTTCAAATAGATTATATAATTTGTTATTATTTATAAATTTAATTAATGGTAATAAATCACGAATATATGTACTATCACTTATGTTATTGTAAATAATTATTTTTTTAGGTTTATAATTATTTATAATCGTTTCTATTTGTTTATTTTTGTATATAAGTTTATCATTATTATTATTAGCAATGTTTTTTAGGAAATCTATCCATCCATCATATGTTTTTGATTTTCCATATTCCTCTAAATAAAATTGACTATTTGAAACTAATGCAATAGAATTGAATTTACAAGCAAACTTTACACTTGGAAAACCACCTCCAGATGTTCCTGTGAATACTACCTTGTTATAGTTTTTTACATTAATAAGATATGTAATTAATTCTTCGTAAATATATTCAGCATTATATTTTTCCGTTGATAAATACCAATTAATTCTACATTTATCATATTTTCCAAATAAATAATCTGAAATACAAACAATATCTGTATTTTCTATTTCCCAATTATATCCTCTAAAAATTATTCGGTTTGTCCCATTACCATGTACAGCACCATGAAAAGTAAGAATTAAATTTTTATTTTTATACGAGAATTTAGATAAAAAATTTAAACCCTTATAATTATAAAAATTGTTTGAATCATTATCTATATTATTTAATTCATTAATTATTTGTTGTTTGTAATAATATTTTTCTACTACCATATATATATTTTATAATATTTTTCTACTACCATATATATATTTTATAATTTTTTTCCAGGAATAACCATCCCCATAAGGACATTCAACATTCACTTGGTAATTTTTATTTATTTTATCTACCAAATCTTCTAATAAGCAAGGTTCTCCACATATGTAACTATGTGTACCAATACTTTCAGGTCTTTCGGTAGTTTTTCTACATACTATTATTTTTTTATTTAAGAAACTACATTCTTCTTGTAATCCTCCACTATCGCTAATTACAAATTTACATTTTTTAACATATTTAATTAAATTAGAGTGTGTCATTGGTCCAACAACTTTTACTTTTTTTAATATATCCCTATGTTTTTGAACATTAGGATTTGGGTGTAGTGGTATTATAAATTCTATCTCAGAATATTTAGTTGCAATATTTTCTAAGTTTTTAAACCATATTTCAATATTATGGTGATTATCTCTTCTATGCATTGTAATCAATACTTGATTATTATATTTACATCCTTCCTTAGAGATATTATCTAATCCTGTATTTCCTACAACATAAATGTCACCCGAAACATTTTCTTTTAATAAATTTTTTTTATTTAATTCTGTTGGACATAAATGAATATCGGCTAATCTTCCAATTACTTGTCTATTCATTTCTTCTGGAAAAGGATCTTTTAAACTACCACTTCTTAATCCAGCTTCTAAATGAATTATTTTAATTCCATTATTAAAGGCAGATAATGCTATGGCACATGCTGTACTAGTGTCTCCTTGAACAATCACACGTTCAATATTATTAAATATATTATATGATAATATATTGGAGAATATATTATTTAACCTATTTTCTGATAAATTTTTCTCCATTGATAATTTATAATCAACATTAATATTCTGCAATAAATCTTTATGTTGTCCTGTAAAACAAGTTTTAATATCTGGTAAATTATCTATTAAAGATTTTACTTTTATATATTCGGGTCTTGTTCCAAAACATACCAATGTTCTTTTCTTTTTATCGTATTTAATATTTTTTGAAATAATATTTTTAATTCTTTCACTACTCTTACCATCCCATAAATCCATGTTACTTTTACATTCTTTTAATTCTATTTCGCTAATTTTATGAATCAACCGATTAGTTCCATGATTTTCAATAAATGTGCTGGGTCTTTCAGTATTTTCACGTAGAGTAAAACATGGTATATCCAAAGCAGTGCTTTCTTCTTGTAATCCACCACTATCTGTTACTAAATATTTACAATTTGCCATTAAACACGTAAATTCTAAATAACCCAAAGGTTCGTCCAAGATAATATTTGGATTTTCTTTGACTTTTTTTAGGTAACCTAACTTTTCCAAGTTGTTTTTCGTTCGAGGATGAATAGGATAGACCAATGTTTCCGTTTTACTCAATTCTTCCAAATCATCAAATATTTCTTTCAATTTATCCATATCATCAACATTACTTGGACGATGTAATGTTATTAAAATATAGTCTTTTGAATTTACACCGAATTTTTCATAATACTTGGTTTTTAATGCTTGTTGTAAATATTTCTTTTGAGTATCAATCATTGTATTTCCTACCAAATATACATTTTCCGTAATACCTATTTCTTTCAAATTATCTACACCACTTTGTTCTGTGATAAAATAATATTTGGTAATATGATCTGTTAAAACACGATTAACTTCTTCCGGCATTTTTAAATCTCCACTTCGTAATCCACTTTCGATATGAGCAATATCTATTTTAAGTGATTTAGAAGCAATAGAAGCAGCTAATGTGCTAGTTACATCTCCAAAAACAATCACTAAATCTGGATTTATTTTTTCAAATTCTATCATTAATTTATCACGAATTTCTCCAAGTTGACCCAGTTCTCCTTCATAAAAAATTAAATCATTAATAACTTTATCTTTATTTTGTAAATAATCTTTGTTTTCAATATAAAGTTTATTATCAAAATTACCTGCTTTCGTTTTTTTTTCTAGGGATAAATTAATATCTGGTTTAGGAAATTTCAATTGATTAAAAAAAACATCACTCATTTTTTCATCAAAATGTTGACCAGTATGTATAAGAGTTAAATTAAAATCTTTCTTTAATTCTTCATATACAGGGTATGCTTTCATAAAATTAGGTCTTGCGCCAACAATTAATATTATTTTTTTCATTATTTAGTATATTATAATATATTAAAATGATTAATTTTAAAATTTAGTTATTTTCTAACAATTTCACATTCCTCAATAACACCATGTAAAACTTTATTCCCAGATTTAATATTCTTCATATATTCATTTAATGCCTTTATGTCTTTCGGAAAGCACGCGCCTCCAAAACCTAAACTACCATCCGGTCCCGGAACATTTGTATGCATAGGATTTATCCAATTGTTTTTTAACATTAAATTTTTTATCTTTTCGAAATCACTTCCATTTTTTTGACATAATAAATAATATTCATTAAATAACATAATTTTACTCGCATAAAAACTATTACAAAATATTTTCATACTTTCACTTTCTAAAGCAGTACACGTACTTATTTCTGCTTCTGGATAGTATTTATGATAAAAATCATATAATTCTTGAATAGAATCACAATTAGGTCCTTTTCCTAAAACAATGTGAGTTTGATTATGAAAATCTTCAAATGCTGTTCTAGAAGTTAAAAATTCGGGATTATGACATATTTTTAAATGACGAAATTTATCAGATAATTTATTTGTAGTTTCCGGTTCTATTGTAGATTTTAATATTATTAAACCTTTATAATCTACTAATTTTTCTAATGTTTTTATAATTTCTTCTATATTATATTTACAAGAAATTTCTTCAAATGGAGTTGGTAAACATAAAAATAAAAATTTTGTATATAAAATATTATTAAATGTTCCTATATTTTTATATTTATCATATACCTCCGTTTCTATATTTTTTAAATTAAAACTTTTATTTATTGAGTTCCCTACAAATCCTAAACCAATTATACCAATTTTATTCATATTAACAATATTTATTTTTTATTTTTTTTCTAACCATATAAATTAATCAAATAATATTTTACTAATTTTTTCATACAAATTATTACAAATTGAAGTAGTTTTTTTACAATACTTTAATTCGCGATATATATCATTTTCCTTATTTTTATTAAAAATATTTATATTTTCCATTTTACTATAATTAATATTATAAATTTAATAATATTTATCAATTTTATTCCACTGTTACGCACTTCGCCAAATTTCTAGGTCTATCCGGATTTATATTCCTATTTACCGATAAATAATAAGCCATAAATTGTAACGGTATTACTGCTAATAAATTACTATAGGTCTTATTTTCCGGTATTATTATCTTATTTTCAAAATCATTATTTATCTTATCCGTTATCACTATTATAGGACTATTTCGTGCTTTTACCTCTTCATAACTATTCCTATTTTTCATATAAAATTCATTATTCGGAGCAATAATTATAATAGGAACATTCTCATCTAGTAAAGCAAATGTCCCGTGTTTTAATGAACTACTCGAATAACCTTCTGTAAAAATATAAGATATTTCCTTTATTTTTAAAGCCCCTTCTTTCGCTATAGGATGAGATTGACCCTTACCTAAAATAAACATTTGATTTTTATTTAGTATTTTTAAATACAAATCTTTATTAAATTCACCTATATCTATCGTTTTTTTTATATCTAATCCTAAATTACGCAAATCCCTTATCATTCTTATTCTCTTATTATCATTTATATTATGGATTTGACTAAACCATATCGCCACCATACTCAATAATATACACTGATTTGTAAATGATTTAGTAGAAGCAACACCGACTTCTCTTCCATCATTTAAATAACACCCACAATCTGCTTCCCTAGCTATTAATGAATCAATAACATTTACTATAGATATAATAAATAAATTATGTTTTCTCCCTATCTTCAAACACCTGTATAAATCTTGTGTTTCCCCGGATTGTGATAATAAAACTAAGGCAGTATTTCCTATTTTAGGTATATCATTTATACTAAATTCTCCTCCGTCAAAAGACATTATAATATTAAAATTACATAACTCTTTGAAAAATGTTATGGCATACTCACATGCATTAAGAGAAGTTCCACACCCCAATAATACTAAATTATCTATTTTTTTTAATTTTCCCATATGGTTTTCTAATCCACCCAATTTTACTTTATCTTCATTCAATAATCTACCACCTAAATTTATCACCCTATATGAAGACACTATTTGTTCATTTATTTCCTTTATAGTCCAATGAGGATAAGGATCACATGTTTTACTAAATAATTCATTTGATATATCTTTTATACCATACTTATAATTTGTATTAATACTTATTTTATTATTATTTTCTATAATACATATATCATTCTTATTTAAAATGAAATAATTATTAACATTACCATTAAAACCTGATTTTTCTGAAGTAATCATTACTAAATTATCATTACGACCTATTAATAATGGACTTCCTTTTCTTACACAATATAATCTATTTGGTTCATCTAAATTTAATATGCCTAAACCATATGTTCCAGATAGAGATTGTATAGTTTTATCTATTACTT
>Ga0206682_10003179_pt1 | contig 14213 bp, 16 predicted proteins | sample M240m12015metaG_FD_155444 | JGI IMG/M metagenome (GOLD analysis project Ga0206682, IMG submission 155444) | Ammonia-oxidizing marine archaeal communities from Monterey Bay, California, United States - M2 40m 12015 | ecosystem: Environmental > Aquatic > Marine > Intertidal zone | place: USA... | reverse complement strand
TGGGTTAGCAGAGGTAAGGGTGGCGTTATCAAAGAAATAGACTGGCAGATCAAAGTAAACTCTAAGAGCGGCAGAAACATCAGCTTCTGAAGTACGAGCACTGTAGGCTGTAGCAGAAGGCGTGGAGCGTCTACCATCGCTTGTTGTTGCTATGACTCTGTAACCAAACCTTACATTACCATCACCAAACACATGAGTAGCCTGATAAACACCATCTGTAGTAATACCAACCACTTCCCACACTGCGTTAGCGGCAGGGCTTACAGGGTCACCTGTTGTCGGGTCGTCTGTAACAGGGGTGGCTTCTACGATATAACCATTAACAGTGACATCTTCATTAGCATTAGGTGCCCAAGAAATAACTGTTAGTCTCTCATCTAAGTCTGCTAATGCAGTTACAGATTCAGGTACACCTAAGTCAGCTTCTACAGCATCTCTGTTTTCTACTGCTTCAGGCGTGGTTAAGTGCCATCCATAGTCGTTTTTGTTAAACTCTATAGCTTTCAGTTCTACATTTAAATTGCTTTTTACTTTAGTCTCTACTATTTTGAGGTAAAGGCGGCTTCTAACTCCGTCTTTAAAACCAACACCTGCACCCTCATCTATTATCTCTAAGATATCCCCCGGTTCATACAAGAACCCTTTAGGTCTTAGTTCGAAAGAGTAAAGTGATTTTCTGCTTAAACTAATAAGGTTACCAGCAACAGATTTGGCATGATACTTATTGTTTACTCCTCTTATTGTTTCTGTATCGATAAGAGGTACGTTTACATCTTGAGCCAGCAGAGTGTTATATGCGTCTGAACCAGACTCAGGCGTTGTTACAGTGTCATCTGCAAAGTCTTTGTTTATGTTAGCAAATTTAACTGTCATTTGGTTAATACGATCAGTAGAATCAGGAAAGGCTATACTTACATCTTTTACTAATTCGCTTGGGGTAATAACACCTACCGATTGATCAATTTCAGCTGTAATAGAGTCAGGAACAACAATCTTCCAGTGCCCTGTAGGGGATCTAAAAAATTCAGTACCCGGCATTACTGCTAATATACTACCAATATTGTCTCTATGGTTAGAACCAGTACTTAATGCACCATTAAAAGTATAACGGGCTAAAGAAACTGGAAGTGAGCTACTTGTAAAAGCAACAGCGTTAGGGTTATAGTTTAGGTCTAAAGGACTGCTAAAATTGTAGTACTGTGTTCTTGCAGAATTATAGAAAGGTGTACCAGTAATAGTTACACCGTTTGTTTCCGATTCAAAAGGATAGTCTAGAGCCGCAACATCGTTGTCTGTTCCGTTTGCTGTACCTTGGACTATCTGATCGCAAATAACTGCAGAATTATAAAAAGACTCTAGATCAATATCATCAGTAACTGACCAACCTAGACCGTATGTAGTACTAGTTAAGTAATCCAGAAGCACATAAGCAGGATTACTAGAATACGCTCTTGAAGAACTTAAAGCATAAGTGTAATTCGGACTAGTCCCAGATCTTGCTACTGAGTATATTTTGTTACCTTTACAAAAATGCAAACAAGCTGGAACTCCAGAAAATTGAGGGTCATCTCTGTTTAATTTGTGTATATTAGTACTATGAGTTAAGCCTGTAAACTTAGAGGTAGAATTTATTTTAGTTGAAAAATTACCAGCTAGACTATTGTGAGTGTTATACTTCCATTGTATAAAGTTGTACCCAAACATTTCGCCAAGATTGGCAGGTAAGTCATCTGCCCACACTTCAGATACACTTTCAAACTCTCCAACCCCTAGCACAGATTGAGTCATTAAGTACTCATTCTTTTTACCAGTTTGAGGGCCACTTAAGGAACCATATTTGTTAGTAGTAGTGGTACTAGGTAAGTTGTTGCTAGTTGCAGTAAAGACTTGAATGCCTCCTACTGCTGTTTGTCCGTAAACAATATCTATTTCCTCGGCAGAGTTAGAAAACCTAACCTCTTGCCCTTTAGCCGCGTCCTCTGCGGCCTTCGCTTTCTTTCTTGCCATCATCGCAGTTGCTACAGAAACTGTAGTACTGATAATAAACAGAACCGTTGCTGTTTCTAATCCCATTTTAAATACTCCTTATGTTTTATTTCTTGCCCCACTTCAAAGCCGTATCTGCCGCAGTGTCATGAACATACCGCATAGATTGGTCAGTGGAATCATAACGTTGTTGGGACTCAGGTGTGGTCATTCGTGGGTTAGACGAATTAAGCTGAGTGAGCTGACCAGTAAAACCTACTTTGCATACATAACCGTCACGCTGTTTACTCCATTCGAGATTAGAGCTTTGGCCTTTGTACACGTTCATTAGTTCGCTTAAGAGTTGTCCAGATGTAGGGTCTATAAAACCAAGCTCTACGGTTAAGGGAACACCCGCTGGGTTGTTACCAAACCTGTCTCTCATTGCATAATCGTTATCAGAAAAAGATACCATATACCTATCCCTAGTTACGGAAGATTGTACGTTAGGTGCTGTTACTGATAGTAAATTGTCAGACGAAGAAAATGTTCTACCGTCTACTGTTACATCTCTAGGGGCTTCTGTAATTAACAAAGAACCACTGTTTGTAGCAGGGAAATCTAAAGTTAAAAAGGAAACAGCAATAAGATTATAATCTGATAAAGCGTTTTCAATTTGAGTACTAACTGAAATCATTGTTGATATCTCCTTATGAATATTGAAATAAAGACATCTTGATCTGTATCTTTGTCAAGTGTCCATTTGTGCTGATCGAATTCAAATCCCATCAGCCTTAAAAATCTTTGGTGTTTTAAATCGTCTTTAAAAGCGATTCCGTAAGCATCAATCTTCCATTGCATTTGCAACTCATCAATTTTATCCCTACATGCTTTAATTACTGTTTTAGTAGGGTTATTTATCTCACAGTGAGCAATGCACATCGCTACCTGATTAAACTCAATAGATATCCCATAGTCTTCATCAAGGTACAGTATCTTACCTTTGCCTTTTAATTTGTCAGTATTTTTCATTTTATCCTCTTATAAAAAGGATGGAGACCCCTTACAGGGCCTCTATCACTTCTAGTGTAGCAGTAGTCATTATACCGCCTTCATATGTTACACCTTCTGTACCGTTTTCAGCATAATATACTGTAATATCAGGGTTGACATCAATAGTGGTGCTATTAGTAACAGGTGTTACTAGGGGAGGAAATATCTTAACAGCAGTATTGCTTGTAGATAAATTTGCCTCATCTATAACCTGATAAATTTTATTACCTGAACTGACCTTAATAAAAAGACCAGCAGGTAATTTAGCAGTACCAGAGTTAAGTGACATATTCAAAATACCGTGAGCACCAAATACACTACTGGTGTTGGTAGCCCCGGCTACAGTAGTACCATTAATGGCATTACTATCTAAGCTAGGGTCTGCCGTTACACCAATATGTTGTGGCATTGTCATGGTAAAAGGACGGTGAAGACCAAACATAGACCGATGCACACTGAGTCTTGCTCCGTGATTATCAGACGCTGTTGTGCCTTTGTTGTTGGAAGGGGCGAGAGTTATTTTCAACTCCCACCTTTGAGCGCCATTAGATACTGTTTGAGTCTTGAGATTAAGAGTCTCAGACCTAGAGATCCTTTCGTAGCTGTTTATTTCCAACGGAGTTGTGTAGCTTAGTCCTTCGAATGCATTAGCCATTTAATACTCCTCGTTCTCTGAAGTTTCCTTCAACTTGTTGTGATAGTTCATTGCCCATATCGCGTACTGCTTTACGGGTAGCTTCAGTTACATCGCCAGTTACTTGTAGGTTTACAGTAGTAGAACCTTTTTGAGAAGGAGCTACACCTGACATACGTTTAGTTTGAGACTCCATAGACATAACAGGCAGATTGTTTCCTACCTGACCACCAGTAGAGAACCTACCTATGTCAGAACCATCGTTAATGGCTTTAATTAGAGCACCATGACGCTTAGTTGCCTTAGCGTTAATAACATACTCACCATTAGAAAGCATAGCAGGAATACTATCGCTAGTACCTGTACCTGCGCCGCTTACGTAACCGCCTGTAGAGAAGAAGCTAAAGCCCGAAGTCATAGAAGCAGTCATTGCTGCCGATGCTAGTTGCATAAGAGCACCAGTTGCCAAAGACAATGCAGTAGTGAAACCCAAGGTTGTAGTAGCCGCAGTAGCTGTAGTGCCAGAAGCAACAGCAGTAGCTGTACCAAAACCAAGTGCAGAAGCAATAGAACTACCTACACTACCAAGCCAACCGAGTATACCAGCATCTGCTTGTGCAACACTTCCTGTGAGCTTTTCTAATCCCTTAGCGGGTAGTTCAGTAAGCCCCTCTCCTTCTCCTTTTGTAGAGGAAGGTACACCAGTAACTGCACTACCAAAAGCATCATCTAAACCAAAGCCATCTCCGGCTTTACCCATGATGCTATCTAAGAAATTATTAACACCAGAATCTATAATCTTAGATGCTAAATCTTCTAGAAAACCTATAAAAGCATCTTTTACAGAAGAAGTTCCTTTTAAAACATCTGAAAAAGTGGTTTGTAGAGAGTCTCTAAAACCTTGGGATAATGCTCTTCCCTCTTCTAGTTTCTCATTAATACGAGAGAAGCTTTGAGCGGCGGCTTCCATCTTAAGCATTTCTTCTTCGGTGATAATAGGTTGAGCACTAATGGTTGCTATCGTGTCAGCTAAGCTGGACATAGTCTCTTGAATAGGGTCTGCAAGCGACTTAAGTTGAGTAAAAGTTCCACTAAATCCTGCGTCTTGTAAGGACTCAAAACTTTTAGACACATCAATTCTTTTAGCCGGTTTTTCAGCCTCCCTTCTTGCTTTGAGTATATCTCTGTATTTTTGAAGCTCTTCATCAGACATTCTTAAGATTTCTCTTTTAGAAAATCCAAACTCTCTAACAGTGTCAACTAACTCTTTCTCTATGGATAGCTGTTTAGACGCGTTATCTCTTATTTCTTGAACTTGTCTCTTAATGTCTTGCTCTTGCTCAAGGGTGATTTCAGTTGCCTTACTAAGTTTATCTTTTAATTCAGCTAATTTTTCACTAGCCTTAGTAATCTTTGCGGCAGTACTGGCTCTTAAACCTATAAAAGTATCATCATCTGCTTCTATGTTTAAATCAGATAAAAAGCCTTTTATCTTAGTAAAAGAACCCTTGACTTTTTTCACAGAAGTTTCAAAACCATTACTAATATCAATCGAATCAAACTTTGATTGTATACTTGCAATTGCTTGTGCGCTTTCTTGTTTCATTTCTTCTAAGCTAAGAATCCCTGTATCTATACCTGAATCAGTTATCTTAACATTAAAAGCATCTATATACTCTTGGGCTGACATGTTAGCGCTGTAGACAATTTCATCTGAAGGGGTAGTAACTGTAGCTACTTTCACTTCAGCATTCATTTCATCATCAGCATCATCAAACAAACCTTTGATGTCTTTTTTAACATTGTCTACCTTTTCACCAAAAGAGTCGCCTTCTCCGAACAAATAAACACCTACAGCACCAATAGCAGAAACACCCGCAACAACAGCGGCAATAGTTAAGAATATAGGATGTGCAAGCAACGCGGTAAGTGCAGTAAATGCGGTTGCTACAGCGGCTTTTACAGATACCGCTAGAGCAGTAAAAGTAGCGCCTAAACCTCCAGCAAGAACAGTACCAACAGCGGCTAATCTTATACCTATAGCCGTCATCAATCCAGATAAAGTAGCAATTGTGCTAGCTACAAAAGCTTTTGAAGCAAAAATAACTGAAGCATAAGCCGTACTAAATGATGTTGTAAGAAACACAGAAGTTACAAAATAAGCGTTTCTAAGAGCAGCCATAATTGCAATAACAGGCTTAGTGCTAGAAATCAAACTTCCTGCCCACTTAGCTACAAAAACAGTTCCGGCTAGTATCTCTTTACCAAAGAACGCCAGCCCTTTCTTACCAAAAACAAGGAAAGAAAAGACACCTATACCAGCTAAACCTGATAAGGTTTTATTTGTAATTGTGTCTATACCTGCAATAATATTAGCAATAATAGGGCCAATTACCGGAATTCCTGATAGAAAACCTTGTACTACCCCAACTACAAAACCGCCTACTATTTTAGCAATCTCAGGTAATGAAGCAACAAAAGCAACAAGAAACTCACCAGTAATTTTACCTGCATTCTTAAACACAGTATTAAGGTCAGTTTCAAATGTTCCTAAAGCTCTTTCAGTTCCTTCTCTAAATTGTTCTGCAATTATTACAGCTAAACCTAAAAATGCTATACTAGAAAAACCCAAAACAGCAGTGATTGCGGCTCCCATTACTAACAACAACCCTCTCTTTATAGAGTCACTAGCATTAACTATAGCTGTTTTAATAGATTCCCCTAATGCTTTAAAATCTTCTGCTGTAGGAAGGTTTACCTCTAACTTTTTAGTAAAAACACTTTGCAGAGTAAGCAAGGTTGCAGTAAGAGGAGCTACTAAAGCTAGCATTGCTTTTAAAGCAATTTTAACTTCGGTAGATAACTCACTAAAACGATTAGCTACTGCTTCTGCAAAGTCAGAGATTGGTTTTAAAGCGTCTTTTAATTTGTAAGACCAATCTATTACCCCTTTAACCAAATCTGGCCAGTAAGAATTTCCTACAACTGCGATGTATAAATCGTAAAAATATTTCTTTACTTTACCTGCAAAATCAGCAATAGGTTCTAAAGCGTTATTAATTTTCTTAGAAAAGAAAACCACACCATTAGCAATCCTTTGTATACTTATTGCAATAGACTCAAAAGAGGGTATTACAGTTCTTAATGTTTGGCCTATGCTTCTCATTCTGTTTTGCAATGATTCTACTAGCGTAAATTCTTGGTTAAGGCTTAAACCTTCTGAAATAGATTTACCTAGGTATACAAAAGAAGCACCTAAAGCTGAAACGGAGTTAGCCACCGGACTAAGTGCGTTTAAAAATTCACCTACACTTTGTAAACTATTTTCAAAACTTATAGCCATAGGGCGGGCTATTTTATTTAGGCTAATACCTACATTTTGGAGTTTTCTAGTTACACTTGTAGATAGCCCTACAACTTGGTCAAACTCATTTATAATCCTACCAAAACCTGTACTAAAAACTGTAGCGGCTTGTGCAAAGGTTACTGGTACTCTTTGAAATTCTTCATCAATGGCCGAACCTTGGTTCTTTAATGCATTAATAACAGCTTCTGCGTTTAGTTTACCTTCTTGGGCAAATTGGCGTAATTGTCCAATTGTGATACCCATCCCTCTTGCAATAGCTTGAGCTACAGCAGGGGTTTGCTCCATTACGGAGTTTAATTCTTGCCCTCTTAGAGCACCAGCGGCAAGGCCCTGACCTAGCTGCACAATAGCGGCATTAGCGGATTCAGCTGATGAACCAGAAATAGTGATAGCTTTAGCGATAGAACGAGTTACATCAATAACTGTTTCTTGTTCTACACCTAGTCTAGCGGTTGCTCTACCAATTCTAGAATAAAGATCTGCCAAGCTTTCTTGGCTACCTCTAGTCTCTATGGCGATTTTATTTATTTGTCTGAAGGCGTATTCTTGATCAAACAAAGATTTGTTAGTCAAGGCAATACGAGCTTCTAGTCTTCGATAAGAATCAGTGATACCTGTGATTGCAGATCCTGTTCCTATTGCCGCGAATGCCGCCGCTGTTCCAATCGCAAGTCTTTTAATACTTTGTGCGGAACGTTTAGTGGTTCTGTCTATATTCTCTACCGATTTATTTAACTTGCTCAAGTCTTGTTGAGCTTGTCTGGAGTCTGACCTTACTTTTAATTCAATAGCCAAAACGGTATCTCCTTTATTAGACGATTAAGTTATTACTTGAACAGCAACACCTTTAGGGTTAAAATACCTGAACACTGTTCCTTCAATGAAGCGTGCAGGTGCTTGATTGGAGCGCCCCATATTCAGATCTTGAATATAAGGCACACCGTTTGATAAGTACAATGTATCGTACTGAGATTTACTTGGAGGTAGCAAAGGAGCGGGAGAAAAAACACCTTTTCCCACATCTCTTACTTCTCCGCTATTAGCTGATATCGACCACGAACTACGAGCACGTCCGGTCTGAATAGGAGTAACTAGTTGCAAAGAAGCCAATGCCTGTAATGCATTAATCCTAAGTGACTGATTTACTGCTAATGTTACTTCTTGTTCTAGAGATTCAAACTCTTTTTCTACATTATTAAGTGTTATAGAAAGCTTACCACTCACTTTTAATTCCCTCCTATTTTTGAAGCTAATATTGAGCCAAACGCAGATCTTCTTAAAGATTGATTAGAAGCTTCTTGGTCTGACTTTTCCCCTTCCCACTTATCTAGTTGAGATAAAGAAGGGAATATATCTTTAGATTTTATTTTAGCACCCTGAGCTTGCATAATGAGACCAGCACGGTTGTCATCTCTCCAGCCAATAGGTCTAGCTTCAAGATACTTACCCCACATTACTAACTCCTCTTGAGGCATTTCATCCATAAGCTGGTACATAGGGATTCCTAAATGAAATGCCAAATCATACAGAAAGAGATCTTCCTGACTTATACGTTTCCCATATCACCATTAGAAACACTCATAATCTCTTCTGAGAGCTTAGTTAGCTCGGATACTGGAAAGCCATCAAAGTCTTCATCAGTCATGTCTTCTGCATCAACAACAGCTAGACGAAGTACAAATCGAAGAATTTCTAGTTGATCACCATCTTCCGTTTGCTCTTTTGACTTTGCTTCGATAGCGCGAATGTCACCTACAGTCAGTACTCTGATCTCTACGGTGTCATCCATGAATTTTACTTGTTTGGTTAATTTCTTACCGATAAATTTTTTCATTGTGTTAATTCCTTATTAAATTATTTATTAGGTGTTTCAGGGTTAAATAGATGTTCGTTATGTTTTTCAAAGTCTTCAATCATTTGGTGCATAGTGTGTAATACACCAAGAGTATCGAATACTTCTTTGTGTTTGTCAGAACCGGGTTCAAAGTCTTTAAAACGTTCGAAGGTTCTACGGATGCTAAAGTCGATATCTTTATGTATGTTACGAGTAGTTACTTGTAGCACGAAAGATTTGTCGAATGGTTTAGAATCTGACATAGTATATTCCTTATTCGGTTATAGTTAAGAGCGAAGAGGGCACCGAAGTACCCCCCTTGCTGGGTTGTAGCTTATACTAGCTGGTTGTAAACACCGGGGTTAGACGAAGGTGAAGAAGCAGCATCTACTAGAGAAACTGGGCCAGTGAAGTCGCCTTCAATAGTCAGAGACATAGTAGCTTGGTTAGCATCGGTCAGACCGGGAGTGATTTCTAGAGAAGCGATTTTACCTAGGAAGTAGAAATCGTCAAAAGAATTCTGTACAGAAGCAACAGCGATGCCGCTAGACAAGGCTAGATCAGAATCAGCGATGCGCACACGGAAAACCAATGAAGTAGAGTTTCTGCGTAGAGTGTCAAGAGCACCGTGCTCAGATGGGATGTAGTTAACAGTGAAGTCCAGAGAAGGAGCATCAGACTGACCAGCAACCTGAGAAGAAGTAGCTTGACCGTAAACAGGAACGTTTACAACGTTAGCAGGAGTACCCAAAGATGGGAATTCACGAACATTACCAACACCTTTAGGAGCAGGCTGATCAGAAGTTGCAGAAGCAACGCCTTCAACAGAAGCTAATAGGTTGTTAGAAGGAGCAGTTGTGAAGTAAGTAGCCATATCATCTACTGTAGATGCAGAAGTGATAACACCAGCGGCGGCGTTGGCAGGATTTTCGCGGTATGCTAGAGTAGTAAACTTACCAGCAGATAGACTTGAAATATGAGCCATTTTATTTAATCCTTTTAGATTAGTTAAAGAGTTTAAAGCTAACTGTGTAGTCAGCCCGGAAAAGAGCAGGGTTAGCCTTATCTTTTCCAATTATGTTTATTGCACTAGAACCAGTGCTAGTCCCATTTACAAAGTGTTTAGCTTGAAAATAGGAATCAAGAATGCCAGCTACAGCTAACACTCTTGCCATACCTTGTCCAGCAGGAACATAAATCTGAATAATGATTTGGCCTTCTATTCCAGAGAAGTTTCCAAACGCATCTTCACCACTACTTGGTAGAAGTTCAAGCTTAACGAACTCCTTTGCTCCTATTTCCCCTTCAAAGTTACCGGGGTAGGCCGCAATACTTTCAGCTTTCCATGCTGTAGTAGAGAATACAGATTCAACATCCAACTGTAATTTAATATACTTAGACATAGCTTATACCTCCGTTACTACTAGTTGTACCAGAGCTATATCTTTTGTATAAGATACAATGGTGTGGGTTATTGAGTCAAAAGTAATTGTATCGTAAACACTAGGGTCTATGATGTCCTTGCTTTTAGCAATGAGATATTTTTGTGTAACAGTAACACCTTCATTGTTTGTTTCTAATTTAGTTTCTTCTAGAATTACCTTTACTGTAGTTGTAGTAATACTTGATGTTATTGTCGAACCAGAGGTTAGGTTGCCGAACCCATCAACCTCCGGAAAGGTGTATTTTTCAGATGAAGAATTAGCAAGCACAGCTTCAAACGCTAAATCTCCAGCAGAAGAAAACGCAACATCAACAGAAGAGGATATTAAGTTTTTGTAAGACATTAGAAACCACCTAAGACACGGTGTCTCCTAGTCTTTATCATCCCAGATAGGATTTTTCGAATACGCCTAGGGAGTAAAGCTACTCCTCTAATGTTATCCAATTTTAAAGATCCTAACTTGAGATTCTTAACACTAGATGAGCTGTTAAGGATGTCCTTGTTAGACAACAAATGAAGTGCAAGCTCATATGTTGCTTTCCTGAGTAGCCTAATATCTCGGCTCACAGACTGCTCTGTTTCAATAGTAGTGACAAACGTGTACGTGCTAAACGATTGTTTTACGCCTCTTGAAGAGTCAGCCCAAAAACCTGATCGGGGCCAAGACAAAGCACCATCAGGAACACCAGCTACCCCTTCCCAATCTTGCTGATCGAGCATAGAGGTGGCGGCTATTAAAGCTTTCTTACATTGTGCGGTTGAAACAAACCAGTCTTCAGAATCTAAACGATCGTTAAAGTACGCATTTGCTTCTTCCAGTGTTACATAGGAGTTGTCACCTTTAATCAGTGCCATGTGTTTCTCCTTGTCTTTGAGTTAAGTTGTAAGGGCCACGAATGACCCTCTTTAAGTTTAGTTGACTAGGTAAACCGTCTTTAGGTTAGAGATTTAGTATTTGTGTAAGTTTGTTAGAGAACTCGTAATGTAACACTAAAGTTAGTTATACCACCTAGAACATTAGCCCCCTTACAAGCTATGATATAATCATCACTAGAACCTGTATAAGCAGGCGCTGTACCATTAAACACGCCAGTTATTTGGTTAAGAACCGCCCAAGAAGGGGCGTTTGTTTCCCCATATTGGTTTACAATATTACTGTTGGTATCCAAGGCAATTTGAACGTTGAAAGACTGACCTTCAGTTATCGAAATAACCTGATCACTAATATCTGGAGCAAAAGCCACAATAGGTTGTGGCCCTTGAACATATAAAGATTGAGCTGTATCACCAAAAGGTAACAGAGTCTCATTAGACTGTATACTTAGTATACGATTGCTGTTAATCCAGCTCATTTTATGCTCCTTTGTTTAAATTAATGTTTTGGATACCTTGTTGTTATAACAAAGTATTATAGAATTAGTAAGAGTACGACCCCTAGTATTCTAAGGGTCTCTCTCTCTTTTATATTTTATTTGTAGCTTCTAGTAAGGTTTCATTTCTTCAAGCGTAGTAACCATGTAGTCTGGTATTGACCACTCTGTTTCACCTGCTTCTTTTAATGCGTGATAGTGATCTCTTAGCAAAAGAAGAACTATACCAACATAATCACTATGCTCACCTAAAAGAGCCGCATTAGTCTGTCTTATTTGCGGGGCATAGTTATAGATAGCTGCTTGACAATCTGATTTCATGCTCATAAGTTCACCGAATTTTGACTAGCAGTAGCCATTCCTGTAACTGTTTTAATTGTAGTCCAGTTAGTGCCATCATTAGAACCTTGAATAGTTGCTGTTGGTGAGTGATAGTTATTAGAGCGATACCAGCCTATAAGCACACTCCTAACAGCTACCGGACTGTCTGTATTTTGATCTATCCTAAGCCATTGGCTAGGAACTGCACTACTAGAAAGCCCCAACATCCACCAACCTTGATTCTGGCTAACGTTTCCCGGATAAGTATAGTAATAACTAAAGCTATAACCAGTGTAAGAAGCGCCATCTAAAGTTGCAGTAATTTGTGAACTATTATTCGAGTCACTGCCATTTAATTCATTGTATATTGCAAACCTAGTCATGAAGGGAGCAGTTCCATACTGAAAAAAACCTGTAAGTCTTATATATCTATACAAAGCGCCACCAACATCGACAGCAACGTCAGCACCAAGACTTTCATTTACCCCTGTATAATTTGCTGTAACGGTGCAAGTTTGTGTGCCAGTAAAAGCAGTACCGCCAACACCTAAAGTAAGAGTTCCGTTGCTGTCTGTATGTGTCACAACTGTGCTACCAATTTTAACAACGTAGGTAGGGGTAGACGAATAGTCACTGTGATTTGTTACGGTTATTTCCCTGTCATTAGAACTTGTGACTGTAGGGGTTGCGGCTTTATCAGTTATCCCCATGCTTAAAGAGGCGGGCGCTGAAAACAACTTACCTACTCCAGTTTCGCTAACGGTCACTGTGACTGTGACTGTGGCTGTTGTGCTTAAATTTATCAGAGTAATAACATTACTTGCTATAGTGTGCTGGATAACCGCGTCACCTAGCTTAACTATATATACAGGACCAATGTAGCTAGAGTGGTTAGTTACAGTTATTTCATTTAATTCAGAAGAAGATACAGTCGGCGTAGCAGAAATATATTCATTACCTAAACCACCACCAATAGATCCCCACTCTGTCGTGTAGCCTTCAAACTCACCAGTAGTAGAGTTATAACGTAGATCACCAGCTTCACCTGTAGGTCTTTGCCCTGTAGCACCCACGGGCAGCTTCATAGCCCCATGAGCAGTCTTCTGTGGGATAGTATCGTCAGTCATTCTTGACGTTATTTTAGTTAAAGCCATGATTTTTCCTTGTTTGTAAGTAAGAGTACGACCCCTAGTATTCTAAGGGTCTCTCTTTTATATTTTATTTGTAGCTTCTAGTAAGGCTTATCTGCGTCTAATACTGCCTTCAAGTCTTCTGGTATAGACCACGTTGTTGCACCTTCTGCTTTCAACTTTTGATAGTTAGATGTTAATACCGTAATAACCATACCAACATAGTCTTGATACAAGCCTGTAATTGACGCAGTGTTTTGACGTTCCAGAGAAGCATATTCGTAAATAGAGGCTTTACATTCTTCTTTTAATTCCATTCGGCTGTCCTATTAAATGTTTGAATTGCAGTTCTAGCACTAACTAGTACAGCGCTACTTCCTGTTACGCCACCAGTGCCAAAAATAGCTACTTCAGTCCACGTTGAGTTATCATCGGATCTTTCTAGGATCATCTTTGATGCCCCAAAGTAAGTCGCGTTGCCAGCAAACCCTATCTTAATTGAGTTAATATCAACAGTAGATGACATGTCAATCCTTATCCAATCAGTAGCACCAAGATAGGGGCTATCAGCGTACCAATTAGAATTAAGGGCTGCACTAATAGCGTTAGTAGCGGTAGTGCTTCCACCTTCTCTATTAGCGCTATACTGGCTGGTTGAAGTAGCCGTAGTGCCTGTACCGTTTGCTCCTGTATATACATTAAAGTGACCTACTCTTAGACCAATAGTGCCTTGGACAACCCAACCAGTTAGTCTCCAGTAACGTGCTGATTTTAATTCCAACGTGACTGTAAGTGCTGACGAATTGTTTGAAAATAATTTGCCTGCTCCTACTTCAGTAGCTACAACAGTTACGGAAACTGAGCCTGCTGTCGTTGGCTGTAAAGTAATATCCCCACCCTCTTCCAGATGAGGAAATAAGGTGCTTCCTTGATAAACTTTATAAGTAACATTCGTATAATCAGAGTGGTTAGTTACAGTTATTTTATTTGCTTCAGAAGAAGATATAGTAGGGGTAGCAGAAATGTATTCATCACTTGTACCACCAATAGAACCCCACTCAGTACTATAACCTTCAAACCCACCAGTAGTATAGT
>Ga0206682_10003178_pt1 | contig 14216 bp, 10 predicted proteins | sample M240m12015metaG_FD_155444 | JGI IMG/M metagenome (GOLD analysis project Ga0206682, IMG submission 155444) | Ammonia-oxidizing marine archaeal communities from Monterey Bay, California, United States - M2 40m 12015 | ecosystem: Environmental > Aquatic > Marine > Intertidal zone | place: USA... | reverse complement strand
TCGTCGCTCGCGCACCTCGTGCGGCTTCACTGCTCGACGACGTCCGTCGCGAGCTCGGCAGTGCGGCGCCGGCGCGGGCGCGCCGCCGGTCGATTCGTGTGCGCGACGCGGGAGGGAGTTTATTAACGAACGAATCGATGATGAAACGCGTCGCGCGTCCGCGTCGTCGCGCGAGATCGCGACGCGGATCGCGGGCGACGCGACGCGGCGCCGAATGGCGGCGCGAACGGCGCTCGGTCGAACCGCGGCGTCGCGCGGCGCGCTCGACGCGCGCGGGCGACGCGAACGGGCGAGAGGCGCGACGAAAAGCGCACCGGGACGGGGACGAGGACGGGGACGCGAGCGACGCGCGGCGACGACGGACGACGACACGATCGTCGGCGTCGCGACGGCGGTCGTGGGCGCGGTGGGAGGCGTGGCGATCGTGCGGCTGAGCGGATCGGACGCGCGGGCGATCGGGGGGCGGGTGTTTCGACGCGCGGGCGGAGCGACGCGGGCGAGCGCGAGCGCGAACGCGGCGAACGCGTTCGACGAGAGTCATAAGGCGACGTACGGGGTCGTCGTGGACGGTGATGGGGAGATAATCGATGAGGTGATCGCGTTGACGTTCATAGCGCCGCGGAGTTACACGGCGGAGGACGTGGTGGAGTTGCACTGTCACGGCGGCGCGGTGTGCGTGCAACGCGCGATGGCGCGGTGTTTGGACGAGGGCGCGCGGTTGGCGAGGAATGGGGAGTTTACGTTGCGAGCGTTTTTGAATGGGCGGTTGGATTTGACGCAGGCGGAGGCGGTTCACGCGCTGGTGAGCGCGAAGACGACGGCGGCGGCGGATAGCGCGTTGGCGGCGATGCGAGGCGGGTTGACGACGCCCGTGAGCGAGGCGAGACGCGCGTGCGTAGATTTATTAGCCGAGCTCGAGGCGAGATTGGACTTTGACGACGAAATGGTGCCTTTGGACGTGCGGGCGATCGAAGCCAAAGCCGCGGGCGCGCGAGAGACGATTCGAAAGGTGCTGACGACGGCCAAACGCGGCGCGCTCCTGGAGACGGGCGTCACCGTGGCCATCGTCGGGCGCCCAAACGTGGGCAAGTCGCGCTTATTGAACGCGCTCACTCGAAGTGAACGCTCGATCGTGACCTCGCGCGAAGGCACGACTCGAGATGTCGTCGAGGCGTCGGTGAACATTGGTGGACTTCCCGCCACGCTCTTGGACACGGCGGGCATACGAAGCGAAACCGACGACGAAGTCGAGAAAATCGGCGTGGAACGTTCTCGCGCCGCCGCCGCGGGCGCTGACATCGTCGTGCTCGTCGTCGACGCCGAGCGCGGATGGGTGAGTGAGGACAGCGCTATTTGGCAGAGTGAAATCGCGAATAACGCCCGCGCGCGCGGTTCATCCGTGCTCGTGGTGAACAAGACGGACATCGCCGACGCGTCGAACGCGACGCCGCCGCCGGAAGTTCTCGAAAGCTTCAGCACCGTCGTTCACGTGAGCGCGGCGACGGGCGACAATTTAGAACATTTAGAGCACGCCATCGTGCGCACGGTGAGCGGCGGTGAAGTCGACGCCGAGGGTGGCGCGTGGGCCGCCAATCAACGTCAGGCCGAGGCGCTGCAAAACGCGTTGGATTCGCTCGATCGTCTTCGCGACACCATCGCCGCCGACATGCCGCTCGACTTTTGGACCATAGATCTGCGCGAGGCCGCGTTCGCGCTCGGTAGCGTCACGGGCGACGACGTCACCGAGGACGTGCTCGATACGATATTCGAAAGGTTTTGCATAGGAAAGTAGCGATTGATTGAATAAGTACGCGGGGAAATACTTACAGACTAACTGTTTAATCGCCGCGCGCGTTCTGCTAAAGGAATCTGTGATATCGTATCGCTTTCATCGAAATCGAGACGACGTGCACGCGTGGGTGATGGAAGGGGAACGTCGTCGCCCCTCAGGGATGCTCGTCGAGCCGAGCCTGATCGCGGCTCTTGCACGCCTGCGATCGTTGTTGAGGGACTGCACCTCGGGATGGTGGACTTAATCACGTCTTGCATATCCGCACAGACGCGTAGACCTTTACCACACGATTGGCACCTCCAAGTTCTGTCATTTTGTTTAAGCGCCAGGTCATGAACTTCGAGCGTGTGCTCTGGCGGAAATGGTGCTCTACTACGAATCAACGTTTCAAGTATCTTCCCTTGCTGGTCATTGCGATAGTTCGCCGAGTTGTAGTTCCACCAGCCTCGAGGCGCATCTGGTGTAGTTTGACTCGTTCCGTCGTAGAAACTCTTCGCTACGGGAGACGTTCTCACTGCTTGCTGGTTGAATCCTGTCATCTTCAATCCGGAGAGACTACGGAGGCGAGACAACGCCACGTAGGCTTGTCCCGCGGCGAAGAAGTTTGAACAATCTACATATGCCTCGTCGAGTGACATGCCTTGGGACTTGTGAGCCGTTACCCCCCAAGCAAGCGCGAGAGGAATCTGCTTTCGTATGTTTGAGCCGAGCCCAGCTGTTTCAAACTCGAAATCGTACGGAAGTATTGGTATGGCCTTCTCGTGAAAGTTGTTGAAAAAGACGTACGGAACAGCGATCTTGTCGTCTCGTTTCAATTGTCCTTCTAACCACTCGACTTGATCATCGAGAGCCTTTATTCCGTGCTCTAAACTCTCGGATGGGATGTCGCACGCCTTTTCCATGTTCGCCTTCATCTTTCTTATTTCGTCAAGACATATGACTGCTGACTCCATTCGCGCGATGAAACCACGCGCTCCGTTCACCAGCCGCTTCCGCGTGACGATACCATCGACAACGAGGCATACGTCCAAATTCTTCAGCATCATTACTTTTGCTCCCGTTTTCAACTCCAATTTTTGAGCGATACGGCACTTCTTCTTGGCGCTCAGGGATCCCCATAAACGATGAAGCTCGCTCATGCGCCTGGCTCTCTCTTGCTCGTTATCAATATCGGTTGGTACCTGGACGCTATCAACAGCAGTGAACGTATAACACTTAGATTGTAGAGTCATCAATGCCTTTTTGTTCACGCTCTCGGCTTTGTCGTTTGTGCCTACTATCCTCAGCGCCGAGGCTCCGACTTTCACCTCGCGCTCATTCTGCGTGTACAGCGCTTGGAATTCCTCCACCGCGCCTGGTTCGCCGGTGCGAATGTTTTTTAATGCATTGACAAATGCCATATCACCCTGCTGTCGATACACAGTCTCGAGGTACACAGTTTTGATGTTCGATTCTCGCCAAGTCCACGACTCAAACATCCACCCGCGATTCAGAAACAGCGCCGGACAGAACCCTCGCCCAGTCGCCATTCGCTCATCCGTATTATCCACCGGACCGAGTTGCAAAAAGTCACCGAAAAGTATCATTTGGATCCCACCACAGGGACGAGGATCGCTTCGAATTCGCTTCAAATGGTAGCTGAGTCTATCGAAAAGCTCGCCGCTGAGCATCGAGACTTCGTCGACGAGCAAGGCGTCGCATTCGCGCACCCGCTGCTTCGTCAAATCGCTAGCAAATCCAAACCCATCGACGGTCTTCGGTAATCCCAAGCCACAGAACGCGAACAGCGTCGTCCCATTCACGGCCTCTGCCGCTATCGCCGTCGACGCCGTCGTCGCCGTCATTTTCCCCGCGCGCTTCAAACTCGTACGAATCGCCCGCAGCACCTTCGACTTCCCCGTCCCGCCCACGCCCGACACGAACACGTTTTCCCCGCGCAACGCGAGTTCGACGCATCGTTTCTGCGCGTCATCCAGGTCTCGCAGCGCGTCGTCGTCCTCGATCGCGTCGTTCACGGGTATGGCTAAGATCGACATCTCGCGCACGATCGTTTCGATCTCTCGTTCGCCCGCGCCGATGATGGCGTCGCGCGCGTGCGCCATCGACGCCGACGACGACCCGTCGCCGTCGCGCGTCATCGAGACGCGCGCGCGTCGGGCGCGACCGCCTGTGCGGCGCGCACGCGTCGAGCGCGTGGTGCCGAGTTTCGAGATGCGGCCGCATCCCGCCGCGCGCGCGGCGCGCGCATGCCGCCGACGCTCTGGACGCACACCCTGTGCCCGTACGCGCATCGCGCGTCGCTCGCGCTGTGCGAAAAGGGCCTGCGACCGCGCGCGTTCGAACGACACGTCGACCTGTCGGACAAGCCCAAAGATTTGTTTCGAGTGAACCCGCGCGGTTTAGTGCCCGCGCTCGAGTGCGAGGACGGTGAGATCGTCACGGAGAGCTCGAGGATCATCGTCGTCGTGGACGAGCGCTTCGGCGAGCGACGATCGCTGACGCGCGGGCCGAGGGATGAGATTTTGGAGTTTGCGCGCGACGCCGACGCGGCGGGCGGCGGCTTCGTGAGCTCGGGATTGAGCTTCGTCGGCGGTGGGTGGGGCATTCGTCGCGGCATGCCGCGTCAGGGGCAGGTTGAAACGTTTCAGCGGAGCGTGCGCGCGCTCGACGATCGTCTACGGGGGAGCGAGGGAAATTATTTATTCGGCGCCGACGTGAGTCTCGCGGATATAAGCATTTGGCCGTTCGCCGAGCGGTTTCAGCTCGCGATGCGCGAGTTTCAAGGGTACGACATCGCGGAAGGCGCGGAATACTTTGCCGCATGGCTCACGGCGATGTCTGCGCGGGACAGCGTGCGGTCGTTGCGGCCTGATGACGAGGCTTTGTTGCGGTCGTGGCGGCGCACGATGCGGCTTGATTACTTCGATTACGAAACCGCTTCTCGGGAGTCACCCTGATCGTTAGAATTGTTGTGCACATTAAAACACACTAGCTATTTGACGCCGATTTCGCCTTAAGCGTGGCCCATTGCAAGTGAAGCTGCTTTTGCAGCTCGGGGACGATGTCGACTCCGGTTTGGATGGCGCGCAAAATCACTGAAACGTTTGTCTTTTCGTCTTTCCGTAGCGCCTCTATATCTTCGCCGTACGCCTCGATGAACGCCTCACGATACATCTTTGCAAACTCTGTGGCGTCGTCGTCGTCGTCACCACCAGTCGCACCCGCGGTAGATTCCTGCTTCTCCAAGGCATCCATCGCCGCCTGCGCGCGCCCAAAGACCACGTTGTCGTGTTTGGCGATCGAGTCCCACATTCGACACTGAAAGTTTGCCGGATCCATGTGATCAACCATGACGTTCGACGACTTTCGCGCGCGTAAATCATCTTCTAAGGACAAGCTCGTCTCCAGCAACGTATCTCGCGCGCCCATGAGGGATAAATTCTTTCGCAGCGCCTTTTTAATAACCGCGCCGACGCGCATACTGAGTTCCTTGCACGCCTTTTCCATCACCTCTTCCTTCCCATCTTTCTCTAACTTCGCCCTCGAGCTCGCGCTTAAGCACTCCGTCGTCGCGTATCTATCAACAGCGGCTCTCAGAGCCTCTCTCGCGCGCCTGAACTCTTCGCTCGCGTCGTCCTCTCCGACCGTCGCTTCGTCTTCGCTCGCGTCCGACGACTCGTCCGCGCTCGACTCCTCCTCTTCGCTCGTCGTCCCCGCCGAAGCCGACCTCTCACGCGTCGACATGACCGTATCTATCGCTTCTTTTTCGTCGTCGTCGTCGTCATCGTCGTCGTCGCTCGCGCTCGCGCTCGGCGTCGGCGTCTTCCTCCGCGCCTTTTTGCTCTTCTCCTTTTTCTCCTTTTCCTTTTTGCTCTTCTTTTCCTTTTTCGCCTTTTTCGCCTTCGGTTCGCGCGACGGCAGCGCCTCGCTCGCGCGCTCGCGCGTGCGCGTCATCGCGATCGGCGTCGTCTCCTTCACCACGCCCTCGTCGCCCGTCTGTCGCGCCGCCTGCGTCGTCGTGAAGCAAAAAGTTGGTCAGAACGGCGGCTCGTCGGGACGCGTCGCCGGGCGCTCGTCAGCGTCGTCGCGCGCGCGCGAGCCGGCGCACCTGAAGCATGCGGGCGATCTCCGCTAAACCGCCCTGGTCTCGCAAGTTCTGCGCCATGGTCGAAGCGGACTGACGCGCGCGAAGTGCGGACGGCGGTTGGGGCGGGACGAGACGCGGAGCGGTTGACGCGAAGCGGTAAAACGGTACATGTGCGTTGCATTTCATCGCGCGCGTCGCGCGTCGCTGGATTTTGAGAACAAAACAGAGGGCGTGACTACTTTCGCACCAGCGCGGTCTCCTCCTTGACGACGAAGAAATCCGTCTTCGGAAGCGTCAACGCGCCGATGACGCCGTGCACTTGCAAGTTCAACTCGGTCCCATCCCGGTACAACGAAAACGGAGCCTCGATGGACAGGTTATCCGCAATCGGTCGCGTCGGTCGCAGATCGATCGATCGTCCTTGCTGAATCGCCGCCGCCAACCCGACCCCCTTCATCGCCGCGCTCTGGGGCATGGCGTCAAAATTAATATACGGCCTTCCGTCCCAACTCACTCCGACCCCGACGTTCACCTCCGTGCGCGCGATGCCCTCTAAAACGTCAAACTTTTTTTGCAACTCAACGCCCGTGACGTCGACCGCGATCTTCCCAGGCTCTCCGAGCTCGTGCTCGAGCTTGGCGAACACGTGCGCCTGCTTGGAAGTGTAATCCGCCATGGCGCCGACGGTGACGGACGTCTTATCGTCCACCTTTTCGTGTCCGCGCAGATTGAACGTCTACCATCACGCATCGTTCGTTTCGTCAGTCCGTCGCTCGTTCGCGTCGCTCGTTCGTTCGCGTCTCGCGTCTCGCGTCTCGCGTCTCGCGTGGGAATTGAAGTTGAAATTCATCGCGCGCGCGTCGCGTCGCGTCGCGTCGTCGCGCACCTTTGAGACTTTCAGCCCCCACACCGGAACATCGTGTAAACTCACGCGCGGCACCTTTATCGTGCGCCACCACGGCGCGTCGCCGCTCTGCGCCGCGCCCGCGCTCGTCGCGGCGTCATCGCCGTTGGCGTTCGATCTCGCGGCGGACGGTTTCGTCGCGCTGTTCGGAGACGCGATGTCGCTCATCGCGCGTTCGGTCGAGTTCGAGCGATGCGAACGCGCGTGCGGTGGGAGAGTCGCGAGCGAGACGCGTGCGCGTCGCGCGTCGAGGTGTGCGGACGGCGGGACGCGAGGATTCGCGCTAGACGAGACGACTCGAGAGCGCGCGAGCGCGGCTCGAAGAGGCAAACGCGCGAACGAGTGAATAAAGAACTAATTCGTTCTCGAATTACAATGCGAAAGCTCACTAAGTGCTGCTGACGCACCATCAAACGACGCCTTCACCACCTCAAAGTCGCGAGCGCGCGCTGACCAGCGCGCGCGCCGACAAAACACCCCCAGATTCCGACGGAAAAAACGTTTAAATCTTAACCGTGGCGCGCTGGGCGAGCTCGCGCGCGATGATACGCTCGCGAGCGGCGGTCTTCGCTTGCGACTTCACACCCATGATACCACCACCCCACGTTCTGGACGTCTTTTGGAAGACATCGTTGTAGGAAGCCTTGATGGCTTCGACGAGCTTGGAGAACTCGAGCTTGTCTTCATTCTTGATCGCGGTGAGCGCCAAGGCGGTGGCGGTCTTCTTGTGAACGACCGCACCGAGACGAGCCTTACCCTTGACGATGCAGTACGGCACGTTCATTTGCTTGCACAAAGCCGGCAACCACACGACGAGTTCGACCGGGTCGACGTCGTGCGCGATGACGACGAGTTGCGCCTTGCCTTGCTCGATGAGGTAGGTGATGTGGTTGATACCAAACTTCACCACGACCGGCTTCTTACTCTCAACATCGGCACCCGCGGCCTCGGCTTGCGCCATACCCGCGAGGCGTTCCTTCTTTTGCGCCGCGTCCTCCGGTCGGTACTTCATGAGCAGCTTGAACAAATTCGTCGCCAAGTTTTTATCCAACGTATTGTTGAACTGGTTCACAGCCGGCGGCACCTTCAATCGCTTTTGCAGCACCCGTCGCTGACGTTGAATGCGCACATACTTCGGCCACTTCACGTAACGGTTCAGCGGCGTCTTCACCGGCAGCGAGTTCCCGATGCCGAAATTCTTCGGCCGGCGCTCGAACAACGGGTTCGTCGGGCCCTTCGGTTCCTTCTTCGGTTGCTTCGCCTTGATCGCGGCCGGCGCGGGCGCGGGCTTCTTGCTCGGAGCCTGCGAAAACATAAAAAAGTGCGCGCGCGCGTCAGTCCACCGTTCGCGCGATGCGTCGCCCGCGTCGCCGCGTCCACTCGCGTCCACCCCCGCCGCGTTCGCGCCTAGGGCTTTCCCGATCCCCCGCCCCCCCGCGTCCGTCCTCCCGTCGCCCGCGATCGACCGCGCGACCGCCGCGTCGCGCCGCGCGATCGATCGCGTCGATTTCATCCATCCGCCCGCGCGCCGCGCGCGCGCGCCCGACCGCGACGCCGTTCGCCCGCGCGATCGCCCGCGCGTCCGTCGCGCCCGCGACCCTAACCGCGGCGTCCCATCGTCGCGCCGTCGTCGTCGCGCGTGCGCCGTCGCGCCGCGCGCGCGCCGTCGTTCGCGTCGTCGCCATCGTCGCCATCGTGCGTCGTCGCGTCGCGTCGTTCGCGCGCACCATGTCGTCGCGCGTCCGTGAGAGACGGCGCGCGCGCGTCGACGCGCGCGCGCGTCGCGGCGCCGACCCGCGGCGTCGATGATCCGTGTTGTGCGCGATGCTCGAGTCTCGCATTCGCCGACGCGATGCTCGCCACTCGGCGTCGCGCGACCGACGCGCGATGCGCGACGACGACGCCGCGACGCGCGACGACGACGCCGACGCGTCGCGCGACGCGCGCGCGACGTCGACGGCGCGCGACGTCGACGGCGACGCGACGCGACGCGACGCGGAGGATGGAGGCGCGCGAACGCGCGACGACGACGCGACGACGGCGACGACGACGACGACGACGACGACGGCGATCGGCGGGAAGCGGAAGAAACCGTCGGTGGGGTACAGGGACATGGCGCGCGGGCACGCGCGGGCGGAGCGCGGGAAGAAGGCGAGGGACGGCGACGGCGACGGCGAGGCGAGCGGCGAGGCGAACGCGCGAGAGCGGGAGACGAATTGGATCGCGAGCGCGCGAGCGAGGCGGGGAGAGACGATCCTGACGAAGACGCAGGTGGCGAAGTTGGCGGGGAAGCTGCCGTACGGGTTGGAGTTCTTGGGCGTGGATGGACCGATCGGGCACGTGTCGCGGGAGGGCGCGCTGTACGGGACGAGCGAGGAGGAGGCGCGGCGGTGGTCGGCGCGCGCGGCGGTCGCGTTGGGGCCGACTGGGGATGATTTTTTACCGGACTTTGGGTTGGGTGTGGTTGGCGTCGGGCCCTCGACGTCGAAGCGCGGGATGACGAAGAAGGGCAAGGCGAATGGGGTGGGGATGGCGGCGCGCGCGCACGCGGCGCTCGCGGCGGATCCGTTTGCGGCGCTCGTCGTCGACGTCGAGGATCCGGTGCGTCCTCCCTCGCGCGGGATCGGTGGGATCGGTGTTGGCGGCGGTACGACGTCGCAGAGTAAGCGCGCGAGGGCGGAGGATCGCTCGAAGCGCGTCGCGCTGCGAAAGCGTCTGATAGAGCTCGAGAACTTGGTGAATAATCTCGGCAAACGCGCGACGGATTTGGTCGAGCGGCGAGACGAGTTGAGCCTCATCGCCCAAACCGCCAACGCCAGCGTGAACGAGATCGACGCGAAGCGAAAGGTGTCATCGGTCTCTCGAGGGGTCTCGGCGATTCGGCAGAAGTTAGCGTGCAAACCGGACCAACAGCACGGGTTCAACACGCTTCGATACCGATGCTTATTGGAAATCGTGCACAAGCAGTGCTTGTCCGCGGTGCGGCAATTGATGGCCCACAAGTGGGGGTTTCCGTTCTCCGCGCCCGTGGACCCGGATGCGTTAGGTTTACCGACGTACAGGGAAATCATCACCGAGCCCATGGACTTGGGGACGATCAAAAAGCTCATAGAGAACGGCGGCAAGTACGTCATGGCGGAGGAGGTTGACGCCGACGTGCGTCTGACGTTTGCGAACGCGATGAAGTTCAACAATGAAGGCACAGACGTCCACACCATGGCTTGCGGGCTCTTGGACGAGTGGGAACCGAAGTGGGAGGCGATTAAGCAACGAATCGCCGACGTCGAAGCGTGCGTTTTAGTCGAGCGAGACATGGCGGTGGCGAAGAATGAAGCCGCGCAGCGACGCGCCGACGTGGTGAGCAAGGAGAAGGAGTGCGCCAAGGCCTCTGAAGCGCTCGATCTCGTAAGTATGCAGCTTCGAGAAGTCGAAACGCAGGTATTGGCGCTCATGCGCCCGTTGCAGCGCGAAGATCGTCTCGATTTGGCTTCCGATTTGCGATGTTTGCCGGAGAGCTTGCGCTCTGGCGCCAAGGACATCATCGCCGCAAACACCACCGGATGGAGCGCGCAGGCGCACTTAGAAGACATCGACGCCCACAACGAAATCACGTTACATCTCTTGGCCCGATACACGAAGACGATGAATAGAAATAGACTAGCTGTGGTCGCAGGATGGTGCGGTAACGCCACGCCCGAGCACTTGCTCGAAAAGTTAAAGCAGGAACAAGACGTCTCCGCGGACACCGTCAACTTCGTCATCGGCCAACCTTTAGACGACGCGACGAGTGGTTTAGGCATACGGTCGATCGATCACATGCAGGATGAGTTCGATTTCGATCCATCCGCGTTCAACGACCTCCTCAACGGCGTGCCTCTCGACGTCGACGGAGACGCAATCGACATCGACATCGGCGCCGGCGACCACATGGACTTGGATCTGTAGCACCGTGATCGGACGACGATATCGATAATGTAATATGACCGCGTGATGAATGATCAACGCGCGGCGCACCGACGGCCGCGTGCCGCATTCTTCGCCGCGCGCGAGGCTTCCTCGCGCTCGGCGATTCGCCAAATCCGCACTCCCGCGCTCGAACCAACCTCTCGCGTCAACGCCCGTCGCGCTCGATTCATCATCGCTCGACCGACGCGCGTGCATCGGTCGTCGTCATGGTGCTCTCGCTCCGGCCGCGGCAGCGCCACGCGGTGATAGAGCTGCTCAACTTGACGAAGAATTCAAACAAATCATCGATCGCGGCTTCGTTCGGCGCCAACGCCGACGCGGACGCGGACGAAGCGAACAACTACAAGCTTCTGATCCTAGACGCGTTTACGCACGACGTCATCGCGCCTCTGGTGACGGTGAAGGACCTGCGCGATCACGGGGTGACGCTGCACCTGCGGCTGCGACAGGAGCGCGAGCAGATACCAGACGTGCCGGCGGTGTACTTTGTCTCGCCCACGCCCGAGAACGTCAAGGCGATCTCGGGTGATTTTGCAAACTCTCTGTACGATGCGTATCACCTGAACTTCGCGAGCGCGCTGCCGGCGAGCGCGTTGGAGGAATTGGCGACGAGCGCGGTGCGCGGCGGCGTGGACGGACGAGTCAAGTGCGTGCGAGATCAGTACTTGGGGTATGTGTCGTTGGAGGATGACTTGTTTGACCTCGCGATTGATGATGGATATCGGTTGTTGCACGATCCGCGCGTGGCGGAGAAGGATGTAGAGCGATTGATCGCGAACGTGACGACGGGCTTGTTTAGCGCGTGCGTCACGCTCGGGCAAGTGCCGGTGATTCGATCGCAGCGCGGTGGCGCTGCTGAGATGGTGGCGAAAGAGTTGGAATCGCGAATTAGAGATGCTTTGGCGCAGAGAGACAATCCCTTCGAGGGCGGACTTCGCGCGCAGTACGGCGGGAGCTCGGTGCAGCGACCGTTGTTGTGCCTGTTTGATCGAAATTTTGACTTGACGGCAATGTTGCAGCACGCTTGGACGTATCAGCCCCTCGTGCACGACGTTTTGCGAATGCGCTTGAACCGCGTGGACGTCGATGCCGACGCCCCGACCGGGGTCACCACCGGTGCCAAGCCTAAAAGTTACACGTTGGAGCACAGCGATCCGTTTTGGGCGGAAAACGCTAGCGCGCAGTTTCCGAAGGTTGCCGAGGAAGTCGAGGCAGAGCTGGCGAAGTATAAAGAGGCGATCAAGCGTGTGAATGCACAAGCTGCGATGGCCGACGGCGACGCTGATGCACTGGGGAATAGCACGGCGAAGCTCGCGGACGCGGTGCAGTCGCTCCCCGAGCTTCAAGAGAAGAAGCGCGTCATCGACAAGCACACCAACATCGCCACCGCCTTGCTTGGAAGCATCAAGCAACGTGGATTAGATGAGTATTACGCCATAGAAGAAGATTTGCTCGTCGGTAAAGGTGATAGGCCGTCGGTGATGAGTCTATTGCAAGCCACAGGTCGCGGAAGCGCCGAGGACAAGGTTAGACTCGCAATCGTGTACACGCTTTCGGCGACGGAAGGCATCTTGCCGCAAGACGCCGAGGAAATTGAAGGCGCGCTACGCGCGAGCGGAGCCAATACATCGGCGTTAGCGTACGTCAAGCGCATGATGAGCTTGAATGCAAGTCTGAAGAATATGTCTGGCGGCGGCGACGCCGGTCATCGACGCTCCAACTCGAGCCAAGGCAACATCTTAGAGTGGGCCGATAAGCTTTACGGTCAAAGTATCAACACCATCACCAAGGGTGTGAAGAACTTGCTCAGCGGCGAGCGCGTGCTCCCCATCGCTGTCGCTTTTGACGCGCTCATGGCGAACCAGCCCGGTCCGGAGACGGCGGATTACGCGTACCTCGACCCCAAAGCCCCGCACGGCAAACCCGTCGGGCCTCGCGAGGGCGATCCCGCGTTTCACGATGGCATCGTTTTCGTCATCGGTGGCGGTAACTACCTCGAGTACCGATCCCTCGTCGAGCTCAAGTCGCGCGAGCGCGCCAACGTGCGTTCCGTCGTCTACGGCTCCACTTCGCTGTGTCACAGCGAAACCTTTCTCAGCACCTTAGCCAGCCTAGGCGCCGCCGCGTCGTGATCGTCACGGCGCGTGCATTGTATCTCATTCACCACCGTCTTAGCGTCGAATTCGCCTCCGCACGCCCGATCGCCTCGCGTCGCGTCGCGCGAGACGACTCCGCCTCGTCGAGGCGACTGCACCACACAGAAACGCGTCGCCCGCGTCACTTGCGCGCGCGCGATGCGAGGCAAACTCGAAGTCAATGGTGCGCGCGCGAGCGCGAGAAATAGCGAAACGCGCGACGCTCGCGACGCTCGCGAAACGCGCGCGCGACGAACGAACGCGCGACGGTGACTGACAAGATGAGTTGATTAATGTCTCCGCGTGGCAGTTTTAAGCGCGATCCGACTGCGAGACACGCAAACGTTCGGGAAACAAGACCCGTACGTCGTGCTGAAATGCGGCGGTCACGCGGATACGTTCCGAACCAAGGTGTGCCGAGACGGAGGCACGGCGCCGAAGTGGAACGAACGATTCACGTTCGCGCTCGCGGGCACGGAGGGGAATGAGCTGAACTTGAGAATTTGGAATAGGAACACGATGACGAGCGATAAGTGCATCGGAAGCGCGACGGTGAAGCTAGATGCGGTGTTTAAGAATGAGACCGATGATGTGGATGTAGAGGTGTTTGATACGAAGGGAAGAGCGGCGGGAGTGATTAACTTGGTGCTGACGTTTACGCCGAGCGGTTCGTACGTGGTGCAGCAGCAGCAGCAGCAGCCGGCGTACGTGGTACAGCAGCAGCAGCAGCAGCCGGCGTACGTGGTGCAGCAGCAACAGCAGCAGCCGGCGTACTTGGTGCAGCAGCAGCAGCAGCCGCCGCACGTGGTGCAGCAGCAGCAGAAACCGCGTGGGCTCGTGACGCGTCTGACAGGCAGAGGCCAGTACACGCTTGGCGATATTTACGACATAGGGGCCCAACCGCGGCCGGCACAGCCTCAGCAAGCCACGCCGAACGTGACGTACGTGCAGCTTCCTGCCTATGCGGCGCAACATGCGCCAGAGGCGCCGCCGGGCTACACGCCCACGCCGATCGGCGTCGTTCACGGAGGATACGCTGGCGGCGGCAACCACATGATGCCGCCGCCGCCAGGTTGGAATAACGCCCCGCAATCAGGCGGGCACGCGCAGTACGGCAACGACGACGACGAATGGGGAGTATGAGCATGAAGATGATCGATAAGAATGTCGACGTGTAATCTCAAGTCTAGAAATTTCGCATGGTAGCGGCGCATTCCGGATGGATAGTGGTTGTCATTAAATCAGCGGTACTCGCGCGGGGCGGGTTAAAAATCGTGTCGAGTCGATGGAAATCGCGCGTGATCGAATCACACCGGGCGGCCGAACAATTTC